>Ga0206874_1215_pt1 | contig 13913 bp, 21 predicted proteins | sample Alteio_BWOrgCont_12_FD_152629 | JGI IMG/M metagenome (GOLD analysis project Ga0206874, IMG submission 152629) | Enriched cells from forest soil in Barre Woods Harvard Forest LTER site, Petersham, Massachusetts, United States -... | ecosystem: Environmental > Terrestrial > Soil > Temperate forest >...
TGGTTGATGGGGTGAAGAACTATGTGGGCAATGCCGCCACCGTAACCTATGTAAAGGGTTGCGATATTGTTGATGCCACCTGGCCCGAAAGCGAGATAATAGAAACGCCGCTTACGGATAAGGAGCAGGCGGATATTGACGCGGCTGTAGCGCAGGCTAAAAAATCGGATGTGGTGATCGCTGTGGTGGGTCTTCGAAAACATCCATCTTCCCGTTCTTATTAAAATCTATCCACCCTTTATGGTAAATATTTTTTTGGGCGATGGAATACTGTACAAACACGCAAGGCGCTATTAAAAGCAGCAATATTTTTTTCATGAGGTATGAGTTTATAAAAGGGATGCGCAAAGTTAAAATACGCGGCAATATTCCCTAATATTTAGGCAGATAATAACAAGTTTATTACTTAAAGGCATCTATCATATTAAAGTAATCCACCTCTTTTTTTTCACTCGGCATCTCGTTATAAGCCGAATAAACCAGCACCTTTTTATCCTTATCAATCCCCGGTATCAATGTGCCTATCACCTTCCTTATATTTTCATTTTCTTTTTTCAGGCCGATAGTATCTGCCAGTTTAATAGTCGATATATAAAACACTGCCGGGTAAGTTTCATCATTTATGGTCCTGCTCATTATACTGAATATTTTAGGATGCGTAGGCACCTGCTCAAGCACAAGCGGGAATTTATACATCGCATTCACCTTGTTTATTACATCTCCATAGTGATTTGCAATTTTTGTCGTCATCGGGTATTGCCATATCTCGCTTGGCCGTAAACAGGCATCCGCCATCTGCAGATCGAATACAGCATTAGCAAGGTAGTTTTTTATAAACTCTTCTTTTGCCATCTCATAATACTCGGGTGCGGTTTTATTATTTATCGAATACTGCCCAAGGTCAAGGCTGCAAACTTTCCAGCCGTAATCATACTTATAATATTCAATGCTGATAAGGTATTTATGGCTACCAGTTTTAGGCAGGAACAAAGCGACATAAGTTTCGCCCGGCTGCCCGGTAAATAACAGCTTATAGGCATTTCCACCCTTTTCGGGCGAGTTTATCTTTACACTGCTATCAACATTTGTTGTATCTTTTACTATATAATACTCATCAAGCAAGCTGTAGTCATTGGTTTTTAACTGGTTGCTGATCAGCTCCACCTGCCTCAAGGTCCCGTGATAATCTATCAGGTCTTTTGACAGATCAAAAGCCAGCGTATCCATATTATTGGCCTTCAGGTATTTTAATACCCGGGTATTCATAGTATGAAAATCATCGCGATCGCCTTTGCTTATTTGCTCGTTAACATAATAACCGGGCTTCTCTACACAGCCTTGCAATGCTATCGCTGCAAATAAAAAAAATAACGGTTTTAGGGTGCTTAGGTTTAGGTATCTCATCATATTATCCATCTAAAATAATAAAAAACCATCAGCTTTAGATTTTACATAATAATTAATTATCAAATATTTATACGCTATATTAGTACTTTAACTTAATCGGTCGTCACAACAAATGTTCAATTCAGCACTCACCGTATCACGCGAAGGCATCATCCTGAAAATGGATGCCAACTTCCACGATCCGCTTTTTAAGCAGGGTGCAGGTTATGAATATAAAAAATTCTTCCTCCTTTTTGATACTGCGCAACGCGGCATGCTGCGGCAATTTATAGATGCTGTTTTTATTACCGGCAAGCTGCAATGCGTCGAGTTTTACAACAATAGTAGTTTTTACCAGCTAAAGGCAATAGTAACACAACCCGATGAGGCCACCTGCATCCTCACCAACAATACCCGCCAGCGCAGGCAGCTAACCGAACTGGAAGAACAAAACCTGAAGGCGCTGGTCAATACGTTTGAGGATTGGGTATGGTCGTTCGATACCAATTATACGTTGGTTACCGCCAACAAAGCATTTTTCGAGGCCCGCCGCCTGGCCGATAAAGAGGAACTGCGCATAGGCGATAATATTTTCAAAAACATACAGGGGCACACCTATGAAAAATGGCGACCGGTTTATGAAAAAGCCTTGAAAGGCGAAGTATTCACGTTCGAAGAAAAACGAAACAACGGCATATACGAATATTACGTCGAAGTATATTTATCCCCGGTTTATAACGATAGCCACGAAGTGATAGGCTGCCTGGGCATAACCCGCGATATTACCGCCCGCAAAAACGCGCAATACGCCATCGAAGGTTATGCCGTAAAACTGGAAGAACTGGCCTACAAAACCTCACACGATCTCCGCAAACCCATCGCCAATATCATCGGCATGTCCAACATGCTGGTTACCGGTTTGATAAATGAAGATGAAAGAGTTAAGACCATTGATTATATAGCCCAATCAATACAGGAAGTTGATACCATAGTCCTCAGTATGCTGGCACTCATCGAGCAATACAAAAATAGCATCCCGGTTTATGTATAACATCCCATTTCAAACCATCAATTGGCCGGCCATTGAAAAAACCGAACACAAAGGCGAAACAGGTACATCATTTTGGCAAACTATATTGTTAGATGGATTGCGGTTGCGCATTGTTGAATACAGCCCCGGTTACCTTGCCGATCATTGGTGCCAAAAGGGCCATATTGTATATTGCCTCGAAGGCGAATTTATAAGCGAATTGCAAAACGGCGATGAAATTTCGTTAAGCGCGGGGCATGAGCTATGTGGTATCCGATGAACTTAGCTCGCACCGTTCAACATCGGCCAATGGTGTTAAGTTGTTAATAATTGATGGGGATTTTTTAAAACCGCATAAAATATAATTAAGCAAACTATTTATATTTTTGAGAAACCGGATAGCTCACCCTGCTTAACAAAATACCATGTCGCATCCCCCACCCGAAAAACAACTCATACACTGCAAAAACTGCGGCAACAGTTTTCACGGGCATTATTGCAACAACTGCGGCCAGGATGCACATGCCGGTAAAATAGACAAGCACTTTATTTACCACGAAATCCAGCATGGCCTGTTTCATATTGATAAGGGGATCTTATATACACTAAAAGAGCTGTTTACCAATCCCGGCACCACCATCCGGCTTTTTATTGAGGGGAAACGGGTAAAGCACTTTAAGCCATTGGCTTTTTTATTGGTAATGGCAGGCCTTTATGCTTTCATAAATCATTTTTTTAATACTAATATGATACCGGTTGGCCCAACCGGTGTTAAAAATGCTGATATTTCAGTACATGCTGTAAATGATTATTTAAAAGAGCATTTCGAGATTTTCGTATTACTCGAACTACCATTGATCTCGTTTGTATACTATCTCTTTTTTAAAAGATACGGCACCAATTATATTGAGCAATTAGTTTTAAATGCTTATGTAAGTGGCTTGCATACCTTTATTAAACTTTTACTATTACCTGTATCGTATTATTTCTCAAAGACGGGGCTTATTTTAGACCAGGCAACGCCTATATTGCTCCTTATATGGACATACCCGCAATATTACCACGAACGATCACGCTTCCAAATTATTTGGCGGACTATAGTAGGCTATGCTATCTTTTATTTACTACTGATAACTCTTCTAAGCATTGTTATTACACTATTGTCCAGTTTCCCAAACCTGATCGCATAAAAAAGCCGGCAATCGCTTACCGGCCCTTATGTATCATTCAACATTTAAAAGCTCTTCGCAAGCTCTTTGGCAAAATCTTCAAAGCTTATCTTCCCTTTAACAACATTTTTGCTGGTGTAGTAATCCTCAAACATTATGCCTGTACGTATAGCATCGCCCATCTGAGCGTAATTGCGGGCCACATCTAACGATGCACCTGATCCTGTCATAGCATTTATTACGTCTTCGTCTTTAAATTCAACCCAGGGTAATCCGGGTTTGCCGATGGCATTACCTATAATACTGGCCACTTCTGCACAGGTATGCTCGCTGCTTACAATGTAAACAGCCGACTTACCAGTAAAGCTTAACTCATCTAAAGCTTTGGCTGCTGTTTCAGCAATATCACCAGGGTCCACAATTACCAGGTTAGCCGCGGCACCATAATTGCCTCCAATTATACCTGCGTTCTTTATCATGTCAACACTATGGTAAAAGTTGATATAAAAATATGCCGGGCGAAGGTGTAATACATTTACCCCGTCCAGTTCATTCAAAGCCAGCTCAACAAAATGTATACCCGATACAGGCCCTACACCATCAGGCAAATGCGCGCCTATGCTGCTTAAATTAACCACATTTTTCACGCCTGCTTTTTTAATAGCTTCAGCATAACCACGACCCGTATCGGCAATGTATTTTTTCCATTCGGTGGTGATAAAATTTGGCGGCACCATGGTATAAACCGCGTCGGCTCCGCTAAATGCCCCGGTCAAAAACTCAACATCTTCAACCGATCCTATTGCGGGTATTGCGCCAATCGCTTCAATGGCTGCTGCTTTCTCAGCATTGTTACTAACTACGGTAACCTCGTGACCTGCTGCTATTAATTTTTCTGCTAATGGCTTGCTGATGTTTCCCAGCGAACCTAATACTGTTATTTTCATGATAATTTATTTTTTGTTTTTATGATGAAGCAAAGGTATATTTGCACTTACTTTTATACAAGTACTTACCCCAAAGTATGTACTATTTAAAATCATGACAGCAATAAAAGAAAGCTCGACCCGCAGCGCCAACAAAAAAGTAACCGCCGATATATGCCCGGTAACTTATATCATGAACAGGATAGGTGGCTATTGGAAACCCATTATCCTGTACCAGCTAATGAGCGGAGCCAAACGCTACAGCGAAATAAAAAGGGCTATCCCCTCCATTACCGAAAAAATGCTCATACAACACCTAAAACAATTGGAGGCCGATAATATTGTATTCCGGCACGCCAAACCTGTTGTGCCACCATACGTAGTTTACACCTTAACGCCATCAGGTCAGGAACTTACGCCCGTATTACGATCAATGGCCGAATGGGCCATTAAAAACAGTTTACCGTCATCTTCATAAAAAAATGCATGTTTTTTTGCAATTCCCGTAAAAAACTTCTTACCTTAACACCATGCAAACAATAAACCCCAAAGAGGAGTTAAGAAAGGTGAGAATTGCACTGTCAATTAACCTGGTAGCTTGCGCGTTTATGCTGTTCGGGCTTATTACTTCCATCAACAGCGGTGTTACCTGGCGTATAGTTTGTTCGGGTATTCCATGCGGGGTGTTTTTCTTTTTAACGTTTGCAATTTTTGCACGATTATTAAAACTGCAAAAGCAGTTAAATTCATAAATTACAAAAATATTATCTTACACGATGGGAACCGGAAATTACAAAGACGAATTAAGAAGAGTAAGAATAGCTTTCATTTTCAGCCTCATAGGCAGTGTGTTGTGCCTTATTATTATTTTTAATTCCATCAGCAGCAACACAGGCTCACGCCTCACAACTTCAGCCATTGGCTTTTCATTTATTGTTATCATGACCACCATAGTATTCGTCAGGCTAACAAAATTGCTTAAGCACATTAAAAGGAATTCATAAAAATTCCTTATTGGAATATTAAGCGTGTTCCAGTATAAATTCGGCATCAATATTAAGTTCGGAGTGTACCGCTTTTAAAAAATCAACTCCCGGCTTTTGCTTTCCATTCATTATTAATGATAGTTTAGCATCACTTACTTTAAGTTTTCTTGCCAATTCATTTTGTTTCAATTTCATTTCAAACATTCTCATCTCAATCATACCTGTTAGTAATGGTAGGCGCTTCAATTACATATTTTAATTGTTCATATGATTGGGCTGCTTCGGCCAGTAAACGTATTTCGGTTAACTCTTCTTTAGAAACCTTGTCACTTCCTTTAGCCATCAGGCTATCAATTTTCGCCATTACTTCATTGTAAGCGGCTTCATTAATTATCTTTTTCATTGGTTCCGTTTTAGCTGTTCATGAAAGCTTAATGTAAAAATATCATTATAATTAAAGTAATAGCATAATTTTACAATTGCAGAAAAACAAATAGCAATATCCCGTCGTTTTATAGCAACCAATTATTAGAAAATTCATGTCGAAAAAGATTCTTATAGTCGACGATCAAAGCGATACACTCGACCTCTTAAAAGAAATATTTGAGGATGAAGGCTACCTGGTAACGGCCCTTCCTTATACCGAAGATATAATCAGGAGCATAACCCAATACCAGCCCGACCTGGTAATGCTCGATTTTTTATTGGCAGGCATAAATGGCGGCGAGCTTTGCCACCAGTTAAAAACCAATTCTCTATCGGCGCATATCCCGGTCATCATGTTATCAGGTTACCCGCGCGTATTGGAATCATTAGGCAGTTACGGTGCCGATGCCTTCATAGCCAAGCCCTTTGACCTGACCCATCTTACCGACACCGTAAAACACTGGCTCGAAGAAAGCGAAATGCACGCCTGATATTTTTATTCCCCTCTTGAGAGGGCGCGCGCAAGAATGTGCGGCTGTAGGGGTGTGTATATACGCCATAAAAAAATTCACCCTCTTTCCGCCGCCGGCGAAGAGAGGGTCGGCGAGCGAAGCAACGCCGGGTCCGAAGGACTCCTATGGAGGTGAGTTAACGGAGGGCGAAAAAATTACCGCCAGATAAAAACACGCTCTGGTCTTGATTCTTGACTCTTAATTCTTGCTTCTTCTCACGACCAAAACCCCTTCGCTCTTATCTGCCCCGAACTATACCCTTGCAACCGCAGCATCTTCCGCAGCTGGCTTACCATAACATTGTTCCCTGTTAAATAAAACACCGTATTATCCATAGCGCATTGCTGCCCTAAAACCCATTGTATCAGGCTATGGTGGCCATAAACATCCTGCCGGGCAATAGTTTGTATGCACTGCGGAAAATACAGGTTAAAAAAGTCGCGGTGCTGCTCTTCAGGCAATAATACCGCGCCGGTAAAACGGGTGGCTGGCAATACCATTTGTTGCAGGGCCAATACATGCCCTAAACTGCTTTCATCGCCCAAAGCTATTACAGCAGGTGTACTTTCAGGCGCCTGGTGACTTGTGCCTATCTTCAGGTAATTTACCGTATCACCTTTTTTTAAAGCGCGCGCCCAGTAACTTCCGGCACCCTTGTGCGCGGCATCAATGTAAATAGTGCAGGTACTGGTCTCGGCATCCCAGCCCGATGGCGTATAATCGCGATAAGTGAATGGCTCAACCTTAAATTTTATATAAGGCACTTCTGTCCATTGCCGCATATCGGCGTTAGGCAGGTGCAGGTCAATTTCAATCAGGGTTGATGGTTCCCAGCATCGTACTTCAAGCACAGTGCCGCCATTCAGGTTTTGTGGTTCAAACCAGCTTGCCGCCTTCTTTTTTATTTTATGTAATGTGGATGTTTCCATGTTGTATCAATTTAATAATACAAAGAAACACCGTAAACAGCTTCACAGCAATGGGGCGTTCGGGGTAATCATTGTACTATTTACGGTATCGCTCCCTGAATGCTAAAGGAGTGATATTCGTGGCCTTCTTAAATAAACGCGAAAAATATGCCGGGTCGTCATAGCCCAGTTTATGTGTTATTTCTTTAACATTTAACTGGCTGTAATACAACAATCGCCTGGCTTCCAGCATCACTTCGTTCAATATCCAGTAACTTACCGATAGGCCCGTGGTTTTCTTTAATACCTCGTTAAGGTATGGTTCAGAAATGTTCAGTTTCGAGGCATAATCCGATGGACTCTTAGTACTGCAAACATGTTGTACCAATAGCTTCTTAAACTGCTGCGACAATTGCGCCGGTCGCGATAAATTAGTACTGGTATTATGCAGCGTGCTGAAACCCGCCGCCGCTATCCCGATAAACGATTGCAATAAGGAATATACAATAGGCAGGTGAAAGGCATCATGTTCATTCTCATTATATTTTTCATATATAAGCTCAAGCAAATTCCTGCATTGCTGCAACTGCTTTTCATCAAGTATAAAGGGTTGTTGCAGTAAAAGCTGGTTCTCAAACACATCGCGGTAATCAGGCGGTATCAGCAGCGTATCAACAGCTATGTACCAGCCGTTTGATACATTTGTGCGCAGACGATGATGTACCTGGCCGGGCAATATATAATACAGTGTATTTTCCCTCAGTTCCAGTTCATGAAAGTCTATCATCAGCGTGGCCGAGCCCTCTTCCATCATAAAAAAAATATAATGGTCGTCGCGGTGCGCACCCATTTTCTCTTCCCGTTCACCGGGTATATCATCGGGCAAAAAATGCTTTATCTCAAGCCCTGTACTTACCCTTTCCTGTAGCTGATGTACCGGTATATCTCTCATTCGCAGCTTAATTTAATCCCTGAAAAACTGTTCAAAAACAACCTTACCGGCCTTAACTTTATAAACACATATTTCCTCAATAGTCCTGTGCCCAATGTTTTTCAAGTCAATGTCCATCATTAACTTCACCGTAAAATAGCTGCCCGCTATCAACGGTTCCGAGAATGATACCTTGTTTATACGCTCAATATTATCTAAAAACTGCTGCTCTTTAGCATGCATAATAGCCAAACCCTCCAATCTGCTGCCATCAGTTTCAATGTTGACAATCATTTCGTCATATAGCTCTTTTTGGGCCTGGATAAATTTGCCTTCAGTGCAAAGCGCTATCAATCTTTCGGCGATCTCTTTTGTATTCATATTATTTAGATGCTTCCCGGCTTCACTTGTTTCAGTAGTGTTGCAAGATCTTAGTCAGAATTTCGTAAATTTGGTTATAATTCTAATAATCATGGGAAAATTCTTTAGTACCATACTCGACATTCACATGTCATTCATCCAAAAGCAAAAAATATACTTTACTGCTTCTGCCCCGCTTAGTGCCGAAGGCCACGTTAACCTTTCGCCAAAAGGCATGGATAGTTTCCGCATACTCTCGCCAACGCGCGTGGCCTATATGGATATTATAGGCAGCGGCAACGAAACATCGGCACATATACTCGAGAACGGCCGCCTAACCATTATGTTTTGCGCGTTTGAAGGGCCGCCCAATATCCTGCGCCTTTATGGCAAAGGCTATACAGTTTTACCCGGCGACGAAGAGTGGGAACGGCTTGCCCCATTATTTGAACTACAACTGGCCACCCGCCAGATCATTGTTGCCGATATACACAAAGTACAAACATCATGCGGATTTAGCGTGCCTTATTACGAATATTTAGGCGAACGCGACCAGGCACAAAAATGGGCCGAGCACAAAGGCACTGAAGGCCTGGAACAATACAAACAGGAAAAGAACCGCCTAAGCATGGATGGCCTGCCAACCGCGCTTTATTAATAGATCTGACGGCAAACATTTTACCGGTTATCACCTTGTATCATGTAACTAATAATAGATACATGAAAATTATTGCAATAATACTTTTAGCAATAGGCATAGCAATGCTTATTTGGACGGGTTTTACCTATACTAAGAAGGAAAAGATAATAGATGCCGGCCCCATCCAAATATCGGCCGATAGACAAAAAACTGTAAACTGGCCACCCTATGCAGGAGGTATTTTGGTTATAGGTGGCATAATTTTACTTATTGCAGGCAAAAAAGGCGCTGCTGCTTAAAAAAAGCATGATCTCCACTGGCTTCAGTCTGCTGCTGAAGCCTACCGACACATAAAATTTGTAAATCACCCCTAAATAAAAATCACCGCATCCATCCCATATCCAAATCAAAATCAATAAATTGCTTAATAAAATCTTGCCGCATTTTTATGAAGACATTTTTTAAGCTCATATTGCTTTTAATGCTGCTCGCCCCTGCCGCTTTATCCGCCCAGCCCGACACCCTTAAACAAAAGGCCCAAACAGATTCACTTGTTAAAATAACGGGATTCCCCGTTGCGCCGTTCCATAATACCCTTTTCTTAATATATAACCGCCAGGGCAGCTTTACCCCTGCCGAACGCGCCGAAGCCGTTAGCAACCGCATCAGTAAACTAAGTGATGATATTTCCTTCAACCCCGATTCCCTGGTAGTTATCCCGTCCGAATTATCTGTCGATGTTCTATATAAGGATTACATACTCATATCCGTTACAGATAAGGATGCTCTCGCCCAAAACACCACCAAACAAAAGCTCGCAGCAAACCTGCGATCGGTGATAGCCACAGCCATCACCAACTATCAGCATGAAACAAGCTGGCAGGTGCTACTAAAAGAAGGTTTAACAGCATTGTTGGTTATAGCATTACTCATCGTATTCATTTATGTAATCAACCGCTTGTTTAAATGGATATTAGCAAGGATAAATAAGCTGTTTAACAAAGGCATTAAATTAAGCAACTATGAATTGCTAAACGCCGAGCGCCAGGTTTACGTGGTCAACTTCACCATAAAAGCGGTTAAATGGTTTGTTATATTACTGCTTATATATCTTGCACTGCCCGTATTATTCGGCATTTTTCCGTTTACCCGCAGTATATCCGATACCTTATTAGGCTATGTGATCAGTCCATTAAAAAAGATCGGCATTGCGGTTTGGGACTACATCCCAAACCTTATTACCATACTGGTTTTAGTGGTGATATTTCATTATATCCTCCGCTTTATCCGTTACATCAGGTCTGAAATAGCTGTCGGAAACCTTACTATCCCTGGTTTTTATGCCGATTGGGCCCAGCCAACTTACCAGATCATCCGTGTGTTGGTACTGGCATTTTTATTGGTGCTCATATTTCCTTATCTGCCGGGTTCCGATTCGGCCATATTTAAGGGGGTATCGGTTTTTGTTGGTGTACTGTTCACCTTTGGTTCCGCAGGCGCGCTGGGAAATATAGTATCGGGCCTGGTTATGACCTACATGCGCTCATTCAAAATCAGCGACCGCGTAAAAATTGGCGAAGTAACGGGTGATATTATTGAAAAGAATTTGTTGGTTACCCGCATACGTACCATACAAAACGAGATAATTTCTATACCAAATTCAACCGTGCTAAGCAGCCATACCATAAATTACAGCAGCGATGCACATGATAAAGGGCTTATTATGCACACCACCGTAACCATTGGCTACGATGCCCCATGGCGGCAGGTACACCAGCTATTAATTGATGCTGCTTTGGATACCCCATTAATAGAACATGAACCAAAACCCTATGTACTACAAACCAGCCTCGATGATTATTATGTAAGCTATCGTATCAACGCTTTTACCAAAGAACCCAACAAACAAGCGGTAATTTATTCGGGCCTGCACGCCAATATACAGGATCAGTTTAATAAGGCGGGTGTCGAGATCATGTCGCCGCATTACAAAGCATTACGCGATGGCAATGCAACCACCATACCAACTGAGTATTTACCTAAAGATTATATGGCGCCCCCTTTTACTACACAGGAGAGGAAAAAGTAAATCCCATTACCAAATAAAATATAGGGAAATCCATCACAAATATCCAATCACCACACTTTAGGCTTGTTTAAAGTTGTTTTTAAGGCCGTTATACTTAAAACGACATGTAATTTCACGAGAAATATTTTGCTATATTGTAATTTCAAACCATAACCTAAAAACATTGCAGTGAAAATTAAAATTTACAAAAATGCAATATTCAGAATTTGCCTGGCACTTTTTATAACCCTGAAATTTTGCAACAGGGTTAATGGGCAGGCAAAAAACAATTGGTATTACTTTCGTGATAAGAAGACAGGCCTTGTAGGATATAAAGATGTTAAAGGTAATATTAAAATCCCGGCTAAATTTGGCGGCCTAACCAACCAATTGGTTTTTAGTGACGTAATTGCAGTTTATGAAGATAAAACTGGTAAATCATATTATCTTTTAAAAAATGGTAAAAAATTCGGGATAGACAGTTTATATGTTTGGGATAATAGCTATGACTATATAAATGAAGGTAAAATTAGATTTAGGGATAAAAAGACAGATAAGGTTGGCTTTTTTGATAAAACTGGCAAAATAATAATTCCTGCCTTATATAATGATGCACGACCTTTTCACAACGGACTTGCCTTAACAGTACATAACGGCAAACGTGTATGTTTGGACGGAAGCATTTATAATGACAAAGAACCTTGCGAAGATTGGAGTTGGAACGGCGTAAGTGCCCTTATTGACACTCATAATAAAATCATAGCAGACAAAATAGATATTACTGAAACTGATAATATTGATTGGTATGCTGTAAAGATCACTAACTCGGTACCCGATACAACTCTTTATACCTCCTTTAAAACCACCAATGGTACGTTTTACTCTTTTTTAAATTATGAAAAGGAATTTAAAAACTGGTTTTACAAATCATATTTAAACAATCTTAACTATCAGGCTTTATCGACAGATTGTTATGATAAAATTAACTTTGAAGATACTTTTATAAAACAAATCAGGAACGATTATTCAAAATCATATTTTTTACAACAGTATGAAAGTTTGCTATACAAATTAATGAGGTCGATAAAAGCGAAGAGTGTAGAAACCAACATCTTTCACGAAGACCTTAATCCATACATTTTTGCCGGCAAAAGCTTTTCGGCATTTTATATTAATGGTGAACCCGATGGCCAAAAATATCCAGTATTTAATGTAGTAACCACAAATTATACAAAAACAAGGACGCTTGATTACCAAAATCAATTTTCATTTATCCGCACTCATACAGGCTATAAGCTTATCGGAGTCGCTTTAGGCATGGGCAGGAGCAAATAAAAGCTTATTCTTCCCAATACTGGCTTCAGTTTGCAACTTTGCTACAAAGCATTCTTATTATTGTTTAAAAAAATCCATGTCCTTGGTTTTCAGCATAAATACAGGGAAAGCCATAATTAAAATACCGCCGCCAGCAGCTATTAATAACGACTTGGTAAAAACCCCTATCGCCGTAGCCATCGTAAAGCATTTTATCCCTATCGGCAAAAACAAAAATATAGCCGTAAGCATCCCCGGCGAAAATTTACGGTTCGAGCGTATGTAAGGCAGTATATGAAATACCAACGCGTTTACCAGCATCAGCGACGGGAATATTAAACTAAACGTAGGGTGTGCCCATCCTACTTCGGCACAAGCCAGCCCAATAAAAAGTATAATGATGCTGCTAACGTAAAAATTGCTCCACTCCACATCCATCTTCATCACCTTTTGCGACCAGCTTTTCCAGTCGTAGGTATATTCTTCTAAAATGTGTATGGCGTAGGCAACCAGGGCCACCCAAAAAATATAGTTGGTTTCCATTGCAATGGGGGTTTAATTGTTTAAAAATATCAGGTTGTTCAATTTTTGAAGATAGTAATAAAAATTAAATAGGTTGAAAAGATAAATATCAAATAAAATAGTACTATGTATTGCATATTACTATGCTTAATTATATATTTGCCTGAATCAATTTTAATTCACTCGTTATGAATACCAAACAGCTACTAAACTGCGGCACAATAACCGCCCTCATTTTTTGGGTCAGCACCCTAATAGCAGGTTATTTGCACGGCAGCTACAACCATTTGACCGACACTATTAGCGAATTAGGCGCTTTGGGTACAAATTCAAAAACTTTTATGGCTTATGCGCTTTGGCTGGGTACTGCCACCGGCATCCTTTTCGCGGTGGGCGCCTACCGCGCATGCCGCGAATTAGGGCTGAATATCATCCCGGTATTGCCCATTATTACGGTTCCATTTTCGTTTGCCTGGGTTGCCCTATTCCCGTCAGGCACCAATTTGCACCCGTACGGTGGCAACGGCATGCTTTTGCTGTTTATCACCATACCATTATCATTATTAGTGTGGCGGGGGCCAAAGCTGCTTACTATGCGCTTATGGTCAGTAGTCAGCGCTCTACTGTTATTTCTGCTGTTCCTGCGCCTTGTTCCGCCGTTCAGGGGGCTAACCCAGCGCTTCGCCCATTTAGGCTGGTCGGTATGGTTCGTAGCTATCGATCTTTGCTTCGTTC
>Ga0206874_1199_pt1 | contig 13871 bp, 16 predicted proteins | sample Alteio_BWOrgCont_12_FD_152629 | JGI IMG/M metagenome (GOLD analysis project Ga0206874, IMG submission 152629) | Enriched cells from forest soil in Barre Woods Harvard Forest LTER site, Petersham, Massachusetts, United States -... | ecosystem: Environmental > Terrestrial > Soil > Temperate forest >...
CGTAGAGGACCGCTGCTGTCATCTTTCCGTTCACTCTCTATTTCCTTCCCACGCACCACCCGCTTGAATCACGATCTTCATCGAATCCGGCTGGGGATGGGCCGCCAGCTCCAACGCTTCCACACTGCTCGCCAAAGAAAAGCGGTGACTGATCAAACCTTCCAAATCCATTTCACGACTCATGACAAAACGTGCCGATTCTTCCTGCAGCTCCACCGACGCGCTATACGACCCCAACAACTTCTTCTCGTCCACGCAAATCGCAGCCGGATCAATCGTAGCTTCCCCGCGCACCGTCTGCGCAAACAACAGCACCCGGCCGCCCGGACGCACCCCATCCATGGCAGTCCGAATCAAGGCATTGCCTCCCACCGCAACAATCGCCGCGTCGGCGCCCCGACCTTCTGTCTGCTCCCGCACCGCTTTCACCGTGTCGGCTCGCGAAGCATCAATCACATCCGTTAAACCGTAGATTTTAGATATTGTAAGCCTCTCGGGATACAAATCGGAAGTAATTACCCTCGCCCCCGCACGCTTGGCCAATGTACTCAATATGATGCCAATCGGACCTTGTCCAATAACAAGAACACTTTCGCCGGCAACAAGTTGCAGGGTCGCGATCCCTTTCATGCAGGTATTTACCGGCTCCACAAAACAGGCTTGTTCGAAGGACACCCCATCCGGAATGCGCACCGTGCCGCCATTCACGATCCAATCCATAACCCGAACATACTCAGCAAATCCGCCGCCTGAAGGCTCGAAGCCCGCCGTACAGCCAACTTTCTTGTAAGTCTCGCACTGCGCAAACGTCTTGTGCCGGCAGTAAAAGCATTCGCCGCACGGGATGTGATGAAAGACTACAACTCGATCGCCCGGGCTGAATGTGCTGACTCCCTCACCAACCGCGGCCACGACGCCGGAGGTCTCGTGCCCGAAGATGCGCGGTGCAGAATGCGAACCGCTCGAGATCTTCTTGAGATCCGTTCCGCAAATCCCGCAAGTGTGTACCCGGATCAGCAACTCACCGGATCCGATCTGCGGCACCGGAACAGTTTCCACCCGCACATCGTTCACCCCACGGTAAACCGCCGCCTGCATGGTAGTCGGAATCGCCCGCTTCGTCTCTTCGATCGTAAGTTGTCCCGCGATTGCCATGTGTCTTTGACTCTGTCACCTCGAACTATCCATCCCCCGCTGGATCCTGTCATCCCGAGCGAAGTCGAGGGACCTTGCGTTTACCGTCAGTCGAACGCCTTAGACATTGGATGCAACTCCCGCCCCGAAACATCCGGCCTTTGAATATACCGCTCAAGCTCAGCACAAAGCGCCCTCGATGCCCTCGCACTATTCCGCGCAAGCTGGAAGACCTTGGACCATAGCCAGGGCCGCGCCCCGACGCTCACCGCAAACGCCATCTCACGAAACCGCCCCTCGCGATCCACAAAGCGATCAACCGCCGGCATGGCAAAAGTACTCTCGTCCGAGATCGCCTTCACCGCCCCGAAGCGCACATCACGCGCCTGCGCGCCACGCGACACTGCCGCAGCTTCCATATCGACTGCCTGCGCCCCGTACGACTCAGCCAGCTTTGCCTTCTGCCCCACACCCGCGACCGCGACAACGCTCAACAGCACTCCACGACCAGTCCCCGTCTCGACGGCGCTGCCGTCCCTGGCATCAACAACGCGACTAGGCGCAAATATCTCGCCCACTTTCATAGCCTGGTCAAGCGCTCCCGCAAATCCAACCGACAGCACCAGCTCGGGCTGGTACATCGCGATCGCAGCTTCGGTAGCGCGTCGAGCCGCATCGGCCCCAATGCCACCGCATACGACCACAGTCTGACCGTCCTCGAAAAACTTGAACCGCCGTCCTTGGTATTCCCGATCAACCCTTCGCCAGCGCTTCACCAGCGGACGCACCTCGCGCTCAAGAGCCGCTACCATTGCGATCTTGGCTGAACCAGACATTACATATAAAACAAGGCAGTCATCCTGAGCGCAGTAGCTGCTTCGCAAAGCGAATCAGCTACGCAGTCGAAGGACCACACTAGGTCGCTTTCCCTTAAAGTCTCAGGCACCCTCGCAACGTATCCCTCAACCAGCCGCATACCCGTTCGCCCGAAACCACTCTGCCGCCCGCCGCAGCGCATCGTCCACTGGAACCACCTTCCATCCCAATTCGCGCTCAGCTCTTTCGCACGACACAAACATTTTCTTCCGGCCCATGCGCACCGCATCAATCGTCGCCCGCGGCTCACGACCCAGAATGCGTCCGGTCACAACTTCATCGACAACGCCCGTCGCCAACGCCAACAAATAAGGGACCCGAAGACTCGGCGATGGCAATCCGGTAATCGACGCCAGCTTATCGAGAATCTGCTTCAACGTCAGATTCTCTCCGCCCAAAATATAACGCTCTCCGCTTCTTCCCTTCTCAAGCGCGGCAACATGTCCGCGAGCGCACTCCCTGACATCCACCAGATTGAGACCGGTATCGACGTACGCAGGAAACTTCTTCTTCAGGAAGTCCACGACAATGCGTCCCGTGGGAGTCGGTTTAACGTCCTGCTCGCCTACGGGAGTGCTGGGATTCACCACCACTACATCCATTCCGCCGCGTCCCGCTTCCAGCGCGACTTCCTCGGCCATGAATTTCGACCGTTTGTAATGGCCAATCATGCCGCCAAGCGAAACGGGAGAATCTTCATCCGCGGGATGGCCGTTCGAAGTGAATCCCATGGTCGCGACGCTCGATGTATATACGACGCGCCGCACATGATTGTTTCGCGCGGCTTCTAAAACCGCCCGCGTACCTTCCACATTCGCCCGATACATCTGCTCCGGATCCCGCACCCAGAGCCGGTAGTCGGCCGCAACATGAAATACTACGTCACAACCCGCCATCGCCCTTTCAATGGATACCGGATCGCGCAGATCGCCGGTCACCCGATCCGCCCGAAGACCTTCAATATTTCTCGGATCGCTGCTCGAACGAACCAGCAACCGCAGATCGGCACCCTGCTCCGCCAATACGCCGGCTACGTGACTTCCCACGAACCCGGTTGCGCCAGTGACAAAAGCCAGCATTTAGCATTTAGCACTCGGCAATTAGCCAGACTGCATTCCAGCCAGACCGCCTCCCACAGCGAATCGCCTTCGGGAGGGCATGTTCCCAGAGCCTGCGGGAAACTCTCGCTCCGTGTCAGGATATGCCTTCAGGCATATCGAAAGTCACTGACAATCCGTCCGGCTTTAGCCGCTGAGGAATCGCGCTTTACTCAAGACGCAGCCTCACACAGGGCCGTTCAGGAACTAAATGCTAACTGCCAACCGCTGCCCTACTCCAGCTTCTCCGGCGCCAGCGAAATATCCTTCTCGCCTGCCGCTTTCTTTTCCCAATAATGCCGCACCCAGTTTTCCCAACTTTTGCCCGCAGCCATATCGCGCCCCGTAAACGCGAGCGCGCCAATCTCTGCAAAGGAAATCTTTATCTTGGGAGAACCGTCTTTTGGCAGCACCCGCACAAAGCTGTCGGAGAGCCCGTTTCCGTTGCTGCGGTCAAAAATGTAACCTTCAACCTTCGCGCCGTCTTTCCGCGTAATCGAGACATCGCCACGATAATCAAAGGCCTGTTCGAGCGCCTTTCGCAGCTCTTGTTCGTTCGCCAGTGACGGAACCGAACCTTCAAGTCTTTCGTGGGCCGTCCCCGGCACAACTTCTAATGAGTCCGGATCCGCAGCTACCGGCCCGTGGCCGGATTCCCGCCCGCTCAAACCCGCGTCTCCTCGCCCATCGGCGCCTCGATCTGCACCAGCGGATTGAAGGCATGGACCGGCTTGGCGGGCTCATCCAGCAGCCGCAGTGCGGAGTCGTCTTCGTATCCGCCAAACATCCGCGCCTTCACTTCCTGCCACATGCCGCCCACCGAGCCAAACAATTCGTTCACCGCCGACGCTTCATATCCGCTGTGCACCATGCAATTCGCACACTTGGGATTGCCCGACTCCGTCCCGTAATTCTCCCACGCCGTCGTCTTCAGCAATTCGGCGTAGCTATCGGCGTAACCGTCTTGTAGCAGATAGCACGGCTTCTGCCAGCCGAAGACGTTGTAGGTCGGCATGCCCCAGGGCGTGCACGCATATTCGCGCTTGCCCATCAGGAATTCGAGAAACAAAGCTGACTGGTTGAAGCGCCACTTCTTATCGCGATTGGAAAGCATCGCCCGAAACAAGCGCCGGGTGCGAGCCCGTCCGAGAAAGTGTTGTTGATCGGGCGCTTTGTCGTAGGAGTAAGCCGGCGACAGCATCATGCCTTCCACGCCCAAATCCATCATTTCATCAAAGAAGGCGCGCACACTCTTAGGATCCGCTCCATCGAACAGCGTGGTGTTCGTGGTCACCCGGAAACCTGCGTCCAGGGCCGCCTTGATGCCCTCGACTGCCTTGTCGTATCCGCCTTCGAGACAAACCGAAAAGTCATGATGCTCGCGCTGCCCGTCCATGTGAACGGAAAAAGTCAAATACTTGCTGGGCTTGAACAGATGAAGTTTCTCTTTAAGCAGCAGCGCGTTGGTACAGAGATAAATATATTTCGTGCGCGCCACCAGCCCTTCCACGATCTCGCCAATCTGCGGATGCAACAGCGGTTCGCCACCAGGAATCGAAACCGTCGGTGCGCCACACTCATCGACTGCGCGAAAACACTCTTCCGGCGTGAGTTGCGACTTCAGCACATGCGCCGGATATTGAATCTTCCCGCAACCGGCGCACGCCAGATTGCAGCGGAACAACGGCTCCAGCATCAGCACCAGCGGATACTGCTTACGCCCCCTGATCTTCTGCTTCAGGACGTAAGTCGCCGTCGTCCACATCTGAGAAATTGGAACACCCATTCGTTTCCGTCCTATGAAACTCGTAGAAACGTAGCTAGCTACGTTTAGGTTTTGACCTCAACAACAGAAGGCGTAGCCAGCTACGCCTCTACCAACTATCCAATCCGACGCACGCCAGTTCCCTGCGCCGCATTCGCCATCGCCTTGACATAAGTCGTCAACGCAATCAGCGGAAAATATTGCCGGTACAAGGTATAAGTCAAATAAAACACCTGTGGGAAACCCGTACCCGTAGTCTGAGGCTCATCCCACGATCCGTCTTTCCTTTGCGTGCGAAGCAGGTACGCAATCCCCCGCGCCACTGAATCGCTGCGCGTATCGTTCGCCGCCAGCAGCCCCATAACCCCCCAGGCGGTTTGCGAGGGCGTGCTCGGGCCGACGCCCCGCGTGTTGGGATCGTCGTACGAACCGCATGTTTCTCCCCAGCCGCCATCAGGATTCTGCACCATGCGCAGCCACTCCGCGGCCTGCTGCACATAGGGTTCGTGATGATCGATGCCCATGGCTTCCAGCCCGCGCAACACCTGCATCGTTCCGTAAATGTAATTCACGCCCCAGCGCCCGAACCACGAACCATCGGGCTCCTGCTCTTCGCGAATGAACTTGAGCGCCTTCTTCACCCGTGGATGATTCTGGTCGTAGCCATACGCCGCTAGCATTTCAAGAATGCGTCCGGTAATGTCGACCGTCGGCGGATCGAGCATGGCATTGTGATCGGCAAAGGGAATGTACTGGAACACCATGCGCGTGTTGTCTTTATCAAACGACGCCCACCCACCGGATTTGCACTGCATGGAAAAAATCCAGTCAATCGCGCGCTGCACCGACTCCCGCTGGTAACGCCCATTGGGATGCTCAACCTGACTCAGAGCCAGACAAACCATCGCGCTATCGTCGACATCCGGATAAAACTCGTTGTTAAATTCGAAGTACCAGCCGCCCGGCTGGCCTTCTTTGTTCTTCACCTTCCAGTCGCCGACGGTGCGAACCTGCTTCTGCAAAATCCAATCGGCGCACTTGACCATTCGCGGATCATTCGCCGGAACCCCGGCTTCGCCCAGCGCAAACATCGCATACGCCGCATCCCAAACCGGCGACATGCAAGGCTGCATACGGAAGGTATCGCGTTCTTCGATTCCGAGCTTCTCGAATTCATCGACCGCGCGGATCACCTGCGGATCGTCGAGCGAATACCCCAGGCAGCGCAGCGCAATAATCGCGTTCAGCATCGAGGGATAAATCGCGCCCAGTCCATCGCTCATTTCGAAGCGCTCGAGCATCCACTGCTCCGCCTTCTTCAGCGCCAGCCAGCGCAGCGGACGCACGTGAACCAGCTCGAACCAGTGCGTCATGCGGTCGGCGACTAAAAAGAAGTTGCGCCAGGAGATAAGCTTGTCACTCCAGTGCAGCCGCATGCGCGACTTGTCGCGTCCCCCAACAAATAGTTCATCGACTCCCATCTCATCGGGAATCTTTTTCAACGGCTTTTTCGCGTAGCAAATCGACAGCGGCACCAGAATGGCCCGCGACCACGAAGAAATCTCGTAAATATTGAACCAGAACCACTTGGGAAACAACACGATCTCTGGCGGAATCGCCGGTACCGCGTCATAGTCGTACTGTCCCAAAAAACACAAATAGATTTTGGTGAAGGTGTTGACCTCGGTCACTCCACCCATCTCCAGAATCTTCTTCCGCGCCCGCGCCAAAGCCGGATGCTCCGGACTATATCCGCTAAGCTTCAACCCAAAGTACGCTTTTACGCTGGCGGAGATGTTGGATGGGGCGTCGGCGTAGATTCCCCAGCCGCCGTCTTCGTTTTGGTGTTGCAGAATCCAGTTGCAGCATTTCTGAAAGCGTCCGGGATTCCCGGTTCCTAGCAGGGTGTGCAGCAGAATGTAATCAGATTCTAAAGTCGTATCGGCGACCAACTCGCCGCACCAGTAGCCTTCTGCGTGTTGCTGGGAGAAGAGATGTTTACGCGCACCGTCGACCGAAGCAGCAACCCGGCTGCCCAGGTCATCTATTTTTCCAAAGCGAAGCTGCGGCGCACTTGACGCCGAAAACGAGGAGGAGGTCTCGTCCATATTCAATTTGTTTACTCCGCAGTAACTGCGCTAGGGGCGCTGGCAATCGCCTCCACGATTTCGGGAGGCAAGCCAAAGCGCACGTTTTCCGGCATCACTTCCACTTCCTGCACGTTGCCGAAACCCTTGGTGCCCAAAAACTTCACGACTTCCTCGACCAGACATTCAGGAGCCGATGCCCCCGCCGTCAGGGCAATCGTCTTCACTCCCTCAATCCACTCCGGCCGGATGTTTCGGAAGCTGTCTATTAGATGCGAGCCGGTACCCAGGTTGCGCGCAACTTCCACTAAACGATTGGAATTCGAACTGTTATCCGAGCCCACCACCAGCAGCAGGTCGGCATCCGACGCCACATGCTTCACCGCAACTTGCCGGTTCTCCGTGGCATAGCAAATGTCCTGCGCCGCCGGGCCTTTGATATTGGGAAACTTTTCTCGCAGCGCAGCAATAATGTCTTTGGTCTCGTCCAGACTCAGCGTGGTCTGCGTCAGGTAAGCCACGCGATCGGGATTCGGCACCGTCAGCGAATCCACTTGCTCTGGAGATCCCACCACCTGAGTCACCACCGGAGCCTCGCCCAGCGTCCCAATCACTTCATCATGATCATGATGCCCGATCAGAATGAGCGAATAGCCTTCCTTGGCAAACTTGACCGCCTCCACGTGAACCTTGGTGACCAGAGGACAGGTCGCATCAATCACCCGCAAATTGCGCGCCCGGCTGGCCTCGCGCACCTCCGGAGACACGCCGTGAGCGCTGTAAATGACGCGCTCGCCGTTCGGAACCTCTTCGACGCTGTCGACAAAAATCGCGCCTTTGCCCTGAAGCTCCTCGACCACAAAACGGTTGTGCACGATCTCCTTGCGGACATAGATCGGCGGCCCGAAAGCCTCCAGGGCAATGCGGACAATATCAATCGCCCGCACCACCCCCGCGCAAAATCCCCGGGGTTTCAATAAGAGCAGCGTCTTGCCATTGCTAGTAGGCACGATAGGTTCCTATAAGGGTACACTTCCCCACTGTGATTGATCTATTTAAGCTACCCCAAAGAACCAATTTGGTCAACGTAAGCCCAAGCGCCGCATAGGATTAGCAGCGATTGGGGATATTCGGTGGGCGAACGGCGAAGGCGGGTATCGGACCCAATGAACCACAAAGCGACACAGGAATTTGAATGGGTTCCGTCATCTCCCTGATGGAAACTCACTTCCTGAGAATCGGGGAATTCGTAGCCCCGCCGACCGAGCTTTGAAGCGGAATAGGTAGTCGCCTATCCATTAATACTCTGTGGAACGCCGGAGCATTGGCCGGGAAGGCCGGATTCGTGAACATCCGCTATTACGCATTTCATCACGAAAACCGAAAGATGATTGAAGTGTCTTTTGGAAGGGAACTCCCCACTCCAACCCAGACCGGATCACACTAGCTGTTGGGAATAGGCCATAGCACTTCAAATTTCCAACTGCTTTCGGTTCGGGTCGCATCCGGGGCATCGGTCAACAATCGTAAAGAATGAGTGTGATGGGGAATATTTCAACAGCTAATCGGGTGAGCGCCAGTTCGGAAGTTCAACAGGCGGGGACTCCACAAGGTGACACTGCTCTATACCGTGCCGCCTTTTGAACTCACTTTCGGAGTGATAAGTGCAAGCCAAGACGGCACGAATCTTGCCGCCTAGGTGCTCGATTTTTCGTGGACACGGAGCATTCGACCAGCCGTGCGCCACATCCCCGATGGGAACCACGTCTCGCATCGCTTCACCCTGCGACAACGTTCGCGTCCTCTGGCCTTCAATATCTTTGCAAGGACCCACGCTTTGCCAGCCGAGGCTTGCGTCCCATTGCTCAACTGTAAGCGACTGTAATCGCGGGTGACCAGCAGGGTTCGGGCTGAGCTGCAGGACGATGGGACTCGTGCCGACGTTTGTCGCTTCAACGGTGACATTGAAGCCGAACGCCGCCGGAGACACGCTCTTGATTGTGACCTTTGTTTGAGCGAAAGCGCCGCCCAAGGCGCATGCCAGAAAACACAGAGTGCGTCCGTAGCGCATGCTGTATTAGACACCATTGCACTAGCCGTAAGGACCTATGGCTGTCGCAAACAGGCGCCCTTACACGCTTTGAGCCACAAAGTGGGATTTGGAGTGCAATGGCGATTTTGCGACAACTGACGCGTAACGACTCGATTACTTGAGGTAGTCTCCCTCACGCAACTCCGCCACAACCTGTTGACTATGGAAATGCGTGAACTGGTCACCATGCGCCTTGAGAAATCCAATGCACAATGACTTTTGTCTCTGTGTTAGGTGATGGGATTCGAACTCGAAATAGTTGAGAACGTGAGAGGCAAGCCCAGACGGATACATCTTCTCGTCGCGCAACAATGTGAGGAGCCCTTCGACGACCTCGTCCGGCACTCGCTTCCAGCTGTTAATCGCAGGATTGAGATCGAAAACGGCCTGTTGCACTCCGTCTCCGTCGCCGATTTCGATATTCTTGCGCAGCCGAGCAATCTTTGGAGCCACTTCGTCGTCGGAAGGTAGACGGTTCCCCGCATGAAATTCATCCCGATGATGGCCTCTCTGGCCCGACATTCACGCAGCCTACCCTGCGCCCGTTCCAAAGCGCCTCGCCGAGCCGTGAAGTCATTGTCGCTTTTTTGGGTCAACGCGAATTCGTCTTTGCAGCTTTGATATTCCGCAAATGCCAACGCGCATTCTTCGCGGACACGAGCGCATTCGAGACACTCAGCCATCACTTTGCCTCGATCAAATTGTTGCAGGTAGTTCGTCAACTTGCACGTAACTGTCGTAAGCAGGCCATTACACAACTTGACCGTTGCTCCATGAGTGTAACGGCGGTTTTGCACCAACTTGAACGATGGCGTTCGCGATGCCGACCTTACCTCCGCTATTTCTCAGAAACCCGTATTTGGGAACTTGGACTTCAGACTCCGGGCGCATTACGGGCTTTTTGGAAGAATTTAGCATCAACGGCTAACAAGCCGCAGTTGAGTGGTCTTCGCCTCAAAGTAAAAATGATCAGGCTCTCGCTGTTTTGCTCGCTGTTTTGTTTCGTCTACTGGTGCGGGGTTGTGAGAAAATCTGAGGGTGCCGGTCGCTTCGACGAGTTTGCCATCCATTCTAGAGTAGGTGTCTTCCAACGCAGTTTCTCGCGGTCCTATATAGACTTCCTGCTGATTGTCGAGCACGACATACGGGTCACCCTTGACCAGCGATGCAAATTTCCCTCGAATGGTGATCTGCCTTCCGACGAGTGTCTGCGAAACCTCATGGGAGACTGCAGTAGCATCTTCTGGCGTCGAGTGCGGATGGTTACAGCCTCCGGCCAGAGCAACGATGGCGATCGACAGGAAAGCAGCTGTGAAAAGACCCTTCGAGAGATGACCAGTCACAGACTCTTCTCCACGGCCTCATCATAAACTCTCTTGTGATACTAACGGTTGTTAATAGGCGCGATTTCACTCATCTTCCTGTGTGTTCAGCCTATGCTATGGTACTGCCACGATGCGAGATCGCGTCTTCGCAGCGATGGTCGTCAAAGCCAGTTTGCTGGCAGCAGTTTGCTTGCTGCTTGGATGCCACACCCGAGATGCAGACGAGGGCAGTGTCCGAGTGACTCGTGCCCAAGTCATCGGCGTTTATGAAACGAAGTTCGATAACGGTTCGGAACGTCTCGAACTCAAAGAGGACGAAACGTATGTTCAGGATTTCAGCTCAAAATCTCGACCTTTTCATCACACAGGCCAGTGGCGCATCGAGAACTTGTTTCTCGACGGAAGTGAGGTAGTTTTGTCCAATGCTGCGCTCTCGGAAGACGATGGAACGCGCCCACTCGCATTTGGGGAATTAAGGCTGTACACCCATGACCGCTCAGGCAACGTGGCTCTGGCACGTAACGAAGTAGCAGACTGGTACTATGAGCGCATCTCAAAATAGTCGTACCTCGTCCGTTGACGAAACCAGGCCATTCCACTCAAATCCTCTGGTCGCGGGGTCACTGAGCGCTATCGAGACTTATCGCCAGTTCAGGTGATCTAACACTGACTGACAATTCAGACCATCCCGATCGTCGCTAGCCATGTCTCCACCAACTGAGGCCATCCAGTTATCGGGAATTTCGTGCGCCGCAGTCCAAATGCATGCCCGCCCTGCGCATACAGATGCATCTCCACCTGAACCCCTGCGTTCTTCAGCGCAATGTAGTAAGCCAGAGAGTCGTTTACGTTGTCCACGCGGTCATCCTCCGCCTGCAGCAAAAACGTAGGCGGAGTCTGATGGGTGACAGGAATGTCAGGATTCACTCCCAAATCTTTATCGGCAGTTGCCGGATGGTGAATCACAAACTTTTTGCTGCCTTGCTTTGCATCCCACTCCGCCGCAGACAGCGACAGATGACCGGGATAAATCGCCACTGCAAAATCGGGGCGGCAGCTTTCTTTGTCAGCGGCATCGACAGCCGGATACAAACGCTTCGCAAAATGCGTGCTCGTCGCTGCTACCAGGTGACCGCCTGACGAAAATCCAAGCACACCAATCTTGTGCGGATCAATATGCCACTCCGCCGCGTGAAAGCGCACCAACCCCACCGTTCTCTGCGCATCTTCGAGCGCCATCGGTGATTCCGGGTACGGCCCTGATTTCGGATACGCCCCCACATCGGTGACGCGGTATTTCAACAGCACACACGTGATCCCCTTCGGCGTCAGCCAATCACAGACCTCCGTGCCTTCAAGATCGATAGCCAGATCCTTATAGCACCCACCAGGGAAGACGACAACCGCTGCGCCCGTATTCTTTCCTTGTGACCAATAGACCGTCATCGTAGGTTGCGTGACGTTGCGCACCCCGATCGCCGGCCTGCCAGCAATCAGGAACTCCTTTCCCGTCGTCTTTGCGACCTCCGGCCCCGCGACAGGTTGGGGATCGGGCACAGCTCCCGGCCATATCGGCACTTGGGTGTGTCCCGGAGAAGGTTGCCAGGCGGTTTGCTGTGCTCCGAGAACGCCACACGCAAACAGGAAAGAAAGAACCCAGGTCGAATGCTTAATCACAATCCGCACATCCTAAACCCACTGACCGCTCGACCCGCTAAATAGAACCAGAATTGCTAATGAGAGTCGGTGTGTGTTCACGAATAAAGCGATAGGATTTGTGGAGAGGCCCGCTCACGCCTGAGAACTGCCCCACTCAAGCCAAAGAACGGCTTCAATGGCCACCCGCCCGTCTTCCGCCCATCCGTGAAACCGGCAGTGTAATCGCGATTCTGCAACCAGTTGCCGACATGAACCTTGCGTCCCGCTATACTGTTCGCCGAGAATCCACTTGCATGTCGTATACGTCCGCAGCGGCGCTGGCCCAGGATTTACTCTTTCTGTTTCTGCTTGTCGTCACGCCGATTTGGGATTATCGCGACACGCGCCGACTGAAGCATAACCCCAGCTCGGCGGGTAAAATCCGCCACTATAAAACGCTATGCGCATGGTTGTGGACGTCCACCGCGTTGGCATTGCTGGCGGTGGGCTTCCGTCCTCTGTTCAGCATCAGCCCAGCGCCGGATGAGGCATCTTGGTTGTTCGAGCATGCTTGGGTGCGCTATCTGATTGGCGGAGTGCTTGCCCTTTTCGTGGTTTCGATTGTGCTCCCGTCCGCTGTGGCCATTTGGAAGAAGGTGATGAAGAGGCCGCGCAAGTACGCCGCGGCTGATGCGGTAAAGTCGCTCGGCTACTTCTTACCCGCGACTCGGACCGAGCGCCACTGGTATGCCTTTCTTAGCGTCACGGCCGGAATCTGCGAAGAGACCCTCTTTCGCGGCTTTGTGCTGCACTACCTGCACGCTTTTCCTCTCTCGCTGAATCTCACTCTCGCCCTGCTTATTTCGTCGGTGATCTTTGGACTCCAACACCTCTACCAAGGCGCAGGCGGGGCGACGGCAACCGCCTTGGTTGGCTTGCTCTTCGCCCTCGTGTTTCTGTTAACTGGAAACCTGCTGGCCTCAGTTGTCCTCCATTCAGCGTTAGATCTGCGGATGCTGCTTGTGTTGCGCCCCGCCACGGCCGAGGAAGTGGTATAGCTACCAATTTGTTCGTCCGGGAATCGGGAGGTGCATGCCGGGTGCCCCACATCTCGCGTTTTTCGAGATGTGGGTATCGTCGGTGGCCCGCTCTACTCGCCTTCTGCAACGCTACTAACACTCGACCGTGGCCCGGCCAATCGTCAACAAGTTTGGTAGTCTGTCTCAGAGCAGCCTCTGGATTGCGGCCAGACTGCGTTCGTTAGTAGCAAAAAATGATGCAAACTCATCGAATCGCGATCTTGATCCCATTAACGGTTGGCGCTTGTGTCGTATTATGCACCATCTTTATCCACGCGCTAGCGGTGAGCGCGACGGTAAGCTTCGTTCGTTATGAAAAAAAAATCGGCCGCGAGGGCGCGGACTCTTGGATCGATGGTGCAATCGTTGCGCTGGCAATGTCTACCGTTCTCATTGCCCACCTGATTGAAATCGCGCTGTGGGCGGTGTTGCTAATAATCTGTAGAGAATTTCCGGACTTCAGAACGGCTTACTACTATTCGGCGGGCAACTATACCACGCTTGCCTCCGGCGATTTGATTATGACGCCGTCGTGGAAATTGCTGGGACCGCTGGAAGCGGCCAACGGAATGCTTATGTTCGGGGTCTCGACCGCGATTATCTTTGCAGTCATTCAACGGTTGATTCAGGCGCGGTTTGTGGATCTCCGGCGCTGATCGCTTTTAACTTGCCGCAAACGTAAATCGTCAGAGCACATTGCTCTGGCCTCGTCACCACGCCGATCTAGCCAGCTCTGCTTTTACATCGTATTTGTCTAGTTAAGCCCAGAGTGCAGCAA
>Ga0206874_1216_pt1 | contig 13715 bp, 10 predicted proteins | sample Alteio_BWOrgCont_12_FD_152629 | JGI IMG/M metagenome (GOLD analysis project Ga0206874, IMG submission 152629) | Enriched cells from forest soil in Barre Woods Harvard Forest LTER site, Petersham, Massachusetts, United States -... | ecosystem: Environmental > Terrestrial > Soil > Temperate forest >...
TATCCTGATCACTGGAAAGATTTTTCGACACTGGCGATTGATCGCGGGCCATATGCGCTGAATGTAATGCGCGCCAATAATTTTTGGCACAGGTACGAGGCTAATAAGCTGGGCAAGCCGGTTGATCGTACTGAGTGGGACATAACTCCGCAAACCTATAATGCTTATTACAATCCATCAAATAACGAAATAGTGCTGCCCGCTGCACAATTCCTGATACCGGGCATAAAAGATGATGATGTTGACGATGCTGTGGTTTATGGCTATGCAGCGGCATCAACCATTGGCCACGAAATGACGCACGGTTTTGACGACCAGGGACGACAGTTTGATGCTAAAGGAAACCTAAAAGAATGGTGGCTGCCACAAGATTCGGTTAAGTTCACGCAACGCGCCCAAATGCTGATCAACCAGTTCAACGGGTACAGCATCTATGGCCTCCATGTAAATGGAAAAGCAACACAGGGCGAAAATATCGCCGACCTTGGCGGGATAGTTATCGGGCTGGATGCCTTTAAGAAAACTGATCAATATAAAGAGGGTAAATCAATAAACGGGTTAACGCCTATGCAGCGTTTTTTTCTGGGATATGCTTTAGGCTGGTTAGGGCAGGATAGAAAAGAAGCTTTATCAAGCCAGATATTAACCAATGAACATGCCCCCGGCTTTATGCGGGTTAACGGACCGTTTACCGATGTACCTGAATTTTACGAAGCGTTTCATATTCGAAAAGGTGATAAAATGTGGCTGGATCCGGATAAGAGGGTTAAAATCTGGTAGTGCCTCACCTAAATCCTAACAATAGAAAAAAAATATCGAACACCGGATTCCGAATGATGAATAATTAAGTATTTAAATTTAACAAAGGGATAACTTCGGCGTTCGATATTCAAAATTCATTATTCGATATTATTTCTTTACTTTTTCTCTTAATTTAACAGCATCGCACTTTTTTTAAAGGGAGAGAAGGTTTTTAATTATTTTGTTTTAAACTATACCATGAATAAAATCATATCAAAATCCGTCATTTGTATGGCCATATTTATCGCATTTATATTATGCGCTTATCAAACCAAAACATTAATTGATAAACCCAACGACCCGGTTTATGAAAACCTGGATACTACCGTTAGCCCGGGAACTGATTTTTTTATGTATGCCAACGGCGGTTGGATAAAACGGAACCCGATCCCGGCAGCTTATTCCAGTTGGGGTATTGGAAATGTAGTGCAGGAAGAAATACGTAACCGGTTGAAAAAAATAAACGATGATGCATTGAAGGCTAATGCCCCAAAAGGATCGGATACACAAAAAATAGGCGACTTTTATTATAGCGGCCTCGATAGTGCCGGCATAGAAAAAGCAGGCATTAGCCCATTACAGCAACAATTGAATTTGATAGACCAGGCTAAGGATGCAGCTGATATAATAAATGCCGCCGTCGTTTTAACTACAACCGGAACCCGTAATATTATAGGTGTGCGGGTTAGCCAGGATGATAAAAATAGCTCGAAAATGATGGTCCAGCTGGGCCAGGCCGGTTTAGGATTACCAAATCGCGATTATTATTTTAAAACAGATGCACGCACCACACGCATACGCAATGATTATACCGGTAAGTATTTACCAACCATGCTTGCCTTGTCGGGATGGGATGAGCAAAAGGCTTTAGCCGGTGCAAAAAGTGCGTACGATATTGAAAAGTTTTTAGCCGATAGCAGCCGCAAGCTGGAAAACCTGCGTGATCCTTATCGCAACTATAACAAGATGACGATAGCTCAATTAAGCAGCTTAACCCCGGATATTAACTGGACTACCTTGTTTAAAACGTTGGAGCTTAAACCTGTTGATACCGTAATTGTTGGTCAGCCTGAATATTACAGGGCAGTAAACCAGGCTTTAAAAACTTTTACAGTTGATGATTGGAAGGCTTACCTGAGGTTGAAACTGATTATTTCAAATGCTCCCTACTTAACTAATGCTTTGGCTGATGAAAACTTTCGTTTCACAGGTAAAGTATTGCGCGGTCAAAAAGAGCAGCTTCCGCGATGGAAAAGAGTGCTCGATACAGAAAATGGCCTGATGGGCGAATTGCTGGGTCAGTTATTTGTGAAGGAATATTTTCCTGAGAAAAGCAAGGAACGATATGTTGCCATGGTTGAGGCCATAAGGCAGGCTTATCGTGAGCACATTATGAAGCTGGATTGGATGAGTCCCGAAACAAAACAAAAGGCGCTTGTTAAATTAAATGCCGTACATCCAAAGGTGGGCTACCCTGATCAGTGGAAAGATTTTTCAACGCTTGATATCAGCCGCGATCCCTACGTAGGTAATGTAATGCAGGCCAGGCACTGGGCATACCTGGTTAACATAAATAAGCTGGGTAAACCAATAAATCATAAAGAGTGGAACATGACGCCGCAGACTTATAACGCCAATTACAGCCCGTCGAACAATGAAATAACACTACCTGCCGCACAGTTCCTGATACCGGGTATAAAAGATGAAGATGTTGACGATGCTGTAGCTTATGGTTATGTAGCAGCATCGACCATAGGGCACGAAATAACACACGGGTTTGATGATGAAGGACGTCAGTTTGATGCCAAAGGCAATTTAAAAGCCTGGTGGACATCGCAAGACTCCGTTAAATTTACCCAACATGCGCAAATGCTGGTTAACCAGTTTAGCAGCTATGTAGTTCTGGATAGCCTGCATGTAAACGGAAAAGCAACACTTGGCGAAAACATTGCCGATTTGGGTGGTATTGTTTTAGGTATAGACGCTTTCAAAAAAACAACTCAGTATAAAGAAGGTAAAAAAATAAACGGGCTAACGCCGATGCAACGCTTCTTTTTAGGTTATGCTTTAGGATGGCTGGGCCATGAGCGAGATGAAGCATTGGCAAACCAGATATTAACCGATGTGCATTCACCCGGCTTTTTACGTGTAAATGGCCCATTTTCTGACGTGCCCGAATTTTACGAAGCCTTCCATATTCAAAAAGGCGATAAAATGTGGCTGGATCCTGATAAAAGGGTCAAAATTTGGTAAAAGCCTCACCCAACCCTCTCCAAAGGAGATGGCTTTATTTATATTTGACCGATGCAGGTTTTAGCAATATCGATAGGGCAGCATATTGCTGAAGAATTTGAACAAACAACGTGGTTAGAATGGGTGGGCGCTTTAACCGGTGTTTACTGTGTTTACCTGGCTGCAAAACAAAGCATCTGGAACTGGCCCGTAGCTATCATCAGTGTTGTGGCCTATACTATTGTATTTTATAAAAATATGCTTTATGGCGATGCGGGCCTGCAGATATATTTTCTGGGTACAAGCCTGTATGGCTGGTATTTTTGGATAAAGAAAAAAGAAAGCAATGAAAAGCCGGTAACCAGTCTCAGTGCAAAGGAATATATGCTGGTAATTATTACTATTATCGTTCTTTCATTATTATTGGGACTGTTTTTAAAGAAATTTACTCCCACAAACGTGCCTTATATCGATGGGCTTTGCACTGCTGTAAGTTTTATAGCACAGTTATTAATGACCCGTAAAGTATTACAAAACTGGGCTTTATGGATAATAGTTAATATATGCTATGTGCCCCTTTATATCTATAAAAATTTATATGTAACAGCAATACTTTACATGATCCTTTTAGTGTTGGCGTGGATTGGTCACGTGGATTGGCGAAGGGAGTATAAAAAGAGTATTGCTTAGAAACTATTCATGACATATATACATCCAGGAAAATACAGGGTGTCACCCTGAGGTACTCGAAGGGTGAGCGAAGGCCCATTCGCCATGCATTAACGCCAATGCATAGTTCGGGATGCCCTGCGCACATGCTTCGAGTGCCTCAGCATGACAACCCCTACTCAGCATGACATCCCTTTATGTTTGTATCAAAAATTCATTCAAATCCGAAATGGAAAATCCGAAATCCGAAATAAAAAAAATAGCTATAGTAGGCCCTGAATCAACGGGAAAATCAACTATGTCGGCCTACCTGGCAACGCATTACAATACTATATGGGTGCCCGAGTTTGCACGCGGTTATTGTGAAAAATTAACAGAGCCACCAACCTGGCAGGATGAGATCAATATGTTTCATGGTCAGCTGGCACTCGAAAATGAGTTGCTGCCAAAAGCCAATCAGCTGCTTATTTGCGATACAACATTTATTACGGTAAAAATCTGGAGTGATTATACTTTCGGTAAGTCGCCGCAGGAAGTGCTGGACGAATTACCAAAACATCCTTATGATCTTTACTTGCTCTTAAACATCGATCTCCCCTGGGAGGAAGACCCGCTCCGTGATTTCCCGCACATGCGCGAACATTTTATGGAGGTTTGGCGCAAAGAATTAAATGCACTTAACTCTAATCACGTACTGATATCGGGCACCGGTCCCGAAAGATATGATAGTGCAATTAAGGCCATTAATGAATTTCGGAATTCGGATGTTTGATTTCGGAATTGAGCAATTTGACATAGCGGATCGAATAAATATTCGTATTATAAATCGCAACCGTAATATTCTGTATTCAAGGTTCTCCACTTAATAAATCCGAAATCGAACATCCGAATTCCGAAATTCGTTACCTTCATGCAACGTTGTAAAAACTCCTGCGTCATATAACATGCAAGCTGATCAAAATTTGGAAGCAGTATATATCGACAAGCATTATAACCTGGTGGTTGAGTGCAAGCAAGGCAGTAAAAAAGCCTGTTATGAGTTGTACCGGTTGTATTCTAAAGCAATGTTAAACGTTGCCTTTAGGATAGTAGGTAATATTGCCGAAGCGGAGGATGTTTTGCAGGAAGCTTTTTTAGATGCTTTTGGTAAGGTAAAAGATTTTCGGCAGGATACTACTTTCGGGTTATGGCTGAAGCAAATAGTGGTTAACCGCTCAATAAACCTGTTGCGTAAACGTAAACTGGAGTTAATTGAGATGGAAGGCGAACAACTGGAAAACATACCGGATGAAGAATTTGAGGATGATGAGGAAACACAATTGCAGGCTGCGCGGGTTAAAGAAGCAATGAAGGAGTTGCCCGAGGGTTACCGTTTAGTAATATCGCTTTACCTGCTGGAAGGTTATGATCATGAAGAGATAGGGGAAATACTGAATATATCAGAAAATACATCAAGAACACAGTTTTTGAGAGCAAAAAGAAAGTTAGTTGAGATTTTAAAAAGAAAAGGAATAACATCATGAGCAAGAGATTAGAAAGTTTCATTGAAATGAACAGGGAAGAATTTGATGAGCTGGAACCATCGGCTGATTTATGGAGCCGGATTGAACAGCATTTACCGCCGCAATACAACGAGCCAAAAAAGCGGGAAGCCAAAACGTTTTCGCTTGGTTTTGTGATGCGTGTGGCAGCAAGCGTAATACTGGTAATGGGGATAAGTTTTGCCGTATACCTGCGAAATACAAAAAAAGAAGTAATTGATCTGGCAGCTATTAATCCTGAATACGCACAACAGCAAATTCAATATACATCGCAAATTGAAACCAAGCGTACGCAACTGGAATCAATCGCCCAGTCTGAGCCGGAATTGTATAAGGAATTCAACTCACAGATAGCAAAAATGGATTCTACCTACAAGCAGTTAAACAGTGAGCTGGCAACCAGCCCTAACCAGGAGCGGGTGTTACATGCCATGATCCGTAACCTGCAAATACAAACACAGGTGCTTAGCCAGCAGTTGAGTGTGATTGAACAATACAATAACATGAAAAAGGAGCAAAAAAATGGAATTAAAAATATATAAACCGGGAATGTTGTTGTTAATGGCCCTTTTAGCCATAAACAGTACTGGTTTTGCACAAGATATAGCTGTTTCTATATCAACCCAACCGGTGGCAGTGTCGGTTAAAACAAATAAAGATTTCCAGGTAAAAATGGATGACTTTGGTGCGAATTTAAAAGCTGACTTAAAGGATCTTGGGAAAAGCCTGTCTTTAAGCTTAAATGAGATTGCCCCAAAGATCAATGCAGAATTAAATGAGTTGGGAAAAGATATTAATATCGACATTAATCCCAAAATTAGCTTTAAAGATTCAGCGGATAGTTTGGGTATTGATAATTCGGATAATAACGAGAACATTGAAACCGGGCAGCCAAAGGATAAATTTAAAAACTATAGCAAAAGTTATCCGGTAGATGGAAATGACAGGATAAAGCTAAGTAACCAGTATGGCAAAATAGTAATTAACACCTGGGATAAGCACGAAGTTAAGGTTGATGTGGAGATTAAGGCAGAAGCAAATAATGACGAGGATGCACAAAAGTTATTGAATGGCGTGCAAATAACCGATAGCAAAAATGGCGACCTGATATCATTTAAAACCGATATTGATCGCAGTAGTAACGGCTCATGGAAACTGTGGAACTTCGGCGGCAATAAAATGCATAAGCTTACTATAAACTATACAGTATATATGCCTGCCAAAACCGATTTGGGTGTTGAACAAAGCTATGGCAATATTATACTACCCGATTTGAGCGGAAAAGTGCGGATAAGCTCATCATACGGTAATGTATCAGCGCAAAACCTGTCGAACCCGGCAAATGAAATTGGCGGTAGCTATGGCAATTTAAAAGTTGGCGTGCTCAACGGCGGTCATTTAGACTATTCGTACGGTAACGTTGATATAGATGAGTGCAATAATCTTAAAGCTGATTTGAGCTACGGCGGATTCAAGTTAGGATCGCTCAAGGGTTCGGCAGAATTTGACTTGTCGTATGTTGGAGGCTTTAAAATAGACGAAATTGCTAATTCATTTAAAAAACTGAACATTAATGCCTCATATTCCGGTGTCGCTTTAGGTGTGCCGGGCAGTAATAGCTTTGATTTTGATATCACAACAACTTATGGCGGGTTTAACTATAATGACGATAAGGTTGCCATCACCAGCAAAACCCCATCAGATAGCAAGCACGTTAGCACTACAAAAAATTACAAGGGCCACTTTGGCAAAGGTGGCTCGGAAGCCATGATAAATATTCATACCAGCTATGGTGGAGTGAATTTTGAATAGACACTAATTACACACTCCGAAGACTTACGAAGTTTTTTAAAACTTCGTAAGTCTTGTAATTTTCAATGGTCAGGAAACTCTTTTATGAAGCTTTATCACTGATTTCAACTATTGTTTCCTGCCTGTTTAGAAGATCGATTGCCTGTTGCAGAGCAGATTTTAATATCTCACACAGACGGATATTTGAAGTGTTTCCGCAGGTAATCCATATTAATTTTGGCGGCGTTCCGTGAATCTCAATTAACTTTACAAAGTCGTAATCTTTGCTCATTATTATAACATTTTCTTTGCGCGCTTTCCGGAAAATATCATAATCATTTGCATCCTGCAAGCCTATCGACCGTAAAGACTTTGCAATGATTTCCGGAAAATTAGCATTTATCCAGTTAGAAATAAACGGTGAAAGCTGCGCATCGATCCAAATTGTCATGCAGCAATGATAGGATGATCCAATTTGCTGCCTACATATTTTAAAGCAGCCTCTATATCTTGTGGCTCCAAATCAGGTAACTCTTGCAACACTTGCATCTGCGTTAAGCCGGCAGCAAGTAAGTCAATTATATCCACCACACGTATTCGCATACCTCGTATACATGGTCTTCCACCACACAATTCCGGATTAGTAGTAATACGTTCTTTCCAATGGCTCATATACAAATATACAAAATTTGAAGTTTTATTATTAGAGCGACTTATCATAAATAAAAAAGCCCCGGGCACTACTCCGGGGCTAAACTTAATTAAACTATAAAACTGAACACAAAACGCCAATTTATAGAAGGTCATTAGTCATTAGTCATTTCTTGTCCCTTTTTGACCTTTCATCTTTATACTCTTTAAATATTGAAAATTTCGAAATCGAAAATCCAACTTCCGAAATTCTCCATTAACTGCATCCCATAGAATTACCGCAATTCAAACATTTATAACAGGTACCCGACCTGATGGTTGTATGCCCGCAGGTATTGCATGATGGCGCATCGCTTTGCACGCCCATGCTTAAATCTACGTTAAACTGTTTTTTCTCACTGCCACTGCTACTAACAACTGCTACTGGCTTAGCGTAAACATTAGTCTCATCAGTATTAAAATCATCATCATCCATTTGAGGGTTACCTGTAATACCTTTTTGCTCGGTAATTACATGCACCAGGTCGGTACGGTTTTGATACTCATAGCCCAGCATCCTGAAAATATAATCGATTATACTCGTTGCGCTTTTAATATTGGCATGGCCCACTACCATCCCGGCGGGTTCAAAACGGGTGAAGGTAAACTTCTCAACATATTCTTCCAGTGGAACACCATATTGCAAGCCGACAGAAACCGCTATAGCAAAACAGTTCATCAGCGAACGGAAGGTTGCTCCCTCTTTATGCATATCCACAAATATCTCACCCAGGGTACCATCCTCATATTCCCCGGTGCGCACAAATACGGTTTGCCCGTCAATGCTGGCTTTTTGTGTATAGCCGCGGCGTTTATAAGGCAAGCTCTTTTTTTGCACCACCCGCGATAACTGGCGCATAAAGTTGGTATCCTTTGATTTTTCCATAATCGCCATAGCTGCCTCAATCACCTGCTCACTGGTTAAATCGCTTAGCTTTACATTGGCGGCTTCGCCCAATACTTCTTCAACAGTCTCCAGCTTTTCGTCCATCGTCTCTTTTTCTTCCTTCACATCAGACTTTGTAGATAACGGCTGCGAAAGCTTGCAACCATCACGATAAAGGGCATTGGCTTTTAACCCTAACGCCCATGATAGTTCGTAGCAATCTTTTATCTCATCAACTTTGGCCTCATTTGGCAGGTTAATGGTTTTAGAAATAGCGCCTGAAAGAAATGGCTGCGCAGCGGCCATCATTTTAATATGCCCATGCGCGTGAATATAGCGCTCACCTTTGGCTCCGCATTTATTGGCGCAATCAAATATGGGATAATGCTCTTCTTTCAAATATGGTGCGCCTTCAATGGTCATGGTACCACAGATGTATTCATTTGCTTCGGCAATTTCCTTACGGGAGAAACCCAGTCCGCGCAGTACGTTAAAATCGGGCACATTGTATTGCTCAGGCTTAAAGCCAAGCCGTTTAAGGCACTCTTCACCTAACGACCATATATTAAATGCAAAGCTTATTTCAAATGCAGCTGCCAAACCTTTATCCAGTTTTTCCAATTCATCACCGGTTAGGCCTTTTGCCTTTAAGCTTTCTGTGTTAATATGTGGCGCACCTTTCAGGGTTGCAGCTCCTTTTGCATAATTTACAATGGCGGTAACTTCATGGCCGGTATATCCTAAATTGCTCAATGCCTCAGGCACAGCCTGGTTAATTATTTTAAAATAACCGCCGCCTGATAGTTTTTTGAATTTCACCAGGGCAAAATCAGGCTCAATGCCTGTTGTATCGCAATCCATTACCAGGCCAATAGTTCCGGTTGGTGCAATTACGGTTGTTTGCGCGTTGCGATAGCCATATTGCTCACCCATCTCAACTGCCTTGTCCCACGCATTGCATGCTGCAGAAAGTAAATAATCGGGGCAATATCTCGGATCAATTCCAGGAGGCATAATTTCCAGTCCCTCATAATTTTCGGTGGAGTTATAAGCTGCATAACGATGGTTGCGCATTACGCGCAGCATGTGCTGTTTGTTTTCTTTATACCGGCTAAAAGTGCCCAGCTCGCGGGCCATTTCGGCTGAGGTGGCATACGCAGTACCCGTCATGATAGCAGTGATAGCGCCGCTGATAGCGCGCGCCTTATCGCTATCGTAGGGAATACCATTTACCATTAACGCGGAACCCAGGTTAGCATAGCCTAAACCAAGGGTACGGTAATCATAAGACAACTGCGCTACTTCTTTCGACGGAAACTGTGCCATCAGCACAGAAATTTCCAGCACGATGGTCCATACACGGCAGGCGTGCTCAAAACCTTTTACATCAAATACCCGTGTCTTCGGGTCGAAGAAATGTGCCAGGTTAACCGAAGCCAGGTTGCAAGCCGTATTATCAAGGAACATATATTCCGAGCATGGGTTGGATGCATTGATCCTGCCACCTTCGGGACAGGTATGCCATTCGTTAATTGTAGTATCAAACTGTACACCCGGATCGGCGCAGGCCCAGGCTGCAAAAGCAATATCATCCCATAGTTTTTGTGAAGGGATTGACTTGATGGCCTTACCGGTCATCCTGCTGGTTAAGTCCCATGGCTTTTCATTTTTCAGCGCGTTAAAAAAGCTATTAGGGATCCGTACCGAGTTATTTGAGTTTTGACCTGATACGGTTTTGTAAGCCTCGCCTTCATAATCAGATGAATATCCTGCAGCTATTAATGCTGCAACTTTTTTCTCTTCTTCAACTTTCCAGTTTACAAAACCTTCAATTTCGGGATGATCCAGATCAAGACAAACCATTTTGGCTGCCCGGCGGGTTGTTCCGCCCGATTTAATGGCCCCTGCCGCGCGGTCTCCTATTTTTAAAAATGACATCAGGCCCGACGAATAACCGCCTCCTGCAAGTTTTTCCTGGTCACCGCGAATTTTGGAGAAATTGGTACCTACGCCCGATCCGTATTTAAAGATCCTGGCTTCACGTACCCATAAGTCCATAATGCCGCCTTCGTTAACCAGGTCATCATCTACAGATAAAATAAAACAGGCATGCGGTTGCGGGCGTTCATAAGCTGAAGTTGATTTGCTTAATACTTCTGTAACAGGGTCGACAAAATAATGCCCTTGTGGCTTCCCGGTAATGTTGTAGGATGAATATAAGCCGGTATTGAACCATTGCGGCGAATTTGGCGCCGCCAGCTGGCCGGTAATTGTATAAACTATTTCATCATAAAATATATCAGCATCCTGTTTTGACGCAAAATATCCATAACGCATGCCCCAGTCTTTCCAGCAGTTAGCCATGCGATGGGCAACTTGTTTAATGCTTTTTTCTGAGCCGGTTGTGCCATCAGCCAGCGGCACGCCTGCTTTACGGAAATATTTTTGTGCAAGAATATCAGTTGCCACCTGCGACCATGCAGAGGGCACTTCTACATCGTTCATTTCGAATACCGCATCGCCCGATGGATTGCGGATAACGGATGAGCGCTTTTCATATTTAAACAGGTCAAATACGTCTATGCCTTCTTTGCTGAAATACCTTTCAATTTTTAGTCCTTTGCCGTTAAATTCAGATACTTTTTTTGTAATGCTCTTTCCCATAGGTAGTATGTTTTAAAAGTGGGCAGTATGTTAAAAAACCTTTAAGGGGTTTTATATCAAATTTATTATTCTGGAAATCAGCATTCAATTCAGAGTTTTCCACACAAGGTGGAGAAGACGGCCTGATTGTGCCCCCATCTTTTTAATTAAGTAGTTTACAATGATTTAACCCTGTGGAAAACGAGTTTAGTTAAGAGTTAAGTGCGATTGAAGGATTTTGTAGCCTAAAGGAATTTCAATAGCAGAAAATTGTTTGAGTAGCATCTAAGCGAACAAAGCTTTCTGTATGATAACAATAACAACTATGAGAATTGCTATCGATAAACTTGTTTGCGATGATCGATATCAATAATAAAAATCAACAAAATATGGTAGGATATATTGTAAACAATATGATAATCGCCTACTCTTATTCGCCAGCTTTCTCTTCCGGGTTAACTTTTTGCAACCTGGTGGTCTGGGATTTTTTTTCAAGAGATAAGATCTTTCACTAATGGTTTCAAAAAACGGGCTATTTATCTTTGACAACTGCTTTTGCGCCGAACGTTCAATCTGTACGGTATAATTCATTTCACAAGCCCATTTTTTATCTCTTCCAGCGCTTGCTTGAATGGTATAAACGTTTTATCGGTGCGGCTTTCGAAAGCATCTACAGCTTTAATATCTTCCAGATCTTCCAGGATATTTTCAAACTCTTGAACAGTTAGAAAAACGCCAAGCGGCGTGCCTGCCTCATCTTTTATATATTGCGGATGCAATTTTACTGTATCCATATATGCAAATGTCAATAGTTCAAAGAATGAAAGCAAATCACAACTAATCTTTTCTTTGTCCGGTCTTGGTTATCCACAGCGCTTTGGTTTCCCGGTATTTGTTGTGCTTGATGATAAAGGAAACCGCCTCCATACCCATAACTCAGATTACCCGGAAGAAGGCAAGTACCACAGCAAAGAAAAGGTTTTGGAGTTTTTAAAGATTGGTCGCCTGAGGCTATAGACGCAAAGACTTACGTTAGTAAGTAGTGATTAGGTGATTAGTTAGAAATAGTTCAACCTGATTACCGAAATAATTGGTTGCTAGATTATGAGTTGATTGAGTGAATGGTTGAGGATATTTAACTTAATCAACCACTCACTCAATCAACCCAATCAACCAAGTTACTCAATAACCGTAACCTTTAGCATATTGGTTTTAGCCTTTTTTGAAATTGGCACCGATGCGGTATTTATTACCACATCACCCTCTTGTACCAAATTTGCATCTTTTAAAATGGCATTTACATCAGCAATGGTGTTATCTGTACTTTCTTCTTTATCGTAATAAAATGTTTTTACGCCCCATAGCAGGCTTAATGCATTTAAAAGATGTTTGTTTGCCGTAAAGATATATGTGCTGGCTTTGGGCCTGTAGCTTGATATTTCGAAGGCAGTATAACCCGAAGTGGTCATGGAAACTATACCTACTGCATTGGTATGCTCGGCCAGGTAAACTGCCGAACCGCAAACAGCGTCGCTCAGGTAATTTGCTGACGAACTGTCGGTATTTGATTCTTTATTGCTGTTAAACGGATAGCCGTTCTCTTCTACATTGCGCACAATTTTAGCCATAGTTTCAATCACTATAACCGGAAATTCGCCTACTGATGTTTCACCGCTAAGCATTACTGCGTCAGCACCGTCTAACACCGAGTTGGCTACGTCATTCACCTCAGCACGTGTAGGGCGCGGGGTGGTGATCATCGATTCAAGCATCTGTGTGGCTACAATAACCGGTTTTGAAGCCTCACGGCATTTACGGGCTATCATTTTTTGTAACATAGGCACCTCTTCCAATGGCATCTCAACACCCAAATCGCCACGGGCAACCATTACGCCATCAGTGGCAGCAATGATTTCATCAATATTGTCAATAGCTTCCGGCTTTTCAACCTTCGCAATTACTTTAGCAGCTTTACCGCTGTCGGCTATTATGCGTTTAAGCTCAATAATATCCTGGCCGGTACGCACAAACGAAAGGCCTATCCAATCCACATCCCAATCCAATGCATATTTAAGGTTTTCCAAATCTTCCTCAGTTAAGCTCGGGATAGATACTTTAGTATTTGGCAGGTTTACACCTTTACGGGATGTTAAAATACCGCCATGTACTATTTCGCAAACCACAGTATCTGTCCTGTTGGTTTCAATAACACGCATTTGTATTTTTCCGTCATCCAGCAAAATAATTTCATTTGGCTGCACATCCTGTGGGAAAGTTTCATAAGTGATATAAATGCGGTTATCATCGCCAATGCACTCGTGTGTAGTAATGTTGATACGTGTGCCATTAACCAGGTGAATGCCACCATCTTTTACCAAACCGATACGGATTTTAGGGCCCTGGAGGTCGGCTAAGATCCCTACATTGGTTTTATATTGCTCATTAATTTCGCGGATGGTATC
>Ga0206874_1217_pt1 | contig 13638 bp, 13 predicted proteins | sample Alteio_BWOrgCont_12_FD_152629 | JGI IMG/M metagenome (GOLD analysis project Ga0206874, IMG submission 152629) | Enriched cells from forest soil in Barre Woods Harvard Forest LTER site, Petersham, Massachusetts, United States -... | ecosystem: Environmental > Terrestrial > Soil > Temperate forest >...
CGCACGAGTCCGACGCCGTTGGCGCGGGGCCAGACCTCCTCGGCGATGCGGGGGGCGACCCCCGCCTGCGAGAAGGCGGCGAGAATGCGATCGTAGAAGCCGGGATTGTGCGTGCGCGGAAAGAGCACGAAAGGCGTGGAGGCAAGGTCCCGCAATCGCAGTGCGGCCCGGCCGGCGAGGGGGTGATCGGCCGGCAGGAGCACGCCATTGCGCTCGCGGAGCAAAAGGCGGGTCTGGAGGCCGGGCGACGGGCTGTCCGGGTGGAAAAAACCGCAGGCGATGTCCCCGGCCTGCAGGGCGGTGAGCTGAGCCGAGGTCGGGGATTCATTCATTTCCAGCCGGATCCCCGGATGCCGGCGGTGAAATTCCCGCAGGATGCGCGGGAGCACGGTGGCCATGGCCAGGCCGGTGAAGGCGATCCGCACCTGGCCCGCCTGCCCGCCGGCGATCGCACGCAAGCCCGCGGGCAGCGCGGCCAGCAAACGCAGCGCCGGCTCGATCTCCCGGGCGAGGGCCTGCCCGGCCGAGGTGAGCTCGACCCGCCGGCTGGTGCGGGTGAAGAGGGGGACGCCCAGCGCCGCCTCCAACTGGGCGATCTGCCGGCTGAGCGCCGGCTGGGCGACCGCGAGGGCCTGGGCCGCGCGGCGAAAATGCAGCTGCCGGGCCACCTCCCGGAAATAAACCAGGTGGCGCAGCTCGAAGGGATATTGATACTCGCGGGGCATCAAAGAGAGCCAAACAAGTACTTCCCCGCCACGCAAGAGCGTGGTATAACTTGACCCTATCTTATTGGAGTCCGTGCCTGGGGTCAAACCGGACGACACGGAGGTCGTCCCTCCAGGTTTAGCCCAAACAATTTCTTATATGCCAAAATCCCTTTTTGAAAAAGTCTGGTCCGCCCACACGGTCGGCGAGCTGGCCAGCGGCCAGACGCAATTGCTGGTGGGCACCCACCTGATCCACGAAGTGACGAGCCCCCAGGCGTTCGGGATGATGCGCGACCTCGGCCTCAAGGTGGCCATGCCGCACCGGACGTTTGCGACGGTGGACCACATCGTGCCGACGGACAAGTTCAGCGAGCCGTTCGCCGATCCCATGGCCGACGCCATGATCAAGGAGCTGCGCCGGAACTGCGCCGAGTTCGGCATCACCTTCTTCGACCGGGCGACGGGCAAGCAGGGCATCGTGCACATCGTCGGTCCCGAGCAGGGCATCACCCAGCCGGGGACGACGATCGCCTGCGGCGACTCGCACACCAGCACGCACGGCGCGTTCGGCGCGATCGCCTTCGGCATCGGCACGACGCAGATCCGGGACGTCCTGGCGACCCAGACCATGGCGCTGGGCCGCCTGAAGGTCCGCCGGATCAACGTCAACGGCCGGCTGCGTCCGGGGGTTTACGCCAAGGACGTCATTCTCCACATCATCCGCACGCTCGGCGTGAACGGGGGCACCGGCTTCGCCTATGAATACGGCGGCGAGGTTTTCGACCGCTTCACCATGGAGGAGCGCATGACCGTGTGCAACATGTCGATCGAGGGCGGGGCCCGCGCCGGCTACGTCAATCCGGACGAGACCACCTTCGCCTACCTCAAGGGCCGTCCCTACGCCCCGAAAGCCGCGGCTTGGGACGCGGCGGTCGAGCGCTGGCGCGGGATCGCGAGCGATCCGGGCTGTCATTACGACGACGTCGTCACGATCGACGCCGGCGAGATCGCCCCGACCGTCACCTGGGGCATCAATCCGGGGCAGGGCATATCCATCACCGAATCGATCCCGGATTCCGCCCGGGCCGATACCGCCGACGAAAAGGCCTCCATCGACGAGGCGCTGGCCTACATGAAGCTGAAACCCGGCGCCCCGATCAAGGGAACCCGGATCGACGTCGCCTTTCTTGGATCCTGCACGAACGGGCGGCTGAGCGATTTCAAGGAAGTCGCCCGCTATTTGAAGGGCCGCCGGGTCGCCCCGGGGGTGAAGGCGATCGCGGTTCCCGGTTCGCAGGGCGTGGGCATGCTGTGCGCGGAGCTCGGCATCGATCGCGTATTTCGCGAGGCCGGATTCGAATGGCGCGAGGCCGGATGCTCGATGTGCCTGGCGATGAACCCCGACAAGCTCATCGGCGACCAGCTCTGCGCCAGCTCGTCGAACCGCAATTTCAAGGGCCGGCAGGGCAGCCCCACCGGGCGCACCCTGCTCATGAGCCCGCTCATGGTCGCCGCGGCGGCCGTCACTGGCGCTGTAGCCGACGCACGAGAAGTGTTTGGCGTGAAAGACAACTAAACTAAAATATTCAAACCATTTGGCCACAAAAGGCGCAAAAGGCACAAAAATAAGGCACAGAATTTTGGGTTCCGATCTTTATGTGCCTTCTGTGCCTTATGTGGCCAAAATTCAGAATCAAATTCCTTTAAAATGGCTCTTCCAAAAATCACCCAAATCATCGGCCGCGGCGTGAACGTCCCCGGTAACGACATCGACACCGATCGCATCATCCCGGCGCGGTATCTGAAGTGCATCACCTTCGACGGGCTGGGGGAGGGGCTTTTCTACGACGTGCGCAAGAACGCCGACGGTTCGGACAAGCCGCATCCGCTGAACGATCCGCGCTTCAAAGGCGCCACCGTGCTCTTGTCCGGCGCCAATTTCGGCTGCGGGTCTTCGCGCGAACATGCGCCCCAGGCGATCCTGAAGTACGGCTTCAAGGCCATTGTCGCGGAGAGCTTCGCGGAGATATTCTTCGGCAATTGCACCGCAATCGGCATCCCGTGCCTGAGCGCGAGCCGCGAGGATATCGCGGCGATCGCCGCAGCCATCGAGGCCGACCCGGCGGTGAAAATCACCGTCGACGTCGCCGCCCAGGAAATTCGCTTCGGCAACCGGACGGTCAAGGCCGGGATCCGGGCCGCTGCCCGGGATGCGCTGGTCAATGGGCGTTGGGACCCGATCGGCGAGCTTTTGGAGGGGCTGCCCGCGGCCAGGGAGCTGGCGGCGAAGCTGCCGTATATGGCTGCTTAAATAACACCCTCGCAAAACATTCTGAAATCGGAATTTGGCCACAAAAGGCACAGAAGGCACATAAGGATCGGATGCATTCGATTTTGTGCTTTTTGTGCCTTTTGTGGCCAAATTTCTGAGGATCGATCTGTTTTGGTTTAGGGCTTGGCGAATTCCGGGATATCCGCAAGATTCGAGGACCTTTTTTCCTTCCGGGGCGTCATATCCGCATCTACTTCCCTTCCATGTATCTTGCAATGATCGATGTGCTCACGGGAGCCGGCCTTCTGAAATATCCGCTGGGCCTATGCTCGGCCGCGGCGATTTTCATCATCTGCGAACGCGCTTACGCGCTGCGCAAGGCTGCGGTGATGCCGCAGGACCTGGTCGAGGCGGTGATCGCCGGCCGGCCGTTGATGGGGGGAAGGCACACGGTTTTGGCGCGCATCGTCGACTTCGCGGAGAAGAATCCGAACGACGAGGGGGCGGTCAAGGCCTTCGCCCGGCTCGAGGTCAACCGGATGCAGCGCGGGGTGCCGTATCTCGATGTCATTTACGCGGCCGCTCCGCTGATCGGCCTTTCGGGAACGGTCACCGGACTGCTGCGGGTATTCTCGCAGATTTCTCCGGACACCGGTTTGCCGGACCCCGTGGCCTTCACCCAAGGCGTGGCGCTGGCGCTTTCCGCCACGGTCATCGGACTCTCCATCGCAATTCCGTCGCTGGTTGGAGCAGGATACCTATCGCGAAAAATCGATAACTACGCGGCCGAACTTGAAGTGCTTTTGGAGCGGATTGTTCGGCGCACCCAGAAATGAATTCCCCCCTCCTTAATCGCCCGCGCCGCCGGCCGAAGCTGAATCTGGTCCCGCTGATCGACGTGCTCGTCATGTTGATCTTCTTCGCGTTCGTGACGATGCAGTTCAAGTCTGCGACGATGCTCAATCTCAAGCTGCCGAAGATCGAATCCGCCGGCAAAAGCGAATTCAAGGGCAAGGTCACGATCAGTATCGACTCGAACGGCGCCCCTTACTTCAACGACAAGCAGGTTACCAACGAGCAGCTCCAGGACCTGCTGATTCAGGCGCACAACGCGGATCCCAACGGCCCCATTCCCCTGGTTAAGGTGGATGAAACCTCGCAGACGAAGGAGTTTTTCTTCGTGGAGGATGCCTGCCGCAAGGCGGGGTATAGCGGGGCGACGGTGGAGTCCCGGAAGTGATCGAAGGTAGCCGAAAGCGTAAGATTTTGGCCGGCTTGCCAATTTCTCACGAAATCGGCTACACCATCACCTATGTTCATCGTTATAACCGGGGTCACCCGCGGTCTGGGCCGCGCGCTCGCCGAATGGTACATTAAAAACGGCCACACCGTGGCCGGCTGCGGCCGGAGCGGGCAGGAGATCTTCGATCTGCGCTTCACCTATTCCGAGCCGCACAGTTTCGAGGTGGTGGACGTATCGCAGCCGGTGAGGGTAGGCATTTGGGCCGAGAAGGCGCTGGGCCACGGCGTCCCGGACATCCTGATCAACAATGCCGCGCTGATGAACGACCCGGCGCCGCTTTGGAAGGTGCCGGCGGACAAGTTTGCGCAGCTCATGAGCGTGAACGTGAACGGAGTCGTCAATGTGATCCGCTCCTTCGCGCCCGCGATGATCGAGCGCAAGAAGGGCGTGATCGTGAATTTGAGTTCTGGCTGGGGCCGCAGCGTGTCCCCCGAGGTCGCGCCCTATTGCGCCTCGAAATGGGCCATCGAAGGCCTGACCAAGGCGCTGGCCGAGGAATTGCCCGAAGGCATGGCGGCGGTGCCGCTCAGCCCCGGCACGATCGACACCGCGATGCTGCGCCAGTGCTGGGCCGACGGAGCCGCGGCCTACCCGAAGGCGGACAAATGGGCCGAGACGGCGGCGCCGTTTATTCTGAAGCTTGGACCGAAGGATAACGGGAAGTCGCTGAGCGTGGGCAGGGAGTGAGATAGGCGCCAGTGCGCACGGTGGCATGGTGGCGGAGGAGATCGATGGGCATACGTTAATCATGGCAAGTTGGTGACACGGGTTTTTAGAAAAATTATCCAAGATTTTGGGCTGCAAGGCTATGCAACTGCTTTGTCCGGTGCCCTGAGCACGGACTGGAAAGTCCGTGCTACTATTTTTAGTGCTCAATTGCTTCCGATTTCCGGTCGAATTTTCGGGTCGGCGGCCATTATAATGGAAAGACAATGACCGATGATGCCCATTTGCTCCGGCAATACTGCGAGGTTCGGTCGGAGGCCGCCTTCGCGGAGTTGGTGGAGCGTCACCTGGGCCTGGTCTATAATAGCGCGCTCCGGCAACTCGGTGGGGACGTGTATTTGGCGCAGGATGTCACGCAGGTCGTTTTTGTCCTGCTGGCCGAGAAATCCCGCGTCCTTCTCGGCCATCCCAGCCTGGCGGGATGGCTTTATGCCACGACGCATTTCAAGGTTTCCGAGGCGCTGCGGGCCGAGCGCCGCCGAAAGCTGCGGGAGGGGGCCGCCGCCGCCATGAGGGACGATCCGATCGAATCGGCCGCCACCACCGATGAGGAGCAGATTCTCGCGATGCTGGATCAGGTGATGCTCGACCTGAATTCGCGCGATCGCGAAGCGATCCTGCTGCGTTTCTTCGAAGGACAGCCGTATGCCAAAATCGCCGAGCGGATCGCCTTGACGGAAAAAGCCGCCCACAAGCGGGTGGAGCGGGCGCTCGAACGGCTTCGCGGGGATTTCGTCCGGCGCGGCATCACGTCCACCACCGAGGCATTCGGGCTGATTCTGACCAGGCAGTCCGGGTTGGGCACGCCGCTTGGCCTGGCGGCAAAAGTCACCGGGGCGGCGATGGCGTCTCCCGCGTCCACCGCAAGCTTGGGCGTGCTCCATCTTATGACCACGACTAAAATGACCACCAGCATCGCGGCCATCGCCGCCCCGGTGACTTTTGCCGCCAGGCGTTCTTGCCGCCGGCCTGGCTTGGTACGAAAGAGCCGATCTCCAGCGGACAACCGCCGCCCTGGCGATTTCCCAGCAGGAAAGCGCCGTCCTGACCGGGCAGCTCCTGCAACTCGGACTAAAAGCCAAAGCCTTGGAGCGGGATCAGATCGTATCACAACCAGCCCCCGCTTCGGCCGGATCCGCTCTGCCTGCCGCCGGCGGGAATGCGCTCGCCAAGGGGACCGGCGGAACCGCACCCCAAATCGCAGCTCCACCCCCGGTCTCGGCCGACGTTCTAAATCGGGATCCAAAGGTTCACGAAACGCTCGGGAAGATCGTGGATTGGAACAACGCCCAATTTTTCGGCCCTCTTCTCCAGGCGGCCGGCCTTTCGCCGGACCAGGTGCAACGCGCCGAGTATCTGATAGGGCAGAAGGAGACCTTCGAAGGATATGGTCCGGAAATCGCCTTTGGCGCGACGCCCGGCTCCCAGGCTTATTCGGACATCGAGGCGGAACTGAAGCAGACGCTGGGCACGGCTGGAGTCGCGGCCATGGATAACTATGAGATCACCCGGAGCATCGGGGGATTGGCGGGCACCCTTTACGATACCGACACTCCGCTTTCCGCGGACCAAGCGAGTCAGTTGACCCAGGTTTTGGTCAGCACCAATCGGGGAATCGCCGCGGGAGACAGTTGGTATCATTTGCAAAACACCGATTGGGATGCGGCGCTCGCCCAAGCCAGCCAGTTTTTATCCCCGCCACAATTAAACCAGCTCAAGAATACCGCCATTCGGCTGGGCTATAACGCACCATGAGCGCGAGACGCTGGACTACACCGATTCTGATCGCTGCCGTGGCCGCGATGCTGGGTCTGGCCGTGTGGCTGGATCGGGCCGCCGCCCGGTCCAGCGAGGATCTCGCCGCCTCCCTCCGCCAGCAGAAATCGCTGGTCAACGATATTCAGGAAATGGATCGCCGGATCGAACAGCTCGATGCCGACTGGGCGCAATCCCGGAGAAAGTCCCTGGTCATCAGGGCGGGGAAGAAGGTCGGCGGCCCGCCCGACGCCGGCGGCCCGGCAGCGTCCGCCGCCGCCGCCCGGGCGACCCGGGTGATGCGGGCGAATGTCGACACCCAGTTCCGCTCCCTGCTCCAGAGGCTGGGGCTGTCCCCCGTGCAGATCGGCCAGTGGGAAGCGGCCGCGGCGGAACATTCCCTGATGATGCGCGACATTGTGACCGCGGCCGCGGATCAGGGATTGACACCGAGGGATCCCGGGGTGATCGCGCTTTTGCAGTCGGAAACGAAACAATGGGAAAACCAGCAGGCCGATCTGGTGGGGGCCGATGCCTCTGCGCAGTTGGATGATTACACCCGCGTCCTTCCGGCGGCTCAAATCGCCAACGAACTGGCCGGGCGCGTCTTTGGCTCGGACTCCCCGTTGACGGCGGCGCAGGGCAGCCAGTTGACGCAGATAATGGCCAATGCCAGCGCCACCTACAAACAGGGTGGCGGAGCCAATCCTAATTCGATCGATTGGGACTCGGCGCTCGCCCAAGCCCAGGGAGTGCTCTCAGCCAGCCAACTTGCGGCCCTGCAGGCCGTCAGCGTCAATCGCCAGATCCGGATGCAACTCTCGCAGCGGGTCGCGGCGCTGAACCGTCCGCAGTGAAGGCCGGGAAACTGAGCGCGGTGATTCTCGGGTTTGCCGCGGTTGCGGGCGCCGCCGGTTTTTTATTCTTCCGCGCGCAGGAGCGGGAGGCCCGGCTGCAAAATCTTCAGGAGGAGGTTCAAGACCTTCGGGCGCGGCACAAGCAGCTGGCCCCGAAAACGGCGATTGACGCCGTCCCGGCTCCGCAAACGGGTTTTTACGAGGCGGAATCGCAGCCGGCCGATGGATTCCGCCGGATGGTCCTTCCCGAAACGGGAGGTGGCGGCAAAACCGAGACGCTGTACGTGGCATCGCTGCCCGACTTGGTTCCCGAAGATTTTTCCGGGGCGGAAAGAAACCCGAATGGACTGCTTGTGCTGCTGAATCCCGGTGGAAAATCGCGCATCCAGGCTTTGACCCGCGACAGAACCGCGGGCGGGCACGCGGCGCGCGAAGCCGTACTGGTGGACGGGAAGATGGTGTCGGCCCCCGCGTTCTGGGGGGAAACGAGCATCGATTCGTATCAGATCAATGGGCTGCCAGCGGATCAGTCCGGCTGGGCCGAAAAACTATTCCAAGAGATCTCGGCGGCAAACAAGGGCGGCCCTTAAAGCATCGGGATGTGCGGCTCCGCCTCGGCGTCGTAGTCGACGCCGGGCAGGCCGAAGCCGAAAAGTTTCAGGAATTCGCCGCGGTAGCCGGCGATGTCGGTCAGGCTGGGGAGGTTCTCTGTCGTAACCTGGGGCCAGATTGCGGCAACGGCGGCCTGCACTTCCGGGCGCATTTCGAGATCGTCGACACGCGCGCGGCCGGCCTCGTCGAATTTGGGGCCGGAGGGCGCGTACATCTGGGTCGTGAACAGGCGCTGCATCTGCTCGATGCAGCCTTCGTGCGTGCCCTTTTCCTTCATGATCTTGTAGAGGATGGAAATGTAGAGCGGCACGACCGGAATGGCCGAGCTGGCCTGCGTGACCAGGGCCTTGTTGACTGAAATGAAGGCGCGACCGCCGGACGGCTTGAGCTGGGCGTCGATCGCCTTGGCGGCGCGTTCGAGGTCATTTTTGGCCAGACCGATGGTGCCATTCTTGTAAATGGCCCAGGTGACTTCGGGCCCGATGTAGGAATAGGCCGCCGACTGCGCGCCGGGAGCCAGAAGCTTCGCATCGCGCAGGGCGGCGATCCACATTTCCCAATCTTCGCCGCCCATCACGGTGATGGTGTCGGCGATTTCCTGTTCGGTAGCCGGTTCGATCGTGATCGTGCTCACGACCCCCTTGTCGGTGTCCACCGTCTTGTTGGTGTAGGGGCCCCCGACGGGCTTGAGGACGGACTTGTGGACGGCGCCCGTCTTGGGGTGAGTCCGGCGGGGGGGAGGCCAGGCTATAGATGACGAGATCGATCTGGCCTAGGTCACGCCTGATCAGGTCGATGACCTGGCGTTTGATGTCATCGGAGAAAGCGTCGCCGTTGATGTTTTGCGCATAGAGCCCGGCGGCACGGGCCTTTTGGGTGAAGGCGATGCTGTTGTACCAGCCCGGCGTCGCCAACCGACCGTCTTCGGAGGGACGCTCGAAAAAGACGCCGATCGTGGCGGCACCGGAACCGAATGCGGCGGTGATCCGCGACGCCAGTCCGTAACCTGTCGAGGCTCCCAAAACGAGGACCTTTTTGGGTCCGTTTGGGATCGGCCCACCGGCCTTCACGTGGTCGATCCATTCCTGGACATGTGCCGCACAACCAGCAGGATGCGAAGTTACGCAGACAAAACCACGGACGCGGGGTTTGATGATCATACGCGATCCAGATTCCTCGGGAGAGAGAATTGTGACAAGTGAGAAGTTACGAAGCGGTCAATTCGCTTGGGGATTGGAAGTGACATGGGTTTTCAGCCCATGTGCCATGGAGAACATGGGCTGGAAAGCCCGTGCCGCTATTAAAACATGGGCCAAAGCCCATGACACTTCTCCTCACAGCGAGTCGCTGCTGCTGAGGAGGACGACGTCGTGGGGGGTGGGGGATCCGCCTTTTTGCTCCATGCTCACGGCGAACTTGGCGATCGATTTGATCGGCTGGCGGGTCTTAAAGGTCACGTGGGCCTCGCCGGTCGCGGCATCGATGGCGAAGACTCCGGCGTCGACCGGGCCTTTGGCCGGGTCGATGACCCACAGTTGATAGTCCTTGCCGGCCGGAAGGTCCGGCAGCTTCTTCACCGCCAGCACGCCCTCCTGCATCGAGGGGCACCACACCACCACCGCAACCGCCTGCGGGGCGTGGTCCGGGGTCGAATCCAGGGTCGTGATCTTGTACTGCGCCATGTCGGCCTCGACCTTGAGCTTTTGATTGAGGTCTGCGACCTGCCGGCTCGAATTCGAGAGATCTTTGGCCGCGTCCGCGAGTTGCTGGCGCGTCTCGGCGATTTCCCGCTGGTCCACGATTCGCTCGGAATCAAATTGGGTGCGGGCGCTGCGCAGTTCCAGGTCGGCCAGCCTTTGCGAGTCGCGCAGCATCGCGTTTTCGGAGCGGGCGGTCAGATAGAGGCTGCCGGTCCAGGCGGCGCATAGGGCCAGGCACGCGGCGAGGGCCCAGGGGATGAGGGCGGGGAAGGAGAGAATACGATTTGGCGCGGAGGCCGGGGGAGTGCTGGCGCGCGAGCAGCGGCTCAAAATGCATTGCTTGACCTCGGGTGGAGGTACGGCCGGTCGGGGTGTGTGGGCGAGGGCCGCGGCAGCTTCACGCAACTCGCGGACGTGCTGGCCCAGCGCCGGATCGCGGGCCAAGGCCGCCTCGAATTCGGCCAGTTCCGCGCCCTCGAGCAGGTCGAGGACGTAGAGGCAGGCGGATTCCTCGTGGCGGGGATCGATCATAGGCGGCGCCCCATCGTGTCGCGCAATTTGTGCAGCCCGCGGCGAATGCGGGCCTTGACGGTTCCCAAGGGTTCTTGGAGTTTTGCGGCGATTTCTTCCTGGGTGAGTCCGCTGAAAAAGGCGAGCTTCAGCGCCCGCTGCTGGTCCGCCGGCAACGCGTCCACCGCGGCGCGCACGGACCGGGCATCGTCGTTGAGCGCGGCGCTGTCGTCGGCCGCCGGACCGTCGGTGTCCTCGCGATAACCGAGCTCGGCCGGGGTCGATCCCTCCAGCAACCGGGCCCGGCGCCGGCGGGACCGGAGGCGGTCGATGGCGCGGTTGCGAACGAGGGTGACCGCCCAGGAAAACGCCGTGCCTCGCTCGGTTTCGAAAATCGACGCCTTCTCCCAAAGGGCGACAAAGGCATCCTGGATGATATCCTGCGCATCGGAGGGATCGTTGACGATGCGCAGCGCCGTGGCGTAGAGCGGGCGGGAAAACCGGTCGTAGAGCTCCGAGAGGGCGGCGTTGTCGCCGGCCGCCATGCGGCGCAGCAGCAGGGCATCGACGCCGGCGCGCTCCTCGCTTGCCTGGGCGGCATGGCTGGGCCTGATGTTGTTTCGCAAGGGTCGAACGCCGATTGCCAAATGAACCCTTTCTCAAAACACATCCCTGGAGGGGCGACTTTTGTCGCTCTGAAGGCCGCCGCAATCGTCGGGGCCGCCGCTTTCGCCTTCTCCCCCGCAATCCACGGCAGCTGGCTCTGGGACGACCCGGCGGAGATCGCGGAAAATCCCATTCTCCGCGATCCGGCCGGGCTCTGGAAGATCTGGAGCGGCCGGGCTGGACAGGACTTCTTTCCCCTGACAACATCGGTCCGATGGGTGCAGTGGCACCTCTGGGGCGACCAGGTCGCCGGCTATCATCTGACCAACCTCGCGCTGCACGTCCTGAGCGCGCTTTTGCTCTGGCGCCTGCTGCTCAAACTGGGCGCCGGCCCGGCCGCCTGGCTCGGGGGACTCCTCTTCGCCGTCCATCCCCTGACGGTGGAATCGGTGGCCTGGATCTCGGAGCTGAAAAACGTGCTTTCGCTGCCGCTGCTGCTGCTGGCGATGCTGGCTTTTGTCGCGTACGACGAAAAGAAGGTAGGGCTGGGCGGTCCCGCCCGGCCGTTCGTCATCGATAACCAAACGGTCGAGAATAGAAATCAAAAGCCTGCTGAGCGAGCGGCCGGGCGGGACCGCCCAGCCCTACCCCCATACCTCCTTTCTGTCCTCCTTTTCCTTCTCTCCATGCTCGCCAAACCCTCCGGCGTCATGCTTCCCGGAGTCTTTCTCCTCTACGCTTGGTGGAGACGAGGACGGGTCGGCACGCGAGACCTTCTGGCAGTCGCCCCTTTCTTCGCGATCTCGCTCGTTCTCGGTCTCGTGACGATCCATTTCCAGACCACGCGCGCCATGGGCAATCTTCCGATGCCGGCGGACACCTTCGCGACGAGAGTCGCCATGGCGGCCGCCGCTCCGTTGTTCTATCTGTACAAGGTCGTCCTTCCGGTGAATTTGCTCCCGATTTATCCCCGATGGCTGGCGCCCGGCCTTGTTCCCTGGGCTCTGGCGGGCTGGGCTGCGATCGTCGCGGGGTTGGCCTGGTGTTGGACCCGTCGCGCGACTTGGGGCCGCCACGCCCTGTTCGGTTTCGGATCCTTTCTTCTCTGCCTGGCACCCGTCCTCGGGATCATTCCCATGGCGTACCTGCAGATCTCGCGAGTCGCGGATCACCTCGCCTATCTGCCGCTCGTGAGCCTCGTCAGCCTAGCCGCCGCGGGTCTTTCCAAGTGGCATGGGCGTCCCGCCCATGTTATCAAAGAGAACACGGGCGGGATGCCCGTGCTACCCTCTGCCTTCACCTTTGTTGTCGCAGCCCTCCTCGCTCTCTCCAGCCGCCATTACGCCGCCAACTTCAAAAGCGAGGAATCCCTCTGGACCTACACGCTGCAGCGCAATCCGGACGCCTGGCTCGCGCAAAACAATCTCGGCATCGTCCTGGCCAAATCGGGCCGCTTTGACGAGGCGATCCTCCACGGCGAGCAAGCCGTGCGCCTCGAGCCCAACCTCGCTGGCGCCCATTTCAACCTCGGACACGCCCTGCTTGCCGCGGGACGCGTTTCCGATGCCGTGGTCCAATTCGAGGAAACCCTCCGGCTTCAACCCGACAATCCTGAAGCTCCGAAGGCGCTCGCCGTCGCGCACAACAACCTGGCCAACGCCTTCGCGCGCACGGGCCGCTTTGCCGAGGCGGTTGGCGAGTTCGGAAAAGCCCTGTCATTCGATCCGGGCAACGCCGGAATCCATCGCAACCTCGGTCACGCCCTGCAATCCACGGGCCAGCTCCGCGAAGCGGCGACTCAGTTCGGCGAAGCCGACCGGCTGGAGCGAAAATAGCAGCATGGGCTTTCCAGCCCATGTCCTCGGAGAGCACGGGCTGGAAAGCCCGTGCCACTATTTTTCAGCCTCGATTTTAATTCGCCAAAAATCACCAAACGCACCTACCTAATATTCCCCATGCCTCACCCTACCCCAAAAACCTGGATCGTCCTCGCCCTGCTGGTCCTCGCCGGAAGCCCGTTGGTCGCAAAGGACGAATGGCACTCCCTTTCGGAATCCCGTTACACGATCATCTCGGACGCGAACGACGGCGTCATTCGGGATGTGGCGACCGATCTGAACGATTTCATCGATGGCTTTGGCCGCATGATCAAAGTGGACCCGAGCCGCCTGAAGCCGCTCACCGTGGTTGTCTTTTCGAGCGACGCCGCTTTCGAATCTTTCAAGCCCGTGCTGAAGGACGGCAGGGATGTCGACACGATCCCCGAAGAGCGGGACCTCCGCACGTCGGCGGTCATCGGAAACATGTACGGGTGGTCCATCATCGGATCGGTCCGTATGCAGAATTATTCCAATCTGACACGCCATGCCGTCCTGGCAGGCTGCACGGACTGGCTTCTGAACGGACTGGACATCCGTCTTCCCCTGGCCATCAGGACCGGAGCAGCCAAAACATTCTCCACGTTCGAGCGCGGCGAAAATCACGGCAAATTCGGCGTGCCCATCCCGGAACTCGCCCGGGTTCTGGCCTTCTCGCAGATGATCCCCGTTGACAAGCTGCTTATGATAAATGACTTGGATCCTATCATCCT
>Ga0206874_1218_pt1 | contig 13624 bp, 9 predicted proteins | sample Alteio_BWOrgCont_12_FD_152629 | JGI IMG/M metagenome (GOLD analysis project Ga0206874, IMG submission 152629) | Enriched cells from forest soil in Barre Woods Harvard Forest LTER site, Petersham, Massachusetts, United States -... | ecosystem: Environmental > Terrestrial > Soil > Temperate forest > O...
ATATGTCGCCCAATACCAAATACTATTTGGATTCGTACAGTAATGTAACTACACCTTTGCATATTGCGCTGAATGATGATCATGGTAAAACACTAAAGATGCTGGAAGATAACCATGCGGTTAGTGAGTTTATAAAGAACCATGCTTATTCGGCTCCTGAATTTATTAAGTTTAAAACTGCTGATGGTGTTAGTTTAGATGGCTATATCATCAAGCCATTCAATTTCGATCCTAATAAAAAATACCCGGTGGTAATGACCGTTTATGGCGGCCCGGAATCGCACGATGTATTTAATGCTTTTTCGTCGGATACCTGGCAGCAGTGGCTGGCACAAAACGGGTACATTGTTGCCAATGTAAATAACCGGGGTATAGCCAACTATGGCAGCGCCTTTATGAAAGTTGTTTACAAGCAATTAGGTAAATGGGAAAGCAATGACTTTGCAGAAACTGCCGGTTACCTGGCAAAAATGCCTTTTGTTGATGCATCAAAAATGGCTATTATGGGCACCAGCTACGGGGGGTATATCACAACCTATACACTGCTTACTCATCCAGGCGTGTTTAAAGTGGGGATAGCCAATTCGCCGGTTACCGACTGGCGCCTGTATGATGATATTTACACCGAGCGGTATATGGCCCCTTTAAGCGATAACGAGGCTGGCTATAAAAACAGCTCGGATATGACCCATGCCGCGGGCCTGAAAGATCATTTACTGCTGATCCACTCCATGAGCGACGATAATGTGCATCCGTCCAACACCATGCAGCTGTTAACCGCGCTAACCAATGCCGGTAAAGATGCAGAGCTGCGTATTTACCCACCGGGAGCACATGGCGCAGCGTATAACTGGCAAAGCTATATCCTGATATCTGATGTGTACTTTCAGTTTTTGGAACGTAATTTAAAAGGAAAGAGTGATTTGCCGAATTTAAACGGGAACTAAGATTTATAGGATTAAAGGATGGCAGGATTTTGATCTAAACCCTCATGTCATTTCGAGCATAGCGAGAAAACTATACAACATGCACAACCACTTTGCAATTGTATAGTTTTCTCGTTCCTCGAAATGACATGGTTTTTTTGAGAAATTTTCTTATTGACAATCAGTATTTTTCTCCACAAATCCGAAATCGAACATCTGGAATCCGAAATTCGCAATAACTTTGATATCTTCAAATAAGGATAATAGTTGTCATGCCCGATTTTTCACACTTACACGTTCATACCCAGTTTTCATTGCTCGACGGAGCTGCCGATATAAGTAAACTTTACAAAAAGGCAGCTGCTGATGGTATGAAAGCCCTTGCTATTACCGACCATGGTAATATGTTCGGTGTGTTTAAGTTTGTGGCCGAGGCTGGCAAGCATGGCATAAAACCTATAGTAGGCTGCGAGTTTTATGTGGTGGACGATCGCCATAAAAAGCAGTTCACCAAAGAAAAAAAGGATAAAAGATACCATCAGCTAATGCTGGCGAAAAATCCCGAAGGTTATAAAAACCTGGTGAAGCTTTGCTCGCTGGGTTATATGGAGGGGTTATACAGCAAATGGCCACGCATCGATAAAGAGCTGATATTACAATATCATAAGGGCCTTATAGCTACAACCTGTTGTTTGGGTGCATCGGTACCGCAGGCTATTTTAAGAAGCGGAGAGGCAGAGGCTGAAATTGAATTTAAATGGTGGCTTGATATGTTTGGCGAGGATTATTACATCGAGCTGCAGCGCCATGATCTCCCTGAGCAAAATACCGTAAATGCAGTACTCTTAAAATTCGCCAAGAAGTATAATGTAAAAGTAATCTGCTCCAATGATTCGCACTATGTAGATCAGCAGGATTCAAACGCACATGATATTTTACTTTGCGTAAATACCGGCGATATGCAAAGCACGCCGATTGCAACGGATGAAGAAGGTGGTAAAGGCTATCGTTTTGGCTTCCCTAACGATCAATTCTATTTTAAAACCCAGGCCGAAATGGGCAAGCTGTTTGACGACCTTCCCGAGTCGTTAGATAATACCAACGAAATTGTGGATAAGGTTGAAGTATTAAAGCTGAAACGCGATATTTTACTCCCTAACTTTGTTATCCCGGCTGAATTTAACATCCATAAAACGCCCGATGCCGATACCCTTAACCAATGGGAATATTTAAAGCATTTAACTTATACAGGGGCCAAGGAGCGATATATTGACATAAGCCCCGAAGTTCAGGAGCGGATAGATTTCGAGCTCTTTACCATCCGGACTATGGGCTTTGCCGGTTACTTTTTAATTGTAGCCGACTTTATAAAGCATGGGCGCAATATTGGTGTTTTTATTGGCCCTGGCCGTGGTTCGGCTGCGGGGTCGGTTGTTGCCTATTGTACAGGGATCACCAACATCGATCCTTTGAAGTATAACCTGCTGTTCGAAAGGTTCCTGAATCCCGATCGTAAATCTATGCCCGATATCGATACGGATTTTGATGATGCAGGCCGCCAAAAAGTGATTGATTACGTAGTTGAAAAATATGGTAAGAACCAGGTAGCGCAGATCATTACCTACGGTTCAATGGCTGCACGCACCAGTATACAGGATGTTGGGCGTGTACTGGATATGCCGCTATCCGAAATGAACGCCATAAAAAAACTGGTTCCTGATACCTTGGGAATTACCCTTAAGGATGCCATTGAACAGGTACCCGAATTAAAAGAAATATTAAAAGGGAACGACCTTAAAGCGCAGGTTTTGCGCGAAGCCGAAAAGCTGGAAGGCTCCGTTCGTAACACCGGCGTACATGCTGCCGGAATTATCATTGCCCCATACGATTTAACGGAGATTGTACCTGTAGCCGTAGCAAAAGACTCTGACTTACTGGTAACCCAATATGATGGGCGTGTTATTGAAGACGCTGGCGTTATAAAAATGGACTTTTTGGGTTTAAAGACCCTTACCATTTTGAAGGATGCTTTACGGCTTATCAAACAAAATCACGGTGTGGTTATCGATATTGACTATATCCCGCTGGATGATTTAAAAACTTTTGAGCTTTACCAGCGCGGTGATACCAATGGCACTTTCCAGTTTGAAAGTGATGGCATGCAAATGTACCTGCGCGACTTAAAGCCCGATAAGTTTGAGGATTTAATAGCCATGAATGCGCTATACCGCCCGGGGCCAATAGAATACATCCCAAGCTTTATTAAACGTAAGCACGGGCAGGAACCGGTTGCATTTGACCTGGCAGACATGGAAGAATATCTGGGCGAAACCTATGGTATTACCGTTTACCAGGAACAGGTGATGCTATTATCGCAAAAGCTGGCAGGCTTTAGCAAAGGTGATGCCGACGTATTGCGTAAAGCAATGGGTAAAAAGCAAATTGAGGTGCTGAACAAAATGGAATCGCAGTTTATGGATGGAGCGGCCGCGAAGGGCCATCCTAAAGATAAGCTGACCAAAATATGGAACGACTGGAAGGCATTTGCCCAGTATGCGTTCAATAAATCGCACTCCACCTGTTACGCCTTCGTGGCTTATCAAACTGCCTATTTAAAGGCGCATTATCCTTCAGAATACATGGCTGCGGTTTTAAATAACCAGAACAACATGGAAAAGATCACCTTTTTTATGGAAGAATGCCGCAGGATGGGCGTGCAGGTGCTGGGTCCTGATATTAACGAAAGCGACATGGCTTTTGCGGTTAATGCCAAAGGCCAGGTGCGTTTCGGGCTTACCGGTGTAAAAGGGGTAGGCGATAAAGCTGTTGAAAGTATAATTGAGGAACGTTTGGAACGCGGGCCATACAAATCGGTATATGATTTTGCGCAGCGATCCAACACCCGTAGCATCAACCGTAAATCGTACGAAAACCTGGTTTATGGCGGTGCTTTTGATGAGTTTGGATTGAGCAGGGCCCGTTTTTTTGCCAAGACAGAAAACGGAACTTTAACCGGTATTGAACGCCTGATAAAATATGCCAATGACTATCAAAACACCCAAAACAGCTCACAGTCGTCCCTGTTTGGCGGTTCGGTAGCTTCATACATTCCTGAGCCTACTATGCCCGAAGCAGATGAATGGGCACTGATTGAGAAATTAAAGTATGAGAAGGATGTTATCGGGATCTATCTTACCGGGCACCCTTTGGATAATTATAAGGTTGAGCTGGAACGATTTTGCAACACAGATATAAAAGATCTGAAAATGATGCAGAAAGCACGTTCAGGTGAAGGTGGCGAGGAAATTATGACTGCGTTTGCCAACCTGCGCAAGCGTGGCGAGATCTGCATTGGCGGCCTGGTTTCAAATGTGCAGCATAAAATGACCAAGACAGGAAAGCCATTTGGTACTTTTGTTTTAGAGGATTATAACGAATCGTACGAGTTTGCGCTTTTTGGCGATGACTATGTAAAGTTTCGTAACCTGCTGGTTGATGGTTATTTTCTGCACCTGAAAGGGATCATCGAAGAAAAATTCAGGCAGAAGGATAACTGGGATATGAAGATCTTAACCATGAGTCTGTTATCCGAAATGCGCGATAAGTTGACCAAATCCTTAACCGTTTGCCTTGACCTGAATACGCTGAATAGCCAGATGCTGGATAACATACAGGTATTGATCAATACCAACAATCAAAAATACCCGGTTAAAAACTGCACCCTGCGTTTCATGATAAAGGACAGGGACGAATCCATGCTGGTAGAGTTGCCTTCCAAATCATTCAAAGTAAACCCAAGCGATGATTTAATGGCCGAGATTTTTAGTTTGACCAATGCACAGCCTGTGTTGAATTAACTCGATTTGAAGATGTGTTGATTTGATGATTTGAAAATGATTAAATTTGTTATATCCAAATTTCGAATTTATGACAACAACTGTGATAAGGGAGAAACTGCATGATCTTATTAACACTGCTGATGACGAGCATGTAAAAGCAGTGTATTCAATTTTTGAAGATCAGTTAGGAGAGAAGTACGACCATTGGGATGATGAAAATTTTGTTAAAGAAATAGAGAAACGTATTGACGATTTTGAAAGCGGAAAAGTAAAGGGAACTCTCTGGGAAGAAGTAAGACGAAAAGCAAGGGAACGGTTAGCCGCTAAAATCGAAACTCCTGAGTTATTGTAACTGGTAAAACAAGTTATCTTAATGATTTACTGTGATTTCGACATAAGAATCAGGATGTTTAAAGCTTTAAACCTATGTCTTATTTATAGTAATAAGCATATTAACTAATAGAGGCATAGCCTCGGGCGATTTTGTAACAACGGATTTTAATCCGTTGAAACGAGACAGGCGATTAATAAGAACCATAGGTTCGACCCATAAAACTATTGATTATGTACCGTACCTACGGCACTAAAATCAGGATTTATTTATAAGCAACGGGTTGAAACCCGTTGTTACAGGATGCTCCGGGCCTACGGCCCTAAAAAATGCTCGGGCAGATTAATTCACTAAAGGTAAGAAAATAGAGTATTAATATAGACAAAAACTATCTTGCTTTCTTTACTATTAAACCTGTTGGCGAAGAATCTGGATGAGATGAAACCTTATGCTTATATCGAACTCACGTCAATTAATGTTTTGCGAAAGGATCGCCGCCTGCAACCCCATCCTTCTCCAACTTTTTCAAACAATCTTTAATATAAACCTCCATATCATAATCAGTTGCTTTTTTGGCGAATTGGTAGGTTGGTCGGTAGTTCACTAAAAATGTCGACAATGTATCGCCCTTTAAGCCGGTTATTTGTGATACTATCCCCCTGTTAAATTTCCTGTCCACATATTCGGCTTCTTCATCCCTTACCAGTATTTTATTAAATTTATATTCAGGCGTGCTTTTTTTAGTAAAGGCAGCTATCAGTATAAGCGGATTTATGGAAACCAGTTCACCCGGTCCTTTATTAGAATTACCAGTAAAGGCATCCATAACAGTTGGGCCTTTATAATTGAATTGTTTGGCATAGGCCACGCGGTTCTCTATCGAATCCTTTTTAAAATCAGCGTCCCGGTTTGAGTGAATTGTAACTTCCTTAAGTGATATTACGCCCGGTTCCAATTCAATATGTACGGTTGTTATGGCTTTGCTAAGCAGGGTTTTATAGGTTTTATAGCCAAAATGAGCAACTTGAAGCGAATCGTTTAATCCGGACAATCCAATTTCAAACAAACCCTGAAAATTGGTCGAAGTTTTTGAATTACCCAAAGTTACAAAGGCACCGCTTATGGCTTGTCCGGTAGCTTTATCTATGACTACGCCTGTTATTTTTTGACCGTAACAATGCATGCCTGTTATAAGCGCTGTTAACAAAAATAAATACTTCATCCGTGGCAGTATATTATTTGTGAAGGGGTATTATCTCATCAAAAATAATATACTGCCATTTAGTAAGTAATTGTTTAACAACATTTAACATTATATAGATAGCAAATTATGCTTCTGACAGCGATAAAACATTACCGTCCGGATCTTTGAACCAGGCAACTTTTGGCCCTCCCGGCGCGGTCCATATACCTAAGCTATCCTGCTCCATAAAGTCATATCGCACAAACACAACACCTTTATCATTAAGCGATTTAATGGTTGCCCCAATATCCGGCGCATCCCATCCTAAAATGGTAAACTGCTGCGGGGTTAGTTCCTGTACGGTTGTTATTCTCAGTAAGGTACCATTCGCTTCAAATTCAAGGGCATAATCATCTTCACTCAATAATTTTAATCCTAAAATATCCCTGTAAAATTGCTTTGCTTCCTGTGGCTTTGTTGTTGGAACAAAAGCCTTCAAACTCATCGTATTAAGCATGATCTTTGATTTTATGTAAATTGATTTTAACAAAAGTATTGTATGCCGTCCTGAAAAAGTTGTACATTATGACTGAATTTTAATTCGCGGAATGAAAACAATACAAAGTCCCGGCACTTCCGATCTTTATTTGTGGAACGGTGTTTCGGCTATATTCTTTTCTTCCAGCATCACGCCTTTTCATAGTCACAATACCTTACAAATAGTATTCGATATCCAATCAGGTTTTAAATTCCGATTAAAAAATGATTTATGGAAATCGTATAAAAACTTAATTATCAAAGAAAACGTGATCCATCAGTTGGACACGAAGGGTAGTGTACAACTGATTATTTATTTAGATACCCAAACTACCATAGCCAAAGCTATTAAAGCAAAATATCTGCAGGATGAAATATACAGCCCGGATTTGAACTTGTTTCATTTTGTAAAACCGGATGAATTACAGCATGCATTAGTAAATGCTAATCCCACGCAAGTGGAACAACTGGTAGAAAAAATACTGCGTAGTTTAACCGCACAAAAAGAAGATTCAAAAACTGATGAGCGGATTAAAGCTGTGGAAGAAATTATTGCAACCCAATCACCCGGATCAGTAACTATAAAGTACCTGGCAGACCAGGTTTGCATATCCGAAAGCAGACTACGTGCTTTATTTAAACAAACAACCGGTATAGCATTATACCGTTACCTGCTATGGAGCAAAATAAGGTTTGCCACTAATTGCCTGATGGCTGGCAAATTGGTTAATGAAGCAGCCTTTGAAGCTGGATTTGTGGATAGCAGCCATTTTCATAAAATGATGGTAAATATGTTTGGAATAAGCCCCTCGCATTTCATTAATGGCAATAAAAAGTTTAAGATCATTAAGAATGGCACGAATCCGTTAGATTTAAAAACGGTGGTTGATAATTAACGAAAACCTATTAAGTTAAAGAAATACCGGCTTCCGGGCTTTTCTGACTTTCCGACTTTCTAACAAATAAATCCGAAATCGAAAATCCGAATTCCGACATCAAAATATATCTTTGCGCTATTATGAGCAAATCAACCGAAGAACTTTTTAAAAACGTTATATCGCACGCAAAAGAATATGGCTTTGTTTTCCAGTCAAGTGAAATTTATGATGGCTTAAGCGCTGTTTATGATTACGGGCAATTTGGCTCCGAATTAAAGAACAACATTAAAACCTATTGGTGGAAAGCGATGGTGCAAATGCACGAGAATATTGTTGGTATTGACTCGGCCATATTTATGCATCCAAAAATATGGAAGGCAAGCGGTCACGTTGACGGTTTCAGCGATCCGATGATTGATAATAAGGATTCAAAGAAACGTTACCGGGCTGATCAGCTGCTGGAAGACAAGATTGAGCGTTATAGTAAAGACGGTAAAACTGATAAGGCTGACCAGTTACAGGCTGAATTGGATAAAGCCCTAATTGGTGAAGATTTAACCCGCTTAAAAGACTTAATTATTGAGCACGAAATTGCCGACCCTATCAGCGGCACCCGCAACTGGACGGATGTGCGCCAGTTTAACCTGATGTTCAGCACCCAGATGGGCGCGATAGCCGATGATGCCGATGTGGTTTACCTTCGTCCTGAAACCGCACAGGGAATATTTGTAAATTATTTGAACGTTCAAAAATCAGGAAGGATGAAAATTCCTTTCGGGATAGCGCAAATTGGTAAAGCATTCCGTAACGAGGTGATTGCGCGTCAGTTTATTATCCGTATGCGTGAGTTTGAGCAAATGGAGATGCAATACTTTGTACGCCCCGGCACACAAAAGGAATGGTTTGAAAAGTGGAAAAAGGCACGCCTGGAGTGGCATTTGGCTTTGGGCACCGCTCCTGAAAAATATCGTTACCACCAACATACCAAGCTGGCCCATTACGCCGATGCCGCTTATGATATCGAGTTTGATTTTCCTTTCGGCTTTAAAGAGGTTGAGGGTATTCACAGTCGTACCGATTTTGATTTGAGCCAGCATCAAAAGTTCAGCAACAAAAAAATGCAGTATTTCGATCCGGAGATTGATCCGGCTACGGATAAGCCTTATGGTAATTATATCCCTTATGTAATTGAAACTTCAATAGGTTTGGACAGGATGTTTTTATTAACGATGATCAACGCCTTTGAGGAAGAAGATTTGAGTACCGATGAAAAGCAGGATAGCCGCACCGTATTAAGGCTTCATCCTTGTTTAGCGCCGGTTAAAGCAGCCATTTTTCCACTGATAAAGAAAGATGGCCTGCCCGAAAAGGCGCGTGAGATAATGGATAAGCTAAAGCTTGATTTTAACCTGCAATACGAGGAGAAAGATGCCATTGGTAAGCGCTATCGTCGCCAGGATGCTATAGGTACACCTGTTTGTATTACGGTTGATCATCAAACATTAGATGATAATACTGTAACTATTCGCTATCGCGATACGATGCAGCAGGAACGGGTAGATGCCAACCAACTGGAAAAAATATTAGGTGATATGGTTAGCTGGAAGAATTTGTTGAAATAACCCATCCAGAAAAAAAACAGGATTCATCCGTAACATTGTTTGTATAAACCAATTAACCCTCTTTGCAAAATGAAGAAGATCATTCCTGTACTAACCTTGCTCTCAGCTATTTTAACAACGGCTGTGTATGCCCAAAATAAAGCTGGCTATCATATTATTAAAACTTTCCATATTAAAAGTGGAGGTGGATATGATTATACTATGGTTGACTCGGCCTCCAACAGGTTATACATTTCGCACGGAACCCAGGTTAATGTGCTGGATAAAACCACCGGAGATTCGATAGGAGTGATTGCAACAGATAAAGATGTACATGGCATTGCCCTTGTGCATGCCCTGGGCAAGGGTTATGTTACCAATGGATCAGCAAACAGCGTTTTGGTGTTTGACCTTAAAACTTTTAAAGTACTCGCTCATGTGCCTGCCGGTACATTCGCTGACGGAATTCTATACGATGACTATTCTAAAAAAATAATCAGCTGTAACGGAAAAAGCAAAAACATGACTGTTATTGATCCTGCTATTGATAAAGCTATAGCTACTATACAGCTAACCGGGTGGCCGGAGACTGCTACAAGCGATGGCAAAGGGAAAGTTTACGTTAACAACGCCGAAAAGAGCGAAATGGACGTGATTGATGCAAACACCTTTAAGGTTATTAATAGCTGGCCCATTGCACCCGGAAAAAGCGCATCGGGCTTATCAATGGACAGAACCACCATGCGCTTATTTGCAGGCTGTGATAACAAATTGTTGATAGTGATGGATGCAAACAACGGCAAAGTGATTACCAGTTTGCCAATTGGTGATGAATGCGATGCTGTAGGCTTTGATAAAAAGTTAAAAACGGTTTATTCATCAAATGGCGACGGAACATTGACCATCATAAAGGAATGGTCGGCCAATAAATTTACTGTGGCTCAAAACCTGCAAACAAAAAAGGGCGCCAGGACAAATGCGGTTGATCAAATAACTCATTTAGTTTATTTGCCAACCGGGGAGTTTGTGCCTAAAAAAGCAGAATCTTTCCGGCCGTCTATCATCCCGGGTACTTTCCAGGTGTTAGTAGTAGGTAAATAAAGGGTTGGAATAAATTTCGACTTTAAAAAGTTGAAAAATCTTTACTACTTTAATGCCGTGAACTACGAAAACAAGATCGGTATAAAATCATGGGCCGAAGAGGATCGTCCGCGCGAAAAATTGAGCGGGCAGGGTCGTCGTGCGTTAACCGATGCTGAGCTTATTGCCATCCTTATTGGTTCAGGAAGTCGTAATGAAACCGCTGTGGAGTTAAGCAAACGTATCCTGCACCATTATGATAACGATTTAAATAAGCTGGGCAAAGCATCCATTAATGAGCTTTCCAATTTTAAGGGCATCGGCGAAGCCAAAGCCATTTCTATTATAGCTGCCCTGGAAATTGGCCGTCGGCGAAATGAAACAGAAAGCAAGGCCCTTGATGTGATTGGCTTTAGCAAGGATGCCTATAATATTATGCGCCGCCACCTTGTCGACCTTAATCATGAAGAGTTTTGGATAATACTTACAGGCAGATCAAACAAGGTATTGGGAAAAGAACTGGTAAGCAAGGGCGGATTATCCGAAACATTAGTAGACATTAAAATTATTTTCAGCGCCGCTTTGCAATATAAAGCAAACGGGATTATTTTGGTACATAACCACCCATCGGGTAATTTAAACCCAAGCGACCAGGATATTAAGCTGACTAAAAAAATAGTAGATGCCGGTAAAGTATTAGATATTATAATTTCCGATCATATAATTATTTCGGATAATGGCTATTATAGTTTGGCCGATAATGGACATTTTTGATTTCGGATTTCGGAATTACGATTTCGGATTTTTTATTTGTCACTTACTAAGAAACAACCTTCTTCGTAAATCGTTATATTTATACTTTATACAATTAAATAAAACCATCATGATAACTCCGGATAACCAAATACCATTAGACGATTCAGAAAGCTCAGAAGCAGATGATCAGCAAAGCCAGCAGGACATCCACTCAAACGGATTGGATGATATCCCTGAACCAGGCGATACTGCCGATTATGCCAACCCTGATAAACTAAAACAAGCTTATGACGCCTCAGAATCAGCTTATACGCTGAATTTAGGTGAGGATAGACCAGCTAAGAAGAAGGAATAAATCTCCACAACAGACTTACGAAGTTTTTAAAACTTCGTAAGTCTTATTCGATGACAGTACGTAATAGAAGCTTCCTAAATCTAAAATCCCTGTTAATAAATCCGAAATCGGAAATCCGACTTCCGAAATCTTTATATCTTTGCCGATTATCATGCTGCTATAATGAAGATATCCTATAATTGGCTTAAAGAATTTATTGATACCGATAAAACCCCGGAAGAAATTTCAAAAATATTAACCGGTACCGGTTTGGAAGTGGAGAGCCTGGAAACGGTGCAGCCAATTCCCGGCGGCCTGGAAGGTTTGGTGGTTGGCTATGTAAAAGAATGTTACCAACATCCCAATGCCGACAGACTGCGGGTTACCAAAGTTGACATTGGTACGGGCGAAGAATTGCAAATTGTTTGCGGTGCACATAATGTTGCCGCCGGGCAAAGGGTAGTTGTGGCGCCAGTTGGTACTACTGTATATCCAACAGTTGGTGAACCATTTAAAATTAATAAATCAAAAATAAGGGGCGAAGCATCCGAAGGGATGATCTGTGCTGAAGATGAAGTAGGTTTGGGTACCGATCATGCCGGTATCATGGAACTTAGCTTTGATGCTGCAATAGGCAGTCGTGCTAAAGATTATTTTAAGCTGGATGACGATTACCTGTACGAAATTGGCTTAACACCCAACCGTGCTGATGCCGCTTCGCATTTAGGCACGGCGCGTGACATTGCCGCATTTTTAAAAATTGAAATTAAAAAACGTGATGTTTCGGCGTTTAAAGTTGATAATCGTAGCCTTCCTATAAAAGTTATTGTAAACAATGAGCAGGCTTGCCCCAGGTACTCGGGTGTAACCATTTCGGGCGTTGAGGTTAAAGAATCGCCTAAATGGCTTAAAGAAAGGCTGGCAGTTATCGGCATCCGTTCTATCAATAACATTGTAGATGCTACCAATTATGTTTTACATGATTTGGGGCAGCCGCTGCATGCTTTTGATGCCGATGCGATAAAAGGCAATACGGTTATTGTAAAAAATTATCCCGAAGGCACATTGTTCAAAACATTGGACGATGTTGAACGCAAATTATCTGCCGATGATTTAATGATCGGCAATACCGAAGGGCCTATGTGTATAGCAGGTGTTTTTGGCGGCGCTGAGTCGGGTGTAAAAGCATCAACCAAAAATATTTTTTTGGAGAGCGCATACTTTAATTCGGTTTCGGTTCGTAAAACTGCTAAACGGCATGGTTTAAAAACGGATGCTTCTTTCAGGTTCGAGCGGGGAACTGATCCGGATATGACCGTTTTTGCCTTAAAGCGTGCGGCGTTGTTGATACAAGAGGTGGCTGGCGGCAGCACCTCATCCGAAATTTTCGATCATTATCCTAATCCCGTTGTGCCATTTGCAGTAGAGGTTATCTATAAAAACATCCACAGGCTGATAGGTAAAGAAATTCCTCATGGCGAAATGAAAGCCATCATTCAGGCCCTGGATATAAGGGTGGTGGGCGAAACAGGCGAGGGTCTTTCATTACGTGTGCCGCCTTACCGGGTTGATATAACCCGTGAAGTGGATATTGTGGAAGAGATTTTGCGTATTTACGGGTATAATAATATCGAAATACCTACACAAATAAGGGCCTCGTTAAATAATTCGCTCAGGCCCGAAAAAGATACGGTTCAAAACCTGGTATCTGATTTGCTGACGGCTAATGGTTTTAACGAGATCATGTCAAACTCCTTAACCAAATCGGCTTATTCTTCTGACCTGGACAAAGCTGTAAAGATATTAAACCCATTAAGCAACGATCTGGATGTAATGCGCCAAACTATGCTATTCTCCGGTTTGGAAGCCATCGCCTATAATCAGAATCGCAGAAATGCCGATTTAAAGCTGTACGAATTTGGAAAGGTTTACTCGGTTGAAGAAGAGAAGTATATCGAAACCCAGCGTTTTGCTATATTTTTAACAGGCTCAAATCAAGTGGAGCAATGGAACCAAAAAGCAAATCCGGTTTCTTTTTATAACCTGAAAGATATTGTGGATGGTATTATCGCAAAACTAAAAATTAATGATGTTGCGGTTGAAGATGCTACCTGTAAAAAGCTTGCTTACGGCTTGCAATATAAATTGAATAATAAACA
>Ga0206874_1219_pt1 | contig 13580 bp, 14 predicted proteins | sample Alteio_BWOrgCont_12_FD_152629 | JGI IMG/M metagenome (GOLD analysis project Ga0206874, IMG submission 152629) | Enriched cells from forest soil in Barre Woods Harvard Forest LTER site, Petersham, Massachusetts, United States -... | ecosystem: Environmental > Terrestrial > Soil > Temperate forest >...
GCTTCGGAGGCCACGACCTGATCATGACACCGAGCGTAAAAGCGCACGTTTTCGATGCGGTCGCCTCCGGGAACCAGCCGGCACTTACCGAGCAGATAAAGTCGATCCCAAAGCTCGTCTTTAGCCATGACGCCTTTGGCCGAACCCCTTTACACGTGGCGGCGGCGGGCGACTTCAAGGGTGTGGCGACAGTACTGCTCAAAAGCAAGGCTGACGTAATGGCGAAGGACGATCGGGGCTGGACCCCGTTGCATGAAGCCGCTGCCCACAACAGCGCAGACGTCGCCAACCTGCTAATCGCCAATAATGCCGACGTCAACGCCAAGGACAAAAAAGGCAAGACGCCCCTGACCATCGCGAAGGAGAAAGGAAACAAGGATATGGCGACCATGCTGATGAAGCACGGGGGCCAAGAGTAGGCTCAGGCGCACGCGACGCGCTTTAGAATTGATACCATGGTGAACGGCGATGGACGCAAACGACGATACTGAGCTTGAACGGCGCGGTTCCGGACCTGAAATGCGTTTCCGACTGTGGCGCATCTGGGACGATGGAACGCGCGAGACAGTCGGATGGTTTGCCACCCGAGCGGAAGCAATCGATGCCTTCAACGCCGATCGGGAGACACAACTCCGCGGCAGGATCGAGGATACGGCGGACGACAGGGAGTACTGGCTCTTCCCGGTGCCGCCACAACGAAAGAAGGGAGAGCCCAAGGCGACGCCACCCAAGGTTATGATCACCGCGTGGGGGGAGACCAAGAATCTCCTTGCCTGGGGGCGGGATCCCCGCTGCCAGTGTTCGTTCAAGGTGATTCAACAGAGACTCGCTCGAACCGAGCGCATTTGGTCCCCGGAAGAAGCGATATCCACGCCTCCGAAGAAGGGGATTCTTGTAGCGGAGGACAAGCAGGCGAATGCTAAGCGCTATTCCGGCTTCGGCGAAGAAAAGACTCTGCGCGAGTGGCTCGAAGATCCACGGTGCAATGCCGATCGTGCATGGCTGAGAGAGTTGTTGCTCCGGGGCGCGTCCATCGAAGAGGCGCTTCTTGGTGGAGCGCCCGTAAGAGTTGACGGCCGGGCCCGGTCCGTTGTCGCCTGGGGCGAGACGAAGATGATTCGCGATTGGGCGAAGGACCCCAGATGTCAGGTAAACGAACTCTCGTTGCGGAATGCTCTTAAGCGAGGCGTTCAGCCTGAGGAGGCGATACAAGGCCTCTGGACGAAGAAGAAGTCGGGGCCGAAGCCCGGAACGCGCCGTAGTCGCGTGACCGACAAACCAGAGATGGCGAGCGAATAGGTATGTACGGGCGTGGTTAACCGCGTAGGGACAGGGTTTCGATCGTTGGTCCGCCAGACACGTGCCCGAAGGTCAGATCGCAATGTGCAGACATCGTTTCTGAGGCTCGAAATTGCGGGTTTCGCGCGCTTTGCAGACCCTTGCGTGGGCTCTAGAGGTCTGTCTTTTGTTCCTTTGTCGAAGCTTCTTCGATCGCGGTCACGGCCATATTGACCGCAGTGTGCATCTCGTCGGTGGTTCCCGCCTTTTGATGCTCTTCCTTGGTTTCCTGCTCCAGCGAGCTCACGGTATCGGTGGAGCCGTCGCCGGGAGGCGCGATCTTAATCTCCTGAGAGAGTTTGGGGATCATCGCAAGGACGGCGATCTGGATGCAGGCGGCGATCGGGACGGCGAGAATCATGCCGATGATTCCCAACAGTAAGTTGCCCACCAGGAGGGCGATGATGCTCAAGATCGGATGGAGCCCAACCTGGCCGCCGAGGATCCTCGGGCTCACGATCTGATCGAAAATGATTTGATGAAGGATGACGCTCAGCCCCACCGCGAGCAGCATCATATTCGGTCCGCCTCCGACGAACGCTACCGCGGCGGTTATCACGAGGGTAAGCAGGGCGCCGATGTAGGGCATGCTGTACAGAAGCCCAGCGACGATGCCGAGAAGAAGGGCACCTGGGACTCGAAGAACGGAGAGGAGGACGGCGGTGGCTACGCCGTTGAGAAGTGAGACGATTAGAAGCCCGCGGAGATACTTTCCGAATATCCCAGTGATCTCGCCAACGGCAGTTTGAACCAGGTCGCGTCGCCGGGCAGGCACGAGCAGTAAGGCCTTCGCAAGTATCAGGTGAAAGTCGCGGAGGGCGTAGAACGCGACGATCGGCACGATCACGATCCAGATGGCATTGGATGCGAGCGACATTCCGAAATCGGTGAGCCAACTCGACGAGTGCTGAACGCTGGCCTTCGCATCCTCGACGCCGGCTACTCCTGCGTGAGCCAGCGACGGCGAGAGCCCCATGTGGCGAAACGAGGTGAACAAACCGGCATGCGATGGATCGGGAAAGTATTTTTCAAATCCACGTTGGAGGGTCGAAACCTGCTCGGCGGCAAACGGATAGACCAAGACCGCCAGACCTCCGGTGATCAGCAAGAAGCTTCCAAAGATGAATGCCGACGCCCAGACTCGGCTCCATTTTCGGGACTCCATACGATCGACGATCGGGTCCAAGATCATCGCGAGCAAGAATGCCAGGCTGAGCGGCAACCAAATCTGCCGAACCAAATAGCATAGGTAGACAAGAATGAGAATGCCGACAAGCCTTGCGGCAGACCGCTTTACGGTCGGCCAGTCTGGAATTGGCACACGAGCGGTCTTCATTAAGTTTTCTGGCAATCGTGCCGCTCAGAGGGAACGTGCACGCCTTCTCGACCAACTGGAAGACTCCCGGACGGTAGAAGTTCCAATCTCATCGCGATGAGTAAGCGATCCTTCGATTCGATGCAAAGCCGCCTTTCACGTCGGATGTCGTGACTCAGCGGAGAGCAAGACTGGAGACGTAAAGTTTTTGGCTAAAATTGCGCAATTCTGCACAAAATATCGTATACTAATAGTGGGGGTGGTATGGGGCGGACGGGGAGAGCCGCTTCCAGCCCCTCATTACAGTCCTGAGACTTCTCCCAAAGGTGAACAAGTGCTTGAAGCGATTATCGTGATTTTGGTTATTCTGTGGGCGGTAGGGTTCCTTGCGTTTCACATTACGGCCGCCTTCATCCACGTCCTGCTCGTCCTTGCTGTCGTGGTGCTCATCCTAAGGCTACTGCGCCGCGCGCCTTCTACGTGAGACCGTCAAGGCCAAGTGAAACTGGAGCAGAGGTTCGGTTGAGTCGGCACGGAACTGGCTGAATACACCGTGGGTGGATTCACACCCTGATAGGGGAATAGGTAGATCAGCCGGCAGCCGGAGAGATCTTTGCTGGACTGGACGTCGCCGCCGGTTTTGGACTTCGCATGGCCGTCTAGGAAGGAGCAGTTCATGTGCTCGGCGTGGCGGTTGGAAGCGGTGAAGGTGCGAGTTGGATCGGTGGCGTCGGTGGTGAAGTCGCCGTTGAAAGGTTCAATCCAGGAGTCGGTGCGTGCGCCGGTATAGTCGCTGCCCCACTTCTCGGTCACCACGATCGAGTCGACGGTGTCGTCGACGCTGCTAAGGTTGAGACTCTCGGCCGACGAGATCGCGATGTACGATCGAAGAATGTCATCCACACCGTTGTAGTCGGGGCTGGAGGTCGGCTGGTTGTCGGATGGACACACCCAAATGCTGTTGCTCTTCACGTACGGAATGAGCAGGTTCCACCAGCGGAAGTTGTTGCTGCTTTCGCCGGGACCGATCAGCTTCGTGTTGCCAGAGCGCGAGTTGGCCCATCCCGACCGATAGAACATCGTGTCGTCGTAATCGTTGACGTACATCTGCACCGCCAATCCCATTTGCTTCATGTTGGACATGCAGGCGGTGGCCTTCGCGGCGGCCTTTGCCTGAGCGAAGACAGGGAAGAGGATTGCCGCCAAGATGGCGATGATCGCAATGACGACCAAGAGCTCGATCAGAGTGAAAGCTTGTCGCATGAGGTTGATTCGACTATAGACCGAAGGCCTGGCCGTTGTCTTCGGTCTTAATCGAACCTGAACATGGGCCGATTGGTCAAGCCTCCCCTTGTCGTGGATCAACCGACCGCATTCCTCGCACGCAGAGAAGGGGCGAGGTTCTATGGTTAGCCTCTTTTGGAGCCTTGTCCCGACCTAGGCGGTTCGCCCTCGGCTCGCCTCGAACACCTCGTAGTCTTCCGACCGGGCTAGGGCCCGCACGGGGCGGAAGTGCTGCCCAAGCATGAGTTGGCGAGATTCTTCCGATGTGAGTCAACAAACGTATGGCGAGGCATGGGCTCCTCCCGTCGCCCTTGATAGGCGGGTCGGAAGCCCGACGCGTCGGGAGGAGTTGAAGGCGAACGAAATCCCAATTCGTACGGGCTGGGGCACGCTGCCAGACAGGCAGCGAGGTTGTCGCTAAACCGCGATCAGGCGGAGAGTTCGCGGATCGGAAGGGACCGGGCGCTAGGCCCGATCGGTTTCGGCGGTTTGGCGGGGAATGAACTTCAGGCTTATTTTGGGCCTCCGAAGTCGTTCTAACCGTGTTCGCAGAAAAAGTTACCTCAAGGCCCGACAATTTCCGGCATATGCACTTCATCGAGGATTCCATGCTTGCGCAGGCGCAGAGCAAATTCTTGCAAGCCTTGGAACTGCCGGTCGCCCATCGGGTAGGCCATCACGGTTCGAAGGTAACGGGCACACAGTTCAGGTGGAAGGCCCGTCTCGGCAGGGGCCCCGGCGATGAGACTTTCCAAATTGACCATCCCCCAGCGCGCGGCCTCCGCGAGGTAGCTCGACAGTTCCGGAGTGAGCGCATCCGTTCCCATCCACGCCGCCCATACGAACGGAAGCTTGGTCAGGCGGTACCACTCCAGACCCAAATCGAGGATATGGAGCCCTTCTCCCTGCTCGCGCATGCCATTGTCGCCGATCAGGACGCCGGCATCGTGATCGGTTAGCATCAGATCAAGGTCCGGAGGCATGGGCGAAGCATCGGGAACGATCCCATATCGGTCAGCCAAGACGATGGATGCCAAGGCGTTGCTTGTCATCGAGCTTTGGTCGAGAGCAAGGCGCTTGATCTGCTTGACGGGCACCTTGCTGAAGACCCGAACGCTGAGAACTTCGCGTTGGGTACCGATGCAAACGCCCGCCGCTACGCGCCTGTCTGGGCGGCGAAGAGCCTCGATCGATGAAACGAGAATCGCCTGCACTCGCCCGGAGGCAAGCATGGCGGGGAGTTTCGAGGGAACATCGTATACAACCCGAACCTGGCTCTCCTCCCCAAGATGTTCGAACATGCCAACCAGCGGCTTGGCGTTAAGATACGGAACGCTGCCAACCGTGTACTTCACGCCGTGGTCTCCGTGGGACGTCGGGAAACGAAGCACCTCATGCCTTCTTTAGGTTGTAAACGGACCCGATCTCCATCGTCGATGCGGACTCGCTGTTTAGACCCACGCTGAGAAGTGGCGAAACGGTAGGGATTGGGTGCACATACCACTTGCCGTTGCGGTCCTGGATGACCATGGTTCGATTGACGGATTGCCCGCCGGTCTGAAGCTGGACTTCGACGTCTACAAACTCGACCTCTTTGAACCCGAACGTCGCGTACCCGTACGACGCAGGTCCGTCGTGCGATAGGTGTCGAACCGCGAAGACCTTCGTGATCGCCTTCGGCCCGCCTTTACTAGGCTCGGTTTTCTTGCTCTCGGCTTTGATGATCTTCGTCATCTCCGCCAAGAAGTGCTCGTAGCGCTGCCTGTCCTCGCCGCCGCCAAACGGGTGAATGCAGGTGTCTTGGAAGAGGCCGGCGTCCCGCCTTATGAACGCCCGGGCGAGATCGCAGGCCGCTCCCTCCGGAGAGCCATGGCCGGCCGGAAAGCCATCCTTGGTCACGACCAGCACCGGCTTTGATCCTTGGGCGGCCAGGCAGCAGGCGCAGCCGATAAGAAGCATAAGGACTATAGGCTTTGCGTTGAGATAGGGCAGGCTGGCGACCGTGTATTTCATGGGGTTTCGTCTCTGGATTCTACGCGCTGTGCGACCGCGATAACGCTGCTGCCCCAAGGCAAGTTGATTCCGGAAATCAGCGAGGCCTCCAGGTTCTGGAGCGCGACAAGCGACGTGTTCAACCATTTCGGAACCGCAACGAGCGATGCCTTCGCCGGACCACGCTTTCGCTTCTCGAACAAGCGCCACACGACCACTACCGGGAAGAGGAAAAACACGGAGTAGGTGGAGCGACGCACGACGAAGCCGGCTTCCTCGAGCCGTCTGCGTACTTCGACGGCGCGGTACCTCCGGTGGTGCATGAGTGCGACATCGTGGGGTCCCCAGAGGGATCGAAACGCAGGCACGCTAAGCACCAGGATGCCACCCGGGCGGAGCGCGCGGTAAGCCTCCGCAAAGGCGGCGCTATCATCTTCGATGTGCTCGAAGATGTCGAGGCCGATGATCGCATCAAACTGATTGTCTTGAAGAGGAAGTTTTGAGCCGTCGCCCCGAATGAGGCGCTGCAGAGAACGCTGACGGCAGAAACCGAGGGCCAAGTCGCTCATGTCCAGGCCGGTAGGGGTTGCCCAAGCGCTAAGCTCGCGAAGCACAACGCCGGTCCCGCAGCCGAGGTCGAGAACATCAGGCTTTGCTACCGCGGTGTGGCTCCGGAGAAGCTTCAGGGCAAGGTGTCGCCGTCCGACGAACCACCAATAGTGGTCCTCGAGCTCGAACATCTTGGTGTACTCAGAGGGATTCACGGCAGGGGCTCGCTTGGAGCGATGCGCCGCTTCTTTCCCGCCATTCGAATTTTGACGAGATCCCGAAGCGCGCGGGGACCGTCCCGCATCAACACGACTTTCGAGCCTTCCTGGTCCAGCCATCGGATGGGAACCTCATCGATTCGGTACCCGAGGTCGCGGGCTACCATCAGGCACTCGAAGTCGAACCCGAATTCATCCAGCTTGCATCGGCTGAAAATGTCGCGGGCGGCTTTGCGGGTGAACAGCTTGAAGCCGCATTGGGTGTCTTGAATCCCGCGGACGGCAAGAAGCTGAATGAGCTTGTTCGACATGCGGCCGAACATTTCGCGATACAGCGGCTGATGTTTTTCGAGGCTGCTCTCCCGCAAGGGGCGGCTGCCGATCGCTATATCGGCGCCCTGCTCGATGTGCGGCAGCAGCTTCTCGGTCTCCTCTTGGGGTGTGGCGAGGTCGGCATCGCAGAATAGGATCAGGTCGCCCTTGGCGGCGAGGATGCCGGTTCGCACGGCGTACCCTTTACCGTGGTTAGGCATGTAATCGATCAAGCGGAACTGCGGATTGCACTCGGCGAAGTCTTGAACCAATTTCGCAGTGTTATCTTTGCTCCCGTCGCTGACGACGGTCACGTCATAGGGATACGCTTGGGCGTCGTAGTACTCGCGCAGGCGGGCGAGCGTGCGTGGAAGACGCGCTTCTTCGTTGTAGGCGGGTACGACCACGCTTAGGTGAGGCACGGACAAAACAAACCGAGTCTACCGTCGCGCAGTTCCAATTACCCTAAGCAGGCACGACCCAAACGTGGCGGGATACCTGTTTCCCGACCGTGGCCGGCTTACCGCCGATGTTCAAGTGGATGAGGGAGTCGATTTGGCTGCTTCCGATCGCCTCGAACTCCACTCCCGGCTTGAGGCCGAGCTCTTCCAGGTGCTGGAGAAACTCGACGCGCTCGTCGCTGATCCGAAAGACCCGAAGCTTGCCCGCGCGAGCATCTTGCAATCGCGTGCTGGGGTCGGGGGCGTCGGCGTCGACCAAGTTGCCGTGGGGGCATGTCGTTGGGAAGCCTAACTTTTCGTTGATGCGGTCGATGATGTCTTCGGAGATGTAGTGCTCAAGCTTGCATGCGAGTTCGTGGACGTCGTTCCACGGCAGTTCCAGGTTATCGACGAGAAACCGTTCGATGATTCGGTGCGCGCGAGTGAGCTGCTTGGCGACCTTTTCGCCGAACTCCGTTAGACGGATGCCCTGGTAGGGCGCGTGCTCGACAAGCCCAAGCTCGGCGAGCTTCTTCACCATGCTGGTTGCGGACCCGGCGCTGACGCACATGTACACGGCAATCTCGCCGGTCGAAACCCTGTCGACCTCCTTTTGAAGCCTGAAGATCCCCTCTACGTACTCCTCTACGCTTTCGCTGAAGGCGCGCTGGGTTTTGTGCTCATCGCCGGGACGGCAACTCGCGGGCACGCGCAGGGAGAATTCCTTTACCGACATGACGACAGTTTACTGCCCTCAGTCGAGCAAGCCCGGATTTCGCACGCAGTACAAATCGACTGCTTCCTTCGCTTCACGCAAATCGAGGTTGGTCTTCTCCCGAAGGTAGCGGATCGCCTCGAGCTTGCTGACGTCGCGGCCGCGGTCGAGCCGCTTGTGTACGTACTTGTCGATCACGAAGTCGGAATTCTCTTCCACAGTGTGAGGTTCGAGTTCGCGCGCTTCCCGGCGCCGACGCTTCGTCTGCCACTTTTCGAACTCTTCGCGATAGCTCTCGCTGCCTCGGAAAAAGGTCTCGACCGAGTGGAACGCCAAAAACAGTCCCCAGGCCAGTATCACCCAAATCGCCCAAAAGAACCTTGCGTCGGTGACCAGGTTGATCATGACGAGGAAGATGTTGACGAGCACGTATGAGACGAGATGGCCGTAGAATTCGTGGCGCTGGGCGGTGTCGAACTCTTTGCGCTCGGCGGCATCCGACTTCTGGCCCGCCAACTGCCGCTCGGCCATCTCAACGGCTTCGGGAGTGATTCCGAGTTCGGCGGCGGTTGCAAGAAGCCGCTCACGGCTCATGGCGCCGCTGGGTGAGGCGAAGGATGCTGCCAGACGCAGGATCTGCTCAGCTTCATCCTCTTCGTAGAATTGTTGCCCGAACTCCGCCATCCGCTCTATTTTACGTTCAGTCGGCGCAGAACCCGACTAACCGTCGAAGCGATCCGGCTCATTGATGCCGTAACGGCGCGGCCGAGAGCGGCGACGACCGCCGACATGGACCCCGACAACCACGCGGTTCGGTCTTGAGCGGCGTCGGATATTGTCTTCTCGCGCCGCCATCGGGTCCTCTCGGCGCTCTTGCCACTGTGCGAATTCTTCCTCGTAGCAGTCGCCCGCCTTGAAGAATGCGACTCGCGCATGGCAGAACAAGCCAATAGTCCACCCGGCCAACGGCCACATCGCCCAGAAATAGCCCGGTGACGTCAATAGATTGGTCGCGATCATGCAGCCGTTGACGATAACGTACGATACAAGGTGGGCTAAGAACTCAGTTCGGAGCTTGGCATCGAATTTGGCTCGCAAACCCTGATCTCGGCGCTGCTCGACGACCTGTCTTTCGGCGATTTCTACGGCTTCGGCTGAGATCCCAAGTTCGGCAGCCGTCTCTAAGAGACGATCGCGCGACATCCTTCCTTCCGGGCCGGAGATCTGTGCCGCTACGCGCAAAATCTGCTCAGCTTCTTCGTCTTCATAAAACTTCTGACCCGAAGCCGACATGACATCCATTGTACGCCTACTTCCGGATATGGGATGCGAAATCGGAAGGAATCGAACGCACCATCGAGGCAGGGTGCAGATCGACCTATTGACCCGGTAGGATGGACAGAGCGCGCGGCACGGACCGGCGCAAATGTACGCTTTTGAACGACAGGGAAGTGACCGCGTGAGGGTTGGGATTGTTGGCGCCGGCGTCTGTGGACTTGCCGCCGCGCGCACCTTGTATCGATGCGGTCACGAGGTAGTCGTCTTCGAGAAGAGCATCGCCGTAGGTGGCCGGGTCGCCAGCCGCCGAGAAGGAAAGTTTTTGTGGGATTCCGGAGCGACCAGCATCGCTCCCCGCGGCAAAAAGATCGAGAAGGTGCTTCTGGAGGAACTCTCTACCGAGGACCTTGTGCGGATCGAGAAACCTATCTACATCCACGAAGGGCTGAGAGTGATGCCGGGATCCCCGCGGGGGACCGTCCGGTACACCTACACGACGGGGATCTCAACTTTTGCCAAGCGGCTCGCCGAAGGGCTGGATGTTCGCTTAGAGCATCAAGTCGAAGGGTTGGAGCGAGCGGGTACGAAGTATCTCGTTCTCGACGAGGAGTTCGACGCCGTGATCCTCACGCCGCCGGCGCCGCAGTCGCTTCTGCTACTGTGGAATCTCGGCGAGAGTCGGCCGATGGCCAGCGTGCGATATCGATCCTGCATTTCGGTTCTCCTCGGCTTCCATGCCGAACTGCCCACGACGGGGTATCACGCGCTGCTCGACCCGGAGCAGGTTCATCCCTTGACTTGGCTAAGCCTCGAATCGGTTAAATCCCCTGGCCGCGCGCCGGAGGGATGCAGCGCGATCGGCGCCCAACTGAGCGCGGCCTACAGCCTGGCGCAATACGAACGGGAGGACGAGGCTTTGGTCGATACGGTGTGCGGCTTTATCACTCGGCTCTATGGACCTGCGTTCCAGTCTCCCTTGTGCTGGAACGTTGTGCGGTGGAAGTATTCTCAGCCGGAAAGCTTTGCGACGTTCGAGCGCGTGAACCAAAAAGGGTCGCGATTGCTGATTGCGAGCGATGCGCTGCTGGGCGGTCATGTGGAGGATGCGTACGAGATCGGAACGCGAACCGCCGAACTATTAGTAGAAGAGGGTTGATCGGCTCCTGTTCGGCAACCGCCGTATATTCCTGATTCTCGTCTGTCATGTGTTTTTTGCCCCCCTGCCGGCTGCTTCACCAAGTCCAAGCACTATTGCAGAGACGATCAGACCCGGGATAATTGTCCCGAGTCCAAATTTATGCCCTGCTATTGAGACCATATACTCGTCGTTCTGAGTTCTCTTACACCATAGCAACCAAGCGAAACTGGTAATAAATGCCCCGATCATCGATGCGGTGATCCATCCGCTCGCCGATTTGAGCTTGAACTTGGCCAAATAAGCGGCGCTCACCGGCAGAAGCAACGCACCGACAACCACCCCTGCATAGGCGTACCACAGGTCGACGACCACGTTCTGAACTTGGAAGGCAATCACGATCGCAAAGAAGCAAGCGACCGCGAAACCGGTCCGAGTGTAAAGTTTGATCTGCGCATCCGGCAGACCCGGCTTCAGCCGAGCCACGAACTCGCGTCCGAATGTCGCCCCGCTTACCAATGTGTATCCGACCATCGCGGAGAGGATCGTTCCCGTAAGTCCGCAGAGAAAAATCGCCTTGAGGCCGGGAGGCAAGATTTGGTTGCCCAGCCGGGGAAAGAACTCCAGGCCCGAAAGCGAAGGACTGAGGATGGACACAGCATAAAGGCCCGTGATAGTGCTTAGGATGTCGAACAAAGCCCAGAAGGCGACGCAGACATACAGGCCCTTCTTCCCTACTGCCGGAGAACGCGCGCTGGCAACGCGTTGGTGAAATCCCGGATCGACAAGCGTCCATGACCCGAGAATGAAGAAGCTTAGGAACCCTAACCATCCTTGGCCTCCATCCAAGTGTTTTAGCGACGGGTCAAGATGCGCGATCACGTGGGAGGGCGGATAGTGGGTAAGGCACCATCCGGCGATCACGAAGAACCCGATGTACATCATCGCGAACGCAAGCATTCCTGCCCGAACGTCGGCGAGCAAACCACCTTTGTAAAGGAACAGCGTGCCCACAACCGTCGCAATAACCGTCGACACGTTGAGTCCCCAGCCGGTAAACAGGTGCAGCATCGTGCCCAGCATCAGGACGTGCGCGGCAGGTACCGCAAGCATGAACACGAGGCCTGCCCCGACCAAACCGGTAGCCTTGCCCCACCTCTGGCTTAGCTTCTCGGGGATGCTGATTTGCTCCGAACCGCGCACCCGTTCGGCAAAAAACAAGGCGTACATGAGCGCAAACACATAGTAGGGCACGCCCAACAGAAGAATCACGCCGAACCCGAACTCCTTGATTCCATCGCCCACCGCGAGCACACCGCCATACCAGGTGCTGACCAGCGTGGCCACGAACGCCGGCATGGAAAGGTTACGCCCGGCGGCGAGGTACTGAAGGAGCGTGTTGTCGCGCAGCTTGGCCGAGAAGCCAAGGCACAGAATCGCCGCCAAGAACGCCAAGAGAACGAAGGCGTCGAGCGGGCCAAGATTCAGGACAGGCGAACTCACGCCTCATTCTGACGTTTCGACGCGCTCAGACGATCTGCACTTCGTGCGAGCCGGCCTGCACCTCGCCGATCACGGCCGCCGATTCCCCGGCGTCGTTCAATCGCTGAACCAGGGCGGGAGCGATGAACCGATCGGCGATCATCACCATGCCAACACCCATGTTAAACGTTCGGTACATTTCGACGTCCGGCACATTCCCCGTCATTTGGATCAGTTGAAAGATCGGCAACGGCGTCCACGAGCGCTTCTCGATGACCACTCGGACGTCTGACGGCAGCACTCGGGGAATGTTGTCGTACAGCCCACCGCCTGTGATGTGGGCGACCGCATAAACGTTTTCAGTGTCTTGGAGGATTGGATACACCGCATTAAAGTAATTTCGATGGGGGCGCAGCAGTTCGGCGCCAATGGTCCGCCCAAGGCCGGCGATCGAATCTCGAACGGATAGCCCCCCGACCTCGAACAATGCCCGTCTCGCCAGCGTGTATCCGTTCGTATGCAACCCGTTGCTTGCGATGCCGATCACCGAGTCGCCCGCCTGCATCTTTCCCCGAGGCAGCTTCTTGTCTAAGTCCACGATTCCGACGATCGACCCCACCAAATCGATTTCGTCTTCGGTATAGACACCCGGCATCTCCGCCGTCTCACCGCCGATCAGCGAGGCGCCAACTTCCAGGCAGGCTTCCGCCATTCCGGTGAGAATCTCCTCGAACATCAGGCCCTGAAGTCTCGAACACCCAAAGTAGTCCAAAAAGAAAAGCGGGCGAGCGCCCTGACACAGGATGTCGTTGACGCAGTGGTTGACGATGTCCCGTCCAAGGTTCGTGTAGTCGCCGACCATCGCGGCAACCTTGGTCTTGGTGCCGACGCCGTCGATCGAACTCACAAGGATCGGCTTATCGATTTCCGTGAAGTTGGCTCGATAGAGGGCGCCGAACCCGCCCACTCCACCGACCACGTCGTCGGAATAGGTCGCTTTGACCTTGCCCAGCACCGAACGGAGAGCCCGCTGCGCTTCGTCGATGTCGACCCCTGCCGACCTGTACGTGAGTTGCTCATCCGACATGGGAGCAAGCGTACCTCTGCGCGCCATTGGGTCCCCGACAGCGTCAGAACAAGATTTTGTCAAGCCCGACCGTAAGTCCCGTCAAACTTCTAACCGTCCGTGCGCAAAGCTTTACGCCCTGCATAAACGAGGCCCGATCGAGGGAATCGTGCCGAAGTGTGAGGATCTCGCCGGGGCCGCCGAAGATCACCTCTTGGTGGGCCAGCAACCCGGGAAGGCGTACCGAGTGAACCGGCACCCCATTCACGGACCCGCCACGGGCGCCCTCGGCTTTGATAAGAGGCTTGGGCAGCGGAGTCGGCGCGGTAACGCGCGAATTCCCGATCTTCTCGGCGGTTAGCATGGCGGTACCGCTGGGAGCGTCCTCCTTGCGATCGTGGTGGAATTCGATGACTTCGGCGTCCGGCAGCCATCGGGCGGCAATCTCGGCAAAAC
>Ga0206874_1220_pt1 | contig 13555 bp, 11 predicted proteins | sample Alteio_BWOrgCont_12_FD_152629 | JGI IMG/M metagenome (GOLD analysis project Ga0206874, IMG submission 152629) | Enriched cells from forest soil in Barre Woods Harvard Forest LTER site, Petersham, Massachusetts, United States -... | ecosystem: Environmental > Terrestrial > Soil > Temperate forest >...
CGAAAGAAAGTAATTTCACTTATATTCCTAAGGATTATGCCATACCTGCTGATGCGGCGTATTTTCATATTACATCAAACAATACAATATACGGTACCCAATTACATCAATTCCCAAAATCGCCGGTACCAATGGTTTGCGATATGTCGTCAGATATATTTAGCCGCAAGGTAAACGTAGCCGATTTTGGTTTGATATATGCAGGTGCACAAAAAAACATGGGTCCTGCCGGTGTTACGCTTGTAATTGTTAAAGATAGCATCCTGGGCAAAACAGGCCGTAAAATACCATCAATGTTCAATTATCAAACACAAATTGAAGGCGGATCAATGTATAACACCCCGCCAGTGTTTGCCATATATGTTTCAATGCTTACACTTAACTGGCTGAAATCAAAAGGCGGTGTTGAGGCTATTGAAAAAGAGAACGATGCCAAAGCAAAAGTTTTATACGAAGAAATAGACCGCAACCCGATATTCAAAGGCGTTTGCGATGTTGAAGACCGCTCGCATATGAATGTTTGCTTTGTGGTAAACAATCCTGAGCATGAAAAACCGTTTCTGAAATTGGCCGAAGAAAAAGGCATTGTGGGCATAAAAGGCCACAGGAGCGTAGGTGGTTTCAGGGCATCGATTTATAATGCATTGCCAATAACCAGTGTTTACGTGCTGATTGACGCGATGAGAGAATTTGCAGAAAATAATAAGTAATTCGTCATTATATCATTGAGTCATTTGGTCATTTTTTATGATTTAATGACTCAATGATATAATGACTTAATGATATAAAAAAACATGATCAGAATATTAGCTAATGATGGTATCGACCCGATAGGCAAAAAAATGCTGGAGGATGCCGGATTTGAAGTAGATACAAATAACATTCCGCAGGATGAACTTCCTGAAAAACTAAATAATTACGACGCGATAACAGTACGCAGTGCCACAAAAGTGCGCAAAGCGTTAATTGACGCGACACCGAATCTTAAATTGATCGGTCGTGGTGGTGTAGGGGTTGATAATATTGATGTGGATTATGCCAAAGAAAAAGGCATCGGTGTTTATAATACACCGGCATCATCATCATTATCAGTTGCTGAACTGGTAATGGCACAACTATTTGGCGGTGTACGCTTTTTACACGATAGCAACCGCAAAATGCCGGTTGAAGGAAATACCAAATTCAACGATCTGAAAAAGGCTTATGCCAAAGGTATTGAGCTGCGTGGTAAAACATTGGGTATTGTAGGTTTTGGTCGTATCGGTCGCGAGGTAGCGAAAATAGCTATCGGCGTTGGTATGGATGTTCTGGCTTATGACCTTTACCCGTTCAACCCTGAACTGGACCTGGTTTTAGGTGGCGGCCTTAAAGTTAAGGCAAGTGTTAAAACAGCTACGCTTGATGAAATAATCAAAACAGCTGATTTTATTACGTTGCATACACCATTTATTGACAAAGCCCTGATAGGTGCTGAAGAACTGGCGCAAATGAAAAAAGGCGTTGGCCTTGTAAATATATCACGCGGTGGTTTAATTGATGAGTTAGCTTTGGTTGATGCCTTAAACAGCGGCCAGGTTTCGTTTGCTGCACTTGATGTGTTTGATAATGAGCCTACGCCACGTGAGGAGATCATCAAACATCCTAAAATTTCATTAACACCTCACATTGGCGCTGCAACTAACGAAGCACAGGAGCGGATCGGTGTAGAATTAGCCAGTTTGATAATAAATCACTTCGCACACTAATTTCACGAATTTGAACGAATTGCACGAATTGGAGTTAATCTAATTCGTGCAATTCGTTTTAATTAGCTCAATTCGTGTTTCTTTATAGTTCGTAAGCCACATCCTTTTCCGGTATAACCGTCCTATAACCCTCAAACTCCAAATTATCCGCCAAAGCTTGCATGCTTGTAGTTTCGCCGTGTACCAGGAATACAGTTTTCAGCTTTGCTTTATCCTGGTGCTTTACTACATCCATCAGGTCGTCATGGTCGCCATGGGCGCTGAGTACATCTGTTTGTTTGATGGTTGCATAAACTGCCAGGTCGCGGTCTTTTATATGGACGATGGAATCACCCCGCAGTAATCGGTGCCCTAATGTACCTTTGGCGCAATAACCGATGAATAGAATGGTGCAGTAATAATTCTGGATGTTATAAAACAGGTGATCCTGTATGCGGCCGCCTTCCAGCATCCCTGCTGATGAGATGATGATGCAGGGTTCAAAATAACTAGATACCTGGCGGCTGTCCTTCAGTGTCTCGACATACGTTAAGTTATCAAACTCAAACTCATCGCCCTGGTTCTTATAAAAGTCCTGTGCTTCCTGGTTTACCAGGTTGTGGTATTTGCGGAAGATACCTGTTGCCATACTCGCCATCGGGCTATCAACAAAAACCTTAACCGGTGGCAATAAACCGCTGCTAAATATTTTATTTAATGCGAATACCAATGATTGTGTTCGTCCGATGCTGAACGCCGGGGTGATCATGCGGCCCTGTTCCTTAATACAGCATTTCTCAATTACTTCGATCAATGTTTCCTGTACCGATTTGCCTTTGGTATGATACCTGCCGCCGTAAGTGGATTCAGTTATTAAGAAATCAACCGGAGGTAATTCCTGCGGGTCGTTTAAAACGGGGTAGTTTTTACGGCCAATGTCGCCGGTAAAGGCGATGGTTTTTTCTTCCCCGTGTTCATTTACTTTGAATACAGCCGCCGCGGCGCCTAATAGGTGACCTACAGGGATAAATGTTAGCTCAATATCGCCATTGACGCGGAACGGCTTATTAAAGCCGATGGTAACAAAGCGTTCAACCGTATCCATCACATGCTTTTGCAGGTAAAGTGGTTGGGTGTTCGTGTTAAACTTGCCTTTTCCATGACGCCCTCTCTTTTGCGATTTGTGCATAAAAATGCTAACCGAATCCAATAACAGCAGCTCGGTAAGATCGGCGGTAGGCGGAGTGCATAGTATTTGCCCGTTAAATCCCATGCGAACCAGTGTAGGCAGGTTGCCTGAATGATCAATATGCGCGTGGGTTAAAACAACCACGTCAATTTCTCCAGGGTTGAACGGGAAATTTTCGTTTGATTGTATGCTGCGGTCCTTTTCATAATCAAGCCCGCAATCTATCAGTATTTTATATTGGCCCACCTGGAGCAAGTGCATGCTCCCTGTAACCTGACGGGCAGCCCCGTGTATTGTTAATTTCATCCTAAAATATAATTAATCGTTCGTGATGTAGTCGAGGCCCGGGGTTTATTACGAACAACTAACGTTTTTTTACAAATTTAGCCCTTAAAAGCAGTAAAACAATTATAATAAGCCCTGCAATGATAGCCATTGCCATTTGCGATGCTTTTTGCTGCGCTTCTTCCGCTGCTTTAGCATCTTTTTTTAACTTCTCGTTTTGGGTGCGCAGGTTGTTGATGGTATTCATAAAGCCAAGGTTGGCGTTATCCGTTTCAACTGAACGGCTTTGCACCTGTGTTTGCTGAAAGGTGCGGTACTCCAACAATATTTTAGTTTGCACAAAAATATCTTCATCGGTTTTAACAATATCCATCAGGATGTCATTCGAACGGCGAATGTCTTTTTTTGTTTGCAAGCCAAAAATGCCTGTATGCATGCTCAAGCTTTGACTGTATTGCCCAAACTTTTGTTTGCGCTCATCCAGCATGCTGTTTATTTTCTTCCGCTGGGCCTGGTAGGCGAGTGAATCAGATGTTACCTGTGCATGGACATCTATCAAACAAAAGAAAAATAATAAAAGTAGTAGTATCCTTTTCATATAGGTGATGCTATTGAAAATCAAGAATAACGCTGTCGCCTAATCCCAAACCTAATAACCCGGCGGCATTGCCCTTGTTTATCGCTATTTCCAAATGGTCGCTTATACCAAACAGGCATAGCTTTTCGCCTTCGGGCACTTCATTATAGTGCCAGCTTAAATTAGTGATGGTTTCATTACGCTTAAAATACAACGTAAAGCGCCGCCCTTGCTGTACATTATTAAAAAACTCCTTAGTGATGTTGGTTATCACGTTCTGGAACGAGTCGATATAAATAACAGAACCCTTTATCAGGTTTTTTTCAACCACGGGCTGTAGGTTCATTTTTTGCTCAATGTCGGTTACCGGTACACCTATCTCGCTTAATTTTCCGCCTTTGGCTAAATGGCAGGCCGCTTTAACAAAAATATCAGCCAAAGGGAAATGCAGGAACTTAAGGTCCTGCATAATGTTTATCTCAACCACCTCATCCGGTTCGGTGTTAAACATTAATGAGAATATACCATTATCTGCCCCAACAAAATAGTGTTTTTTGTACTTTATTGCCAGGTATTTGGTTGAGTTGCTGAACACTGTATCGATGCCGATAAGGTGAACCGTAGCATCGGGAAAATAATGAAAACTATTCTTTAATATGAAGGCCGCTTGTTGTATATTAAAGGCCGAAACATTGTTAGTAATATCAACAATATTTACAGTTGGCAATAATTTAAGGATGCTGCCTTTCAGCGCAGCCTGGTAAATATCTTTATCGCCCAAATCTGTAGTTAATGTTATTATTGCCATTAATATTTTAAATTTTTATTGCTAATCTTGTACAAGCATTAGATGCTGCAAATATTCAATTTTTAATTCATAAAAATCTGCAACTAAAAAATCAATTTGTATTGAACGAACTAAAATTATCAATTGAAAACATAAACCCCGCAGTTTTATGGGGACCGAACAATGATCATTTCGAGATCATAAAAAAGCAGTATCCGAAGCTAAAAATAGTGGCGCGTGGTAGTGATGTTAAAGTATTGGGCGATGAGCACGAGATAGCCACCTTCCAGGAAAGATTTGAACACTTGCTTCAGCATGTGGAAAAATATGAAACACTTAACATTACCGACCTTGAAAGGATACTAGGCACAAAGGCAGCATCGCCGTCGGCAGCAACAGATGCTACTGTTGATAAATTTGCCAGTGGCGAAGTAATTGTATTTGGGCCTAACGGCGTAATGGTAAAGGCGCGTACCGCCAACCAGCGCAAAATGGTTGATTGCATTAACAAAAGCGATATACTGTTTGCTATTGGCCCCGCCGGAACCGGGAAAACCTACACAGCGGTCGCTTTGGCTGTAAGGGCCTTAAAGAACAAGGAGATAAAACGAATCATCTTAACCCGCCCGGCTGTTGAGGCAGGGGAGAACCTTGGTTTTTTACCCGGCGACTTAAAAGAAAAGATAGACCCGTATTTACGCCCGCTTTATGACGCGCTCGATGATATGATACCCGCTGAAAAGCTAAAGGTGTATTTAGAGAACCGTACCATAGAGATAGCTCCGCTGGCGTTTATGCGCGGCCGTACGCTTGATAATTGCTTTGTGATATTGGATGAGGCCCAAAATGCCACCGATATGCAGTTGAAGATGTTTTTAACGCGTATGGGGCCGTCGGCTAAGTTTATTGTAACGGGTGACGTTACGCAGATAGATCTGCCCAAAAAACAACAATCGGGACTGCATACGGCATTAAGGATATTAACAGACATAAAAGGAATAGAAATAGTTTACCTGAGCGGCGAAGACGTGGTAAGGCACAAATTAGTGCGGAAGATACTGGCCGCTTACGGGGATATACAGTAGTTAGTTTTGAGAGATTAGAGGTTAGAGACTAGTTAAAAGCTTTAACCGCAGACAACTAATCTCTGATTAACTAACCTCTAATTAACTGACACAATGAATGCATTAAAAGAAACCCATTTTACATTCCCCGGCCAAACAAGTTTTTACAAGGGAAAAGTACGTGACGTTTATACTATAAATAACGAATACCTTGTAATGGTTGTGAGCGACCGTATTTCGGCATTTGACGTAGTGCTGCCTGAACCAATACCCTATAAAGGACAAGTGCTTAACCAAATTGCGGCAGGGTTTTTAAAAGCCACTGCCGACATTGTGCCAAACTGGGTAGTAAGTGTACCCGATCCGAGTGTGACCATTGGCCGTATTTGTGAGCCTTTCAAAGTAGAGATGGTAATACGCGGTTATTTGGCCGGGCATGCCGCTCGTGAATATGCCGCAGGCAAAAGACAGGTTTGTGGTGTGAGCCTACCCGATGGCTTGAAGGAGAATGATAAACTGCCCGAGCCCATTATTACCCCAACTACCAAGGCGTCGGTAGGGCATGATGAGGATATTTCGCGCGAGGAAATATTAAAAAGAGGTATTGTTTCGGAAAAAGATTATCAAAACCTGGAAAAATATACCTGCGAGTTGTACCAACGGGGTACCGAAATAGCAAAAAAGCACGGGTTAATTTTGGTAGATACCAAATATGAGTTCGGTAAAGTGGGTGAAAAGATCTATTTGATAGATGAGATACACACCCCTGATTCATCGCGCTATTTTTATAGCGAGGGCTATGAGGAAAGGCAAAAAAATGGAGAGCCGCAAAAGCAGCTTTCGAAAGAATTTGTTCGTAAGTGGTTGATAGAGAATGGATTTCAAGGGAAAGATGGGCAAGTGATACCTGAAATGACGCCTGAGATCGTTCAGTCAATATCAGACCGTTATATTGAGCTATACGAAAAAATAACAGGTGAAAAGTTTATTAAGCCTGAAAATCAAAATGTTTTAAACAGGGTAGAAGCAGCTATTAAAAATGCTTTGCGCTCTTTTTAATTATATTTGTAAATAAAATTATATCTTAGCTTATTAATTCTACAAATAATGAAATTTGCTGTTGATAAACACGAGAAGTATATATTGTTGAAACTAAACGAATCAAAATTAAATTCGTTGGTAACTCCGCAATTGAAATCAGAATTAATTTTAATTAATACTGAGGGTCAACGTAATATCATTCTTGATCTTTCGCAGGTGAAATTTGCCGACTCATCGGGTTTAAGCAGCTTGCTGGTAGGGCATAGGTTGTGCAAAAACGCTAATGGCGTTTTTATACTTGCAGGCCTTTGCGATGCTGTATCGCGCCTTATTACAATTTCGCAGTTAGATAACGTGCTTTCTATAGTTCCGACACAAGAAGAGGCCATCGACCTTATTTTTATGGAAGAAATAGAAAAAGAACTAAAGAAAGAAGCAAAATAGCACCTTTTATTGTTTACCCATTATGAAATTTGAGGTAACAATACTTGGCAGCAGTTCAGCAACCCCCATTTACAATAGAAACCCTTCAGCACAGGCGCTTAATATTAATGACCGTTTGTACCTGGTTGATTGTGCCGAAGGTACCCAGCAGCAAATGCTGCACTTTGGTATAAAAGCCAGCCGCATTGATCATATTTTTATAAGCCATCTGCATGGCGACCATTACCTGGGCCTGGTGGGCCTGCTTTCGTCAATGCATTTAAATGGGCGCACAAAGTCGATAACCATATTTGCTCCCCCGCATTTAAAGGAGATTGTTAACCTGCAGCTGAAATATTCAGAAACTGAGTTACAGTACCATATTGATTATGTTGATACCCATACTGATAAACCGGAGATAATATTAGATAGCCAGGATATAACCGTTGAAACCATACCGCTTGATCACAGGATAGAGTGTACAGGTTTTTTGTTCAAACAAAAAAAACGCAACCGTAAACTGATAAAAGAAAAAGTTGAGGAACTGAATATCCCGATCGAGTATTATACCGCGCTAAAAAAAGGTGTTGATTATGTTGCCAATGACGGTACGGTATATAAAAATGAAACGCTAACCACATCGCCCGAAGAACCTAAAAGCTATGCCTACTGTTCGGATACCCAATACAACGAAAGCTATTTTGAACAGATAAGCAATGTTTCTTTACTATACCACGAATCGACCTTTTTAAACGATATGCTTGACCGGGCGCAAAGCACTTACCACACTACAGCCCTGCAAGCCGGACAGGTGGCACTAAAAACGGGCGCCCATAAATTGTTGCTCGGTCATTTTTCAGCACGGTATAAAACGCTTAATGAGATACTGGAAGAGGCGCAAAGTGTTTTCCCTGATACAGACCTGGCAGTTGAAGGGAAGACTTTTATAATTGAATAATTTGATGATGTGCAGATGTGCGAATATGCAGATGTGCAAATGATGGAATTATTTGCTAATTATTTTTGACGGGAATATATTTTGAGGTCAATCCGCACATTCACGCATCTGCATATTTGCACATTAATTAGTCTTTCTTCCCCCCGAATACCGAGAAGCTAACATAGCGTTTTGGATGCGCTTTTATATCAATGAACAGATTATTCAAATTAGCCGAGGCATCATTTAAATTCTTGTACATCTTATCATCATTTAGCAACAAGCCTAATGAACCCTGGTTGCTGTTGATCCTGGCAATAGTAGCTTGCAGGTCGGCCATTGCCTTGTTGGCGTTATCCAATGTTTGTTTAAGATTGGCAGCGGCAATATCATTGCTCACCTTCTCGAAATTTGTAGTGATACCGGTTAAGTGCGCGGTGCTTTCCTTTAAATTGACCGATGCAGCATCGGCATTTGATAAAATCCCGTTTATGTGTTCGGTTTGGCCGGCCACCAGTGCGTCGATCTTCTTGGTAGTGCCCTCAAGCGTTTGCAATGAGTTGGCTATGCTGGTAAAGCTACGGTCGACATTGCGTTGAAAATTCGGGTTCAATATTTTATTTACGGCCGCAAGGGATGAGTCGAGTTTTGAGATGAGGTGCTCGGCTTTCATTTGTATAGGTTGCAAGCTTTCGGCTAAGCTGCCTTGTATATCGGCGCTTAAAGTATCGCCGTCCTGGGCGGGCTCTTTACTTTCGCCATATTCAAAGCTTATAGCCTTGCCGCCTAACAGGTCGGTGCTTACCAGTTGCGCATGAGTGGTTCTGGTTACTGTATACTGATGGTCTATTTTAAATTCAACCACAGTGCGGCCGTCGGGGCGTAATACCATTTTTGATACGTGGCCTATCTGGAAGCCGTTAACCAGCACCGGTTTTGATACGGAAAGGCCATCAACGCTTTTATATACGGCATAAAATTTATTCGATCTTGAAAAAACATCGGCCCCGCTAAGATAACTGTACAGCAATATCAGTACAGTAATGGTAACAGTGGTTAAAACGCCGATCTTGGTCTCGTTTGATATTTTCATTTAATGTGATATAAGTAAATGCCGCGTAAATTTAATTTAATTATGGTGTAATAACTAATTTCTGTTCCCGGCTACAATTTATTGCGATACGCTTTCAACTTCGGTTTTATAGTTTTCAATGGCTCGTGTAATTGATGCAACGATCTCGTCCTGGCCGCTTTCTGAGTTTAAATACGCTTCATCATCGGCATTATTAATAAATCCGGTCTCCACTAAAACCGCCGGCATAGCACTGTGGCAGAGCACTAAAACCCCTTGTTCAATAACGCCATCGCTGTGCCTTTGGTCATGGTCAACAAATTCACTGTTGATAAGGTTTGCCAAATGGATACTTTGTTTGCGGTATTTGGTTTTAATGGTATTCATTAAAATAACATCAGCAGGATCGTTCGGGTCGAATCCACCATTGTCATTCTCGTTAAAATCCGCATCCTGGTACAGTTTTTTACCTATTGCCGCTTCTTCTTCTTTTGTACGATGGAAGCCATATACCAGTAATAATACACCCCTGCCCGAACGATCGGGTACATGTACTTTTCGGCCATGTTCATGTATTACTTTGTCGGGCAGCGAATTACAGTGGATGGAGATGAAAAGATCACCATTATTTTCATTGGCTATTTGCGAACGCTTTTCTAAAGCAACATCTTCCTCTGTGCTACGGGTAAGTACCACTTTAACACCCGGCATATTTTTTTCTATTGAGGTTTGCAATTTAAGTGCAATAGCAAGCGTTACATTTCTTTCATAGGAATATGAGCCTGATGCACCAAGAGAATGATGCCCCTCACCAAGTACCGAGGGCCTTGCTCCGTGGCCCGGATCAACAATAATGGTTTTAATTTTATATGGGTTGCTGGTCGCCGTGTCTTTTTTTACCGAATTAACTAAAGGGGATGAAAATAGCGAAAAGGAGGTTAGTAATAGTGATAAACTGCAAATCAATCTTTTCAATATTTTATTTTTCATTATGTTTGAGCGCTGTTAATTTTTTCTGCAAAAATACTATTCATAATCTATTTTGAAATTCGCAAGGCTATTTTTTCTGCTGGAAATTGTTTTAATAGTAAATGCTATGGCTGCTACCGGAAGGAGCAGAAATAATTACTACAAACCAATTATTGACACTATTATAAAGCTTGATTCCATAAGAGACAAGAAACTTCTTAAAATTAACCAATCTAACGCTAAAAATGGTAGTAAAAGTGTAAAATCAAAGGCAGATACTGCAAAAAAAGACAAACAAGGGCTTGAATCAGAACTAAAATTTAGTGATGACGATTCAACAATTGTAGACAAGGTGCATAATATCCTGTACCTGTATGGCAAAGCGCGTGTAAAATACCAGGATATAGAAATGGACGCTGATTTTATCAGGGTTGACCAAAAAAAACATTTAATATTCGCCAGCGGCAGCATTGACCCTGTAACACACCGGTACATTGGCAGGCCATTAACTAAACAGGGAAAAGATAAACCGGTTGAATCAGACTCGCTGCTTTTTGATTATAATACAAAAAAAGGTAAAATATATAACCCGGCATCGCAACAGGATGGTAATTATATATCGGGCGGACAGGTAAAAAAATTAAACGAAACCGAGGCGGCCTACCGTAACGTACTTTTCAGCACCTGCGAAAAACCGTTCCCCGAAACGGATTTTGGTATAGTAATAACCAGGGGCATTGGCGAAAAGAACCGCATTATATCGGGCCCTGCTTATCTTGAAATTGAGGGCGTACCATTGCCACTTGCAATTCCCTTTGGTTTCTTTCCCAAGCCTGATTCACGTACATCGGGGGTTATATTGCCAACATTCGGCGAAGATCAGAAACTTGGTTTTTATATAAGGGACTTAGGCTATTATATAGCTTTGAATGATTATGTGGATCTTACCACACAGGGTACGCTATATTCAAAAGGCTCGTATGACCTTAACGCGTCTGCACGTTATTTAAGCAGGTATTTGTATTCGGGCAGTCTTTCTTTAAGCTATGGGTCGCACAATTATGGGCTTGAGGGTGATCCGCCGGCTAAAGACTTTAATATTACATGGTCGCATACTAAAAATAGTAACGCAAGCCCTGGTAGTACCTTTAGCGCATCGGTAAATGCAGGTACATCAAGCTATTATACAAACAACCCGGCCAATTCCAATTACAATCTGCAGTCGCTTACACAAAATAACCTTAGTTCAAGTATATCTTATAGCAAACAATGGCTCGGGACACCTTTTAACCTTAACATAAGCCTTGCCCATAGCCAGGACCTGACAGCTAAAACCGTTACGTTAGACCTGCCTACCATATCGTTTAACATGTCGACACTTAGCCCATTCGATTCAAAGGACAGGGTTGGCGAACAAAAATGGTATCAAAAAATTACGGTTGGTTATAGTTTGCAGGCAACAAACCATATAAACGCGGTGCCCGAAGATGAATTATTTAAAGGCAGCACCCTGTTTAAACGTATGCAAAACGGATTAGAGCACCAAATACCTATTGGCTTTAACCAAACATTCTTAAAGTATTTCCAGTTTAGCGCCTCGGCCAATTATACAGAATGGTGGTATTTTCAAACCATAAGGGAGCAATATGACAGGAATAGCCTGATAGATCCGGATGTTCCTGTTATTGATACTGTGGGCGGCTTTAAAAGGGCAGGCTCCTATAACCTGAATGCAGGTTTTTCGACAAAAGTATATGGCCAGGCAAATTTTAAAAAGGGAAAATTACAAGCCATCAGAACGGTAATAACGCCATCTGTTTCGTTTGCTTACCAACCTGATTTTTCCAACCCAAGCCTCGGGTATTACAAAACCATTGTAAGTAATGCTATTATACCATACCCGGTAACCAGTACCATGTATTCTATATTTCAGAATGGTGTATATGGCGGCCCGTCGTCAGGAAGATCGGCAGGTTTAAATTTGAGCCTGGATAACAGTATTGAAGCAAAGGTAAGGCCCAAAAGCACCGATACATCGCAAACACCCAAACACATAAAGATATTGGACGGGCTTACCGTATCAACATTTTACAACTTCGCGGCCGATTCGTTTAAACTATCGCAAATTGCTTTTTCGGGGCACACGGCCATTTTGCATCAAAAAGTTAATATTAGCTTCAGCGGTAATTTAAACCCTTACATTACTAATGTAATGGATACCATAAATAATGGAGCAATTGTAAAAGTTCCGCATATGGTTGATAGGTACACCTGGCAAGATGGTAGATTCCCGGCACTTACCAGCTTTTCGCTTTCAATGAGCGGTAGCTTAAATTCAACATCGTTTGCGCCGAAACCGGCTACACCGCCAATAGGCACTACGCTGCAAAATATGAACCCCCAGCAGGCGCAAAAGCTGGCCATGATAAACAGTGACCCCGGCGCTTATATTGATTTTAATATACCCTGGAACATTACTTTTAACTATAGCTTTAGCTATGCTAATAATATAACCAGTACAACCACCACCAACACGGTTATGCTAAGCGGCGATGTAAGCCTTACGTCTAAATGGAAAATACAATATTCAACCAACTATGACTTAAAGGCGCGGCAACTTGGGAGTGCTACGTCCTTTTCAATATACCGCGACCTGCACTGTTGGGACCTGTCGTTCCAATGGCTGCCATTTGGGTATTATAAATCATATAATGTTACTTTAAGAGTAAAATCCACTATTTTGCAGGACTTGAAATTAAGTAAGAAGAGTGATTATACCAGTAATTCATATTTTGCCCAATAAACAATGCTTGCAGAAATAATTACCATAGGCGATGAGATACTCATCGGCCAGATAGTTGATACTAATTCGGCCTGGATAGCAAGGCACTTAAATGATATAGGGATACGTGTAAAACAAATATCATCGGTATCTGACGACCGGCAACATATACTTACAGCGCTTGCTGAGGCTAAGAACCGTGCCGATGTTATACTCATAACCGGCGGCCTTGGCCCAACGAAAGATGATATTACCAAAAAAACACTCGCCGAATACTTTGGTGTTGGGCTGGTAGAAAATAAAGAGGCGCTTGCTAACGTAGAAAGTATATTTTTGCGCTTACGCGGTACTATAACCAATATGCTTGATGTGAACAAACAACAGGCCATGGTACCCGAAAATTGCGAGGTGATATTAAATAAAAATGGCACCGCGCCCGGTATGTGGTTTAATGTGGACGGGAAAATATATGTTTCAATGCCCGGTGTGCCGTTTGAAATGATGTATATGATGGAGGAGGCGGTGATACCAAAATTGAAAGCTACCTTAAAACTGACTGCAATTGTTCACAAAACTATTTTAACAGTTGGCGAAGGGGAGTCATACCTGGCCAATAAAATAGCCGATATTGAAGACGATCTGCCATCGTACATAAAGCTGGCTTATTTGCCAAAGCTGGGGCAGGTACGGCTTAGATTGAGTGGT
>Ga0206874_1221_pt1 | contig 13452 bp, 9 predicted proteins | sample Alteio_BWOrgCont_12_FD_152629 | JGI IMG/M metagenome (GOLD analysis project Ga0206874, IMG submission 152629) | Enriched cells from forest soil in Barre Woods Harvard Forest LTER site, Petersham, Massachusetts, United States -... | ecosystem: Environmental > Terrestrial > Soil > Temperate forest > O...
GGATCACCATTGCTAACCTGGTTGGGTTTTTTTACGGCCGGCGACCGCAGATCTATCAGCAGGATACGGTGCTTCAGCATTCCCGAATGTTTGGTTTTCGGCCGATTGAGGATCTAACAGTCACACGGTTTTATACGGAACAGCAGATTTACACATCCATGCGCCGGATGCATGAGAGTGACGTTGCTCTACGCGATATGATAGAGAATCACCCCGATCAGCCTGTCGTATTCATTCAGCGCGATCACGGCGGCCAAGTCATCCCGTGCAGCCCCAATAAGATATTGATGTCCAATACGACCACCTTGAAACCCTTTAAACGAATTCTTCCGGTCGGTTTTCAGACGGACTACAAGACCCGAGTCGCCCCCATCGTCGATGACATCGATGCGCGACTAAATACGCTGTCTGGTGACAGAGGATTCGAAGACCCATTTTCTCTTCCTCTGAAGGATGCAATAGAGATTTTGCATCAGGTCGAAGAGACGATTCAGATGGAACGGGACCAAGGCTTTGACTTCGATTGGGTTGCGTTGCGCGCCTCACTAACGTACCTAAGTCAGTTAGCGAACGATCCAGCAAGGCGTGGGCAAGTTTGGTGCTTGGTTCGGAAGGATCGCAATCTGAAGAGGTTCCTATCCGAGAGCAACCCGGTTACCTATTCGGACGCGCCTGATACCTCTCAGCGAGAGGGTAAGATCGCAAGAGAAGTGGCTATCGACCGACCGATACTTATTCTGATCCGCCAGAATGGAACCGAAGAACAGGGCTGGATGGGGACGCCCTTCTATTGGCCAGTGATTATGGCGCAGCAAAATGTGCGGACGGCGATATTTGCGCATGAGACAACTTTGTAGGAGTTAGCGTGGCGAGATGTCCAGAACGTCAGATCCAGCGTGAACGCGCGCATAGTCCAGCAAAGCATCGATAGACTGCGTAGTTACGACTGACAAATGTTCGTCGTACGCCGCTACAACCGAGGGATCTTCCCAGCCTGCGCGCTCAGCCGGTCCGATTTCTTCAGCTCGCCATATAACCCCTATTGGTCTGTTGACTGGCTTGAGCATGCCGCCTTGAGCCCGCTTGTGAAAGGCGGTTGAGAGCCGCGTAGTTTTGGCGGTGGCCTCGCGCTGGGTCGACGCCCCTACGCGAGCGTGGGTTCAACAGCGATTGGATCAAGAAATGCTTTATACATGAGGACGGTCGATCCTCTCGTGGTGTCTAAAACAAGGCCGATACGAACTGCAGCGTCGGCACGCAATGCAGTAATGAGTGACCCGGGCTTCTGTCGGCTGAACCATCTCGGAGCCCTTTCGGCGACTGCCAGGGCGGCGTTGCGGATGTCTGACAGAGCTGGCGCGATGGCCTCGACGCATTCGAGGCCAGCACTGGCCGGTGGCCGCAGGCAGCTCCGGGCGCAGAGCTGACGATCACTGGGTCCCACTGCCACTCGGTCCCTCTAGCACCTCACGGCGGGCCCGCCCGATAAAATATATGCGCTAAGTGACGGCATCCTTCACATGTGTTCCCGTCGCGTGAATCGGCTAAACCTGGCACACGCGATGCCAAGACCGTGGGTTGAGATCTTCGTCACTGGATTCAGAACAACCATGATGCCACACTCCTTGATCAAGTATCGTCAATTTGGTGTTGCGTAGGACTGCGGGACCCAAAATGGCTATTGCTGACGCGAGGACTTTACCCGTGACTTACCAGGGACTAAACTCACGTCGTGCCTTTTAGGCGCATAGGGATATTCAGAGCTAAGGATGGCCGCTACAAAGATTTGTCCCCCCTGAGTCTCCATTGTGAATGCTGTAACTAGCTTCGTGGACACTTTTGCGCAATCAATTGCCGATCGAAACGCGGCAATCTTTGCGGGCGCCGGGCTGTCGATTCCTGCCGGAATGGTGAACTGGAAAACGCTCATGCGCAACATTGCGCATGACGTCGGTCTCGATGTTGCAAAAGAGGACGACTTGGTGGCCTTGGCGCAATACCACGTCAACAAAAGCGGGGTACGACACAAGATAAACCAGGCCCTCGTTACCGAGTTTTCGGAGCGAGCAAAAGCTACTCGAAACCACGCTATTCTTGCGTCACTGCCGATCAGAACATATTGGACCACGAATTTTGATCATCTAATAGAAGACGCACTGCGCGCTGCCGGTAAAAAGCCAGATGTAAAGAGCAGCGTCGCGAATCTGGCCACTACCAGGCATCTTCGGGATTCCATAGTCTACAAAATGCATGGTGATGTAGATCATCCCGATGATGCAGTCATTACAAAGGACGACTATGAGACTTACCACACATATCGCCAGTTGTTTTCGACCGCCTTGCAGGGCGATTTGGTTTCGAAGACCTTCTTGTTTGTTGGTTTCAGCTTCAATGATCCTAACCTCAACTATATTTTGGGTCGCATTCGCACGTTACTAGGCGTCAATCAGAGGCAACACTATGCGCTGCTACGTCGCGTACAGAGAAAGGACTTCCCATCGGCTAGGCTTTACACATATGCACACGCGAAGCAAGAATTGCAGGTTCAGGATCTCACCCGATACGGCATCCAAGGCGTTCTGGTGGATGAGTACAAGGATTACACGGAGATATTTGAACGCATCGCGCGCAGATATAAGCGAAAGAGGGTGTTTGTATCAGGCGGCGCACAAACCTATGAACCATGGGCAGCTTCTGCCGCCGAAACCCTAGTCGCCGGAATCGGTTACGCGCTTGCAAAGGGTAAATTCGGGGTGGTGAGTGGCTTCGGTGAGGGAGTGGGATCTCCGCTCCTCAATGGCATGTTGAATGGCTTCGACGGGGACGATTCGCCGCAGCTCGGTGACCAGTTGACGCTGAGACCGTTTCCGCTCGGAATAAAAGATCCAGTCGAAAGGAAGCTGCGGTGGACGGCTTATAGAAGGGATATGCTCACTCAAGCGGGAATTGCGCTGTTCGTGTTCGGTAATAAGCGCTCGGACTCCGGCGACATCGTTAAGTCGGACGGCATGGAGGAAGAGTTCAAGCTCGCCGTTGAAAACAATGTCGCGGTGATACCCGTCGGGTGCACAGGGAGTATGGCAGCGGAACTTCACAGGCGAGTAATGGACGACTTCGAAGTCTATTTTCCAAGCCAACCGCGACTCAAGAAGTACTTTCGATTACTCGAGAGGAAAAAAACCCCCGATAAGGTAGTCAAGGCAATAATGGATTTGATTTCAGTGCTCAAGGAGGAATAGTCATGGCGAGGAAAGTTTTCTTTAGTTTCAAGTACGAAGACGTGTCGCGCGCGATGGTAGTAAGAAACAGTAACGTCATTCGAGGGGACGAGAAAGCGGGGTTTATAGACAAAGCCGACTTCGAAAAGGTCGAGCGACAAGGTGAAAAGGCAATAAAGGATTGGATCGACAAGCAGTTGGACGGCACATCAGTGACGGTAGTATTGGTCGGTAAGTACACAAATCGCAGCAAATGGGTTAAATATGAAATCGACGAAAGCATAAAGCGGGGAAACGGCCTACTTGGGATAGATATAAGCAAGATCAAAGACCTAAATGGAGCCACTACGGAACGATGCGGAGAAATGCCAGCGGGTTATCCCTTTTATCTTTGGCTCAAGGAAGATGGCTATTCGAATCTCGGCCAATGGATTGAGACTGCGGCAAAAGAAGTCGACCGGTGACCGTGGCACTCAAAACGCGAACGAACAAGGGCGTCGCGGCTCGCAGTTTTATAACTCGGATCGTAGATGGCCTGTTGGGTCACACTTGGAACGTCGACTGGAGCAGCGGTTCCGATTTCGAGGTCTCGCCGCATTCGAAGGCCAACTCTGGCATAGGCAATGCTAAGGTTGTAAGAGGATTTCTTATTGCTTGAAGTAGACAAGCTATTGCACTCTCGAGCGGGCTAGCCATTCGAACGCACGCGCATGAGTTCTTGCGCGTTCCCACACAACAAAATCAAGCTTGCCGACGCGAGGAGGGGATTCGGTCCGCTGTATTGCAGCTGCGACCGGGGTCGTTTTGCTGTCTGAATGGCAGAACGTGCTGTCGGGGTCGCGGCAGATTTAAGTCGCTGTTGCTCGCAAGCGCAGCTTCAGATTGGCAAAATTGGTCACTTTTCAGGAGCTTGGCGTGTTATCGTCGTTTTTTTCGCGACTCTTTCAAAAAGAGCGCTTTTGACGCAGAATCACACTGCGGACACGCACATGGAGGTTGTGGTTTTCTATGGAAAGCACAAAGCAGACAGCATCTGCCTGCGCTGCCAGAGAGCAAGGCAGCTGTGCTTCCCCGACGCTGCCTCGGACATGCCCCGCGAATATCGCCACAATAATTTTTGCTTTCGTATTTGTTGATTTTTTTGCGGTTAGTTCGTTTGTTCAGGCAGGAAGCGTGTCAGACGAACAGTTCGCGGTTCAAGTTGTTGCGCGCGATAATTTTATCTATGTACTTCGAAGTCGCAGCGTCAGTCGCATTCCTATTGATCGATGGTCAGGTAAAAATGCGACGAACTTGGAACAGGAACAATTGCTGTGGGACGGTGAACCACTAGTCCACTCCACCGGAATCGCAATTGGTGACGACGGGACAATTTTTATAGCAGATCCCGGCGCTTCGCGCGTCTTTTACAAGAGCCCTTCGGAAAAAATGAGGGCGTTACCCTCCAGCGCCAAATTTGTCCAACCCACCGGAGTAAGCGTCGACGGTAGGGCCGTCTATGTTGCGGATGTAGGTAGTAGCTCCGTGTATCGTACTACGATCGACGACGTGGGCGCGATTCAAATCTACGCGGATACCAGTGGAAGTGCCCCTCAGAAAATATTGGTCGTGGGTCAGAAGCTCATAGGCTTAAGCCCTAACTCGACCTCGCTAGTCTTAATGGAGCTAGACCCCCGTAGTCGGGAGAGTGGTCTCGAAGAAGACCCGTCAGGCAGCTTAGCCCGTAGGGGGGAAATTCTTGACTTCAAGTCGAATGTCATTGATTTTGCAGCCCTCGGACAATTCTTATACTTACTGAATGCACCTGCAAAAGGTGCCGCTTCGTACGTCACGGTGTTTTCTTTGATCGGAGGCGGTTCTACCACTTTTTTGCCTCCTGCGGCCCGAGCGTTAGGGTCGACTGCGATAAGCGCAGACTTGGACAGACTTTATTTCTCAAGTGCACGGCAGACGACGTTTACGCCCCGAGTCGTACCCGCATCATTAATTGTCGATGCTCGACTATCATCGGAACCTCTTACGAATTTGTACAGCTACCTTCTTGAGGGCGATTCGCTACAAACAAAGCAGTATGAACTCACTGCTGGGACATCAATCGGCTCGCTGGTCAAGAAAAAGCTAATTTTGCCAGCCGGGTATTCACAATCTTTTGATCTAGTGTTCTGCCGGCTCAACGCACGGCACTGTGATAAGGGTAGACCACGCCAGCGGCTTCTGCCTGGGGACCTCGTAGTAATGCCTGATGTAGCGATGAATGTCGTAGCATCTCGGCGGGCCGTCACTTTGCCGTATACGCCAGATCAATTTGCCGATCCGCGCTTTTCTAAGCACGCTGGCGGTGAGCTCGGTGATCTGGCTGCGGAATTTGTGTTGCACGGAACATCAAAAACTAAGCTAAGGTCCGATCTAGAAAAGTTAAATTATTCCTACAAGGGAAAAAATATTCTTGAGGCAAAAAGCGGTGCCTTTCTAATCCCCGTGCAGTTGTTGAGTGCAACCTTCGCGGTAAATAAAGCAGACGTTGAAAACAGAGACTCTCGCTTCTATGCTTTGAAAGCGTCGGGCGGGTCAATTTCATCGCCTGCTCAAGTAGAAGGGATCACAGTACAGACACATGTTGCCGCGTCACGGGAGCATAAACCGGCGCTTGTTGTACACGCCGGGGATGCGAGATGTTCCGCGCTGTCAGATCGGATGTGGACGAAGCCGTTCGAGCTAATCCACTATTGCCGGCCGCTTCTCTCGCCTTCGCAGTCTCCACGAAGTCAAGGCAGCATTGGTATCGTGGATTATCATTTCGATCCGTCCCATCCAGAGTTTCTTGATATGGACACGCATGTAAGTGCGCTTCACATGAATTCGCCTATTGAGCATAGAGCGATCGCGGCGCAACCGGGCGCTGCATCAAATTCAGAGTGGGACCACGGGACCCATCTTGCGGCGTTGATCGGTGCTCGTGGCGTAGGTCAGCAAATGATAGGAGTAGATCCGGAGAGCGCACTTTATGCGGTAAAAACAGGTGACTTTGTCACGGCCGTTGATAGGGAGTACGGATTACGAATCTACAATATTAGTCTTGCAGAGGATGCAAGCGCCGGTCCAGGATCAATGGCACCCTACCGGAAGACAATAGAATCGGATGAGCGCCGAGACATATTATTTGTGGTTGCGGCGGGTAATAGTGGTAGTCCGGTCGATGCTGATTCGCTAGCCGGTCTCGGTACACAGGAAAACGTACTTGTGGTGGGTGCAACCGACCAATCCGAGCCGCCGAGACTCTGGATGAATTCGAACTATGACAGTCAATTTGTCGGCATAGTTGCGCCGGGAAAAGATGTAAAAAGCGCCGTTTTTGGAGGCGGATACGAAATTGAAACCGGCACTTCGCAAGCCACGGCACTCGTCTCGGGTGCTGCGACTCTTCTCAGCACCGTTGAGCCCAACTGGGAGGCCTGGAAGATTAAGCAGAGATTGGTTTCGTCCGCGGATCTATGGTTTGGAGCGGATAAAAAATTTGTGCTGGGCGGGATTCTCAATATCCAAGCAGCTGTACTAGATACCAGCGCTGCAGTATTTCGATTGCATAATCAGGGAACATGCGTCGCAACGATTAACTCCATTGGACCTGCTAATTCCAACTTCATTGACATTAGTCAACCTGGCGAGCCCAACTTGAAGATTCATCACAGTTGGGTGCGTCGCATACATAGACACGAAGATGGTTTCACTTTTACTGTCATCTATTCGGAGACTACAAAAGACGGTAAGCACTACCACTCATTGTCCAGGAGGGAGGCGAACGGCAGCGCTTTCACAGGCGACACTTCGCTGCAATTGAATCCGCAGCGCTCGCTTGGCTGCGGTAACAGGCGCTCGATATCCATTTCGGAAATTGACGATCTCTTGAATGGATTCTACAAATAGTGCAATTCGATTAAGAGCGGTACTTGCGGTCGCGACCGTGTCATGTCTGTTGATAATTCCAACTGACTGCTTTGCCAAGCGTCCACACGTGGATGATTCCTTACTGCCGACTCTTGGGGTAGTTGTTAGCGTCCCAGACCTAAACACGAAAACGTTCGACCGAGCTGACAAGCGATGGAGCACCTCGCTCTTTAATCCAGTGCCTTCCGCTTATATTCGCCTGCGCCTATACATTAGAGGTGACCTCCAAGGGCAGCGGCTTCGGTTTGTTGTTTCCGACCCAAAAGGAAAGGACGTTGACTTTATTGATGCTAGCGAGTTTTATGGGAAGAGTTCTATCAAATACGCTTGGACAAAGCGAATATTCGATCGGGCCGCAGACGTTCGTTTGGAATCCGAAGCAGAACCGACAGGATTGGAAGTTGGGATCGACCAGTACATTTATCAGTTTCATATGCCGGCGGACCAGAATTTCATCGGAGGCAGAGACGACCGCGAGGATCTATTTCTGGCCTATGGCAGGAACAGCTCATTCTATCGTTGGGGAAAGCCCGTAGCAGAGCTGGCTTTTGTCTCCAAAGATACTCAGAAGGAAACCAACTGCACGAGTTTCTTGGTTTCAAGAACGCTCCTGCTTACGAATGCACACTGTGTGTCTGAGAGCTGGCAAATACGAACAGCCAGTGCAGTGTTTGGATTTGAGACGCAAACTGCCGCTCAAGAAACATTTCAAATTAAAGAGATTGTCGCTAAGAGCGCTTCTTTAGATTTTACATTGCTTCGCATTGAAGGGGACGCGGCAGCATGGGGTGCCGTTAGCTTTCAGGGTAGCAGAAAAGTAAACGAGCCTCTGATTCTTATTCAACAGCCGAACGGCGGGCCTAAAATCGTTGCAGTGCGCAAATGCCTAGTACAAAAAGTGCTTGCTTTGGGTTTGTCTGGCAAGACTACTGATTTCTATCACTTGTGCGACACCGAAGGCGGTAGTTCCGGCTCTCCGGTCATGGATGCAGACAGCGGCGCGGTAATAGGGATTCATCATGGGGGGCAGTGGGACCCATCTGCGCACGACTTCCATAATCTGGCGGTACGCAGCGAGTTACTACTTTCAAATTTAGCGCTTTGTGCGCCCAGCGCTTGTAATGAAATTGAGTATTGTTCTCGGTTATATGGCGGCAAAACTTTTGAAGGACCAACGGTCTGTAATGACTAAAGAGGGAATTTACAAATGAAAACAATAACTGTTCAAGCAAAGATCGCGCTTTTTGGGCTGCTGGCTTTTAACCTACACGGTTGCACCGACGACTATACCAAATTACTCGCAAAACAAGGTTACACCGTGGCGGACCACCCGCGAACAGAATTCGGAACAGGAACAATTGTAAGTATGTCTGCTGGTACCAAAGGGCTTTACATAGCTGCTCCCGATGAATGCTTTCCCGGTCTTGCATCTAGGATTCATCCGAATCCAATTCAATTGATCAACGCAAAGGATACGTCGAACCTGTCGATAGATGTCGGCGGAAAGTACGTGCCGGGCGGCGCAGAACAAGTGGCGGCGTCCCTCGGATTTAAGAGTGTGAAGGCGCTCGATGTGTCTTTTGGGCGTACAACCGGGAACGATCTCACGGTGGAAGGATTTGCGGAATATCTGGACGGAAAGAAGATAACCAAGCGATGTTTAGGATATCTAACCAACAAAGACAACCATGTTCTGTTGTCCGCCGCGCGAGCCGAATCTATGGCTTTCAGTTTTCATGGTGAAAAAGATGCAAACGGTAAAGTAGATGCGTCAGCGCTAAAAGATACACTTAGCGCAAACGGCGTAGTCAGCTACTCAAATATCAGCGACCATACCCTCTCGGTGACACAGCCGATGTATATAGCGTACAGAGCGTTCCGTTTCTCGGACCTGGGAATAATTCAGACTGAATCGCCGGATTCACTAGTAGAGCTTCATAGATCGAATTTTCGGCTCACGATGGATAGTGTGACAGGCGGCTAGCAATCATGAAAACGAGACCCAATTTGAAGAGAACCTCAATTGTGTGGTTGCTGCCTTTGGCCTTACTTTCCTTAATTTCAACACCGGGGCGCGCGGAATGTAGTGACAGACATATTAGGGCGCTAGATAAGAGTGGAAGGAGTGTCTCGCAAATACAGCAAATCTGCCGGATGACGAAAGAGGATATATTGGCGGCTCTAGCGCTGGACGATTCAGATACAGAGGAATCACCACCCCCAACGTTGAGGCAGCAAGGGCTTCCAAGTGGCTTTCAACTCACTAGTTGTGGTTGCTGGGGGTCGGTGAATCCGGGCGCATCGCTTCCAAATGCGTCGTGCGCCAGTGGAGTAGAGCATCCTGTTGCCTGCGGAGGATTTTGTCCTGCTGGAGGCTTGCCTTGGGCCCGCGTCTGTTTCTGATGTTTGGAATCGCCACCAGCGTTTTGTATGAGACTTAGTTTCACCTGTGCTGGACACGCGGAAGAGCGGCGTGAAGCCCGCCAACCGTGGCACAGGCAATGCCAAAGTTGAGCATCCGATTTTCTCACTCCTCCCAAGAGAATCAAGGGCACGTATGCGGACTAAGGCCCACGTCGCACATCCGTCTCGCAGAGATAAGTTTTCTTAATAGGGCTTGCGCGAGCCATGAGCCGCGGAGTAACGACCTCGGTCGTCCCGAGCTTTTACGGATGTACTATCACACTTGGTCGGCGACAATTATCTTGACCTGTCGGGGGGCCAAAGTAGTTGACGTCAACCAATAGGGCTGCGCGGGAAGGCGGAACTGTGCGACTCCTTACCGCGCACGTGCGCGACAGTTGGCGGGAGTTATTGAGTTCCCCCTGGCGGAGGTATTAAAACCCCAGCCCGTTACGACGCATGATAAGGCTTCCGCTTAGCGGTAGCTATCGCATCAGGCGCCCGCGGTAGGCCTCGCTATCAGTCTCAATTCTGGGGCAGCAATCTGCGATTCCACGGCGCAAATACAATCACAGTTGCAATTGGCGGCGCGTTATAAATTCCAATTGGGTAGTTGATCGAACCGACCCAGGTCGTCAAAAATGCCTGCCACGTTCTCGCAGGTAGACAGCTGCGCGAGAGACACCTTTAGGCGCTGTGAGTTTTTCCTAAGGGGAAATCTACGCTTTTCTGGCGGTATTTAGCTGCCCGGAGAACAAATTGCGTTCCAAGCTGCAACTGGCATCGGGCTTGCCGTGAAGGCCGCCACCCAGAGTCGGGTGGCGGCACGTACGGTCGTTACTCTTAGAAGAACCCGTGTGGATCGGACCCTGGTATTCCAAAAAGTAGGGAGGGGTACGCTTCGGGGTCATCAAAGTTGAAGAACTGCTCGTGGTGCAGAGGCTGGGGTACGTATTTCCAGCCCTGATTCTGCGCCGTGTTGGCGGTGCCCAAGCCGTTCAGATCATTCTGATCGAACGAGAAGACAAAGATCTTGTTGGGATTGTCGAAGACATGAGCGGGCGCGTCATCATCGAGCACGAAGCTGGCGAGAAAGTCATTGTCGCTCGACAGGTACAGCGTGTGCTTAGTCGCTCCGTTGAGAGCGACATCCTGTCCAAACGTGATGCCTTCGAGTTTCGCCGGGAGGTCAATGCTGGGATCGAGACCGTGAGCCTTGGTGACGGCAACGATATCCAGGAACGGGACCTTGCGCAGTGCGACGGCGCTCGGATTGCTGATCAGGAAGCTGGCATTGTTGCTGACGTCCGCGACACCTGCCGCTTGAATATCCACCAGATTGAGCACCTTGTAGCTCGCGGAGCCGCCGCCTTCGAAGCCCTTGCCGTCACGCTCGTCGACCAAGAACTGGTGGTCATTGAGCGCCAGCAATTCACTGATGGTCGTGAACTTGCCCGGCTTGGTGGCGAACAGGGGATAGGCGTATTGCGCTTTGACCTTACCGCTGTCGATGTCGATAGTGACGATACGGGTGAACGCCCCGTTGGGGCCTGTACCACCGTCCTGGATCAAAGCACTCTGCAGCGCGACCGCCAACGTTCGGCCATCGGGGGTGATCGCCAATCCTTCGGCACCTTTATTGGCGACGCGGCCGAGTAATCGCCCGTTATTGACGTTGACCGTGTCACTCCCGGTGTTGCCGGTTTCGCTACCGGTCGTGGTGTTGGGAATCACGGCGAAGCTGTCGGGCAAGCGGAACGAGCGGATGCGCTCGCCGGTGGCGCGCTCGAACTCGTACACATAGGGCCCGTATTCGTCGGAGATGAAGACGAAGCGGCCATCATTCGAAACCTTGATGCTCTCAGGATCCAGACGGGCGTTGTCGGGATTGTTCGAGAGATTGGGAAATACCGCCGGCTTTTTGGGATCGTAGGAAAAGCCGTCCGAGCGGCCGGTGAAATAAAACTTGCGGCTAAAGGCGTTCAGCTTCGGCGCTCCGCTGCCGATGGGATTCCCCTTATCGTCCGTGAAAGCGCCGGCGCGGCCATAGCTCAACGGCGTCGGGCTCCACAGTAACGTGGTTGCGCGCAAAGTCGGCGTCAGAATAAATGGCAATCCGTTGACGTCGAAGGGCGGCTTCAGACCGCTGACCGAAGCGGGTGTGGTGTTGCTGTCCTGGACGCCCGCGTCCGACGGAGACACCGGCAGCAGGCGCAGGTTGAAGGTGTGGAAGCGGTTGATGTAGGTCACCGTGCTGTCGATGCTGGAAGCCCATTCCACCGCATTCGGACCGCGGTCCGGAAGCATCAAGAACGTGTCGCCGCCCACGTAGGCGATCGATGAGCCTAGGCCGCCGAGGCGATTGCCCGGCACCGCATTCTCGAGCTGGCCTGCAGTCTGGTTGTCGAAATCCTCATAGGTGGCGGGAATGCTGGCCGTGGCGATCAGATCGGGGTTGGCATGCGTGCTTAGCATGGGCGCGGTCGCGAGGACCGACGCCATCAGGGCGCGGATCACGTGGTTGTGATTCATCCAAAAACTCCTACAGTTCAGTGTGTGAATGCGCCGAGCTGCTAGATGTCAGTCGCGAAACCCGGCTGTTTGATGCGCCGGAAACTGTAGTTGTGGGATATGACAAAATTGTGACATGGCTTCATCAGATGGATCGCCCGCGCGGCGCTCGCGGAAGTACCGTTAGAGAATCTCAAACACGCTGTAGATGACCGCCCCTGCATCGCGAAAACCCAAACCTATCGCCAGAGTGCGATTCATCCAGTCATAGTTCGCGGAAGCCGTCTCGAATCTCGGGGTCGTGCGAAAGTAATAGAGGTCCGGTGCGACCACCTCTCCCCGATCGAGTCTCGCCATGACCTCGGTAGGACCATGACGGATGCCCTGATAGCTCATGCCTATCAGAGCGTCGTCGCTTGTCTTCAACACCAGACGGACATCCAGTGTGGTCGCTTTATCTGCACGAACGGTCTGCCAATCATTTCCCCCTTCCAGCACGACACCGGAGAGCCGGTCGCCTTGGAATGTGCCGCCGGGAACTATGCCGACCCGGCGAATAGCGCCGGGCGCGGGACCTATGACCTGATACGGTTTCACATCCAAGCGCATCACAAAAAGCTGCCGCGTTTTCACCGAATTTAGACTGTCGGGAAGGCTGCCAAATGTGTTGCTCATCACTTTAGGTTCCAATCGTGGGAGCAGCATTATGAACTGACGCTCAACTTAAGCGTAGCAACCCCCAAATGCTTGCGCGTCCCGCGAACGGGCGAGTTGTGCTCGAGGCAATCAGAGTGCGCATTAATGCCTGGATCTGATGACGGCTGATACACTGCCAAGACCATGCACTGCGAGGTCCTATGCTCGCTCTTTCGCGCTAAGAGCGGCCTACTTTCGCAGGCCTCGGGTCTCCAAGGTGGGAGGATCATTCGGAAAGTTTGTGCGCGAATCGGGTGACGCTGGCTGGCGAAGGCGACTAAACCCGCGCCTTTTCGTCGCCGGCCTCTGAAAACGACGTGGCGACGAAGGAGCCTCGACGAGCCTCTAGAGCAGTCCACGTTCAGCCAGAAATGTTGAGCTCTCCATTTTTGGCGGAACGTGGAGTTTTTTATATGTGGAGCACGTGCGGGCGCATCATGGTCTACCGGGTTTGCGACAACCTGAGCTTCACATATTTACGGCACGCAGTCGGCTTACAGACATGATTGATGGTTCGGGCAAACAAGCATATCGTCTACCCCGGAGTCGACGAGAGCAACGAAAGGAATCGAAATGGCCAAGCGAATCGTTTATGTGTCAATCGCGTCGATTTTTGGCTTACTCGGGTGGTCCCCTTACGTTTCCGCGACAACGACCGGATGCGAGGGAGCCCTGTTTG
>Ga0206874_1153_pt1 | contig 13439 bp, 10 predicted proteins | sample Alteio_BWOrgCont_12_FD_152629 | JGI IMG/M metagenome (GOLD analysis project Ga0206874, IMG submission 152629) | Enriched cells from forest soil in Barre Woods Harvard Forest LTER site, Petersham, Massachusetts, United States -... | ecosystem: Environmental > Terrestrial > Soil > Temperate forest >...
ACAGAGTGGCAAAAGCTAAAAAACAGGTTACAGGAAGGTGATAAATCAGCTGCAGGTTCGCAATCGCAGCCTATATCGGCCGAAAGGCAAACCGTGCCCGGCGAGATGAAGGTTTATCAAAAAGAAAGTACTCCGGCTATATTTGGTTCTGCACTTTTTACCACTCCCTCATTATCGTTTGAACCTAATTTGCGTATTGCCACTCCTTCAAATTATATCCTGGGTCCTGACGATGATATAATTATCAGCGTATCAGGATATCAGGAAACCAATTTACATACTGCAGTGCAGCCAGAAGGAAACATTTATATACCCCAGGTAGGGCCAATATCGGTGAACGGCTTAACCATTGAAGAGGCAACAGCAAGGGTAAAAGCTAAAATGGCGCAAACTGCCTATCCTTCATTGCGTAATGGTGCATCATCACTTATTATTTCGTTAAATAAAATCAGGAGTATTAACATTACCGCATTAGGCGCAGCCAAGCCGGGTAATTATACCATATCATCATTAACCACACTATTTAATTCTTTGTATTTATGCGGCGGCCCCGGTGATATTAATACTTACCGGAATATAGAGCTGATAAGGAATGGTAAACTATTTAAGGTAATTGACCTTTACCAGTTTTTGACACGGGGCGACGTACAGGGAAATATCCTGTTAAAGGAAAACGATGTGATCAACTTCCCGGTTTATAAGAAGCATGTATCTATACAGGGCGAAGTTAAAAGACCGGGAATTTTTGAGCTTAAAGATGGCGAAACGTTTGATGATTTATTGTTTTTTGCCGGCGGCTTTACCAGTAGAGCGTATAAAGCTGCCGTAAAGGTTAGCCAGATAACCGACATTGAAAGAAAAATTAAAGATGTAGCAAAAGCCGATTTTGCTGCTTACAAACCGGAAAACGGCGATGAGATAAAAGTAGATACTATTTTAAACCGTGTTGAAAATGCGGTGACTATTAATGGAGCGGTTTACAGACCGGGGGAGTTTGAACTAACACCAGGCTTAACCCTGAGCACGTTAATAAAACAGGCTGGTGGTTTACAGGAGGATGTTTTTACCGGCAGGGCTGTTTTAACCCGGCAACATGCTGATGGAACGTTAGAAAATATTACTTTTAATGTAATAGATATATTAAACGGCACCACTGCTGATATTAAGCTGGTTAAACGCGATAATGTTACTATTGCTTCGGCCGGGAATTTTATAAGTAAATATACCGTGAGCATTCAGGGTGAGGTTAGAAAACCAGGTGACTTTCTATACAAGCAAAATATGTCAATAAAAGATGCGCTGTTTTTAGCAAACGGGTTTACCGATGCCGCTTCATCTTATCACCTGGAAGTAAGCCGCCGGCTGGTTAATGAGCGCACAAGCACAAACGTGGATACGATTGCCGTTGTATATAATATTAATATCGATAAAAATCTATCGGTTGATAATGATAAGTTTATTCTGCAGCCTTTTGATATTATTTTCATAAGGCGCAATCCTGGTTACACTCAACAGCTACAGGCTACTATTACCGGTGAAGTAAATTTCCCCGGCAATTATACCATCCATCTTAAAAATGAACGCATCAGCAGTCTGATAAAGCGGGCTGGCGGTTTAACACCGTTTGCCTATAATAAAGGTGTGTTCCTGATCAGGAAATATTCGCAAACCGATACAACCAATCAGAAAAATATAAAAAATATTGAGGCGAGTATTAAGGATACAAGCGGGAAGGTAGCAGCCGATTTAGCTAATACAAATAACAGAATTGCTGTGAATTTGACGGACGTACTTGATAAACCCGGAGGCATAGCAGATTATGTATTAGAGGATGGCGACATTGTGCAGGTATTAAAGTTTAATCCGTTGGTTAAAGTAAGCGGCCAGGTACTGGATGCAACAGAAACCGGGTACGTTGAAGGAAAATCATTGCGTTATTACCTATCAGAAGCGGGCGGAACTGCCGACGGTGCACGCCGGTCAAAGATTTACGCAATATATCCTGATGGAGCTATCAGCCGGACCAAAAATGGGATTTTTGGTATATTCCGGTCATATCCGCAAATTAAACCAGGGGTTGAAATTGTTGTGCCAATGAAAGTTGAGCAACAGCAATTGAGTACATCGGAAAAGGTTGGCATTACATCAGCAATCGTTTCAATAGTATCGTTAATTGCTATTACCATAGCTACAGTTCACAGATAATTATGGCTGCAAATTACACTCAACGCATAAATAAGATTAATTGGAGCGAAGTTTTAAACTACTTGCTAAAAAAATGGTATCTTTTGCTACTTGCTTTATTGGCAGGGGGCAGTATAGGCTACTGGGCGGCCTCTATGGCTACACGAAAATATAGTGCTGTTTTCAGTTTCGTATTATCTACCGATTCCCGGAGTAATAGTAACCTGGCGGGTTTAGCCTCACAATTAGGTTTTGATGCAATAACAAGCGGCCCCGATAATATTTTTTCGGGCGACAATATTATTGAGCTGTTTAAATCAAGAAAGCTTATAGCAGCGGCCCTGCAATCAGTGATTGATAGCCCGGGCAACAAAACATTGCTTGCGTATATAGCGGAACGTCAATTTGGTGAGGCATATCATACAGTTGGGGCGTTTAAGGGGCCGCCTACAACATTTTCACCTAAGCAAAGATTCTTACGCAGGCGCATCATCTCTTATGTTGCAAGCTCATTTACCATATTTCGTAAGGATAAAAAACTGGTTATTTATACAATAAAAAGCACTAACACTGATCCCGAAATTGCATATTATGTAACTAAATATATGCTGACAGAAACAGCGCAATACTTTATTGCAACAAAAACGGAAACAGCTTTAATGGGTGTTAAATTGCTGGGGCGTGAGGCTGATAGTCTGTCTCAATTACTTAGTAACACCTATAGCGCAACTGCTACTAATAACGATCGCACGTTCAATTTAAATCCGTCCGTTAGCATTCAGAGATCCCGGTCTATGTTTAACCAATCCAAAGTTATGGCTTATTCAGCCGCTTATACCGAAGTTATGCGTAACCTTGAAATAGCTAAAATTAATTTGCTAAAAGAATCGCCATTATACAGGATTATAGATGAGCCTGAATTACCGCTGTTACCGGATCCACGGAGTAAACTAAAATCTATGGCTTTTGCCGGCGGTATATCAATAATGGTAATGGTTGCTTCATTAGCTGCATTTTTCATATTTTTTAAAAAAGACACCTTATAACATGGCGCAGCATCAGTCGCATACATGTTAATTTTAGAATATAACTTTTAAGAAACACTACCCATACATCAATAACAATCGGGTAACTGATGTTATTGATGTACTAAAGCAATATATTACTGGATAAATAACTTTCTAATAATCGGGCATAAATTGAGCTTCTATAAAACCTTTAGTATATATACTATATGTGGCTTTGCAGCTAAGGGCATCTCTTTTATACTCCTTCCTTTTTTTACCCATTATCTATCGCGGAGTGATTATGGGTTGGTCACCATTTTTGCAAACTCGGTATATTTTATTGCACCATTAATGAACCTGGGGATTGGTGAAACGTATACTGTAGAATATCCGGGCCTCGACAAAAAAAATATAGCCTCATTTATTACTACCTCATCTATAGTGCCTGTTATTATACTGGTTTTGGTATCAGTATTAGTAAGTTTATTGCATCCGTTCATTACGCGGCTTACCGGCTTATCGGCTACACTGCAATATCTCATCTGTCTGTTCAGCTTTTCAAATTTTTTTAACGAATATCTTTTCACTTATTTCAGAAACAGGAACCAACCGGTCAGCTTCGGCATTCTCACTATCGTTAAAACTGCACTTGAACTTTCTTTAGCGGTCTACTTTATAAAATTCTGCGGAGATGGCTATGTGGGCCGTGTTAAAAGTATGTTTATTACCACGGTGATCATTTTTATTTTTACGCTGATATATTTTATAAAAAACGATGTTCTTAACTTCAACGTCAGCAAAAAATGGTTTTCGCTTGTTATAAAAAGGGGGATACCTACCATCCCGTTATTTGTAATGGTATTTCTGTTATACAACACTGATAATTACATGGTGAATTATTACCACGGCGCTGCAGCAATTGGCGTTTATGGCTTGGCCAGTCAAATCTCCTTACTCGTAAATTTTGTCTGCTCTTCCTTTATTACGCCGTTTTATCCCTTTTTATATGATAATTTAAATAAAGGCAACTATGTGAAAGTAATGTCACTTGTTTTCAAATACATAGCTTTCATTACCGGCGTTGTATTACTACTTGCCCTGGCTACACCTATGGTGTTCGATTATTTTATCGGCTATAAATTTCATGCTGCGCTTCACTACCTGCCTTTACTGTTGCTGGGGCAATACTTTTTTAGTATTTATCTTATTTTAGCCGGATTGGTATTTTACAAAAAGCACAATAGCTACTTTTATTATATATGTCCGGTGATCATCATTCTGAATATTGGTATAAACTATTTTTTCATAGGTGTTCTTAATGTCAGCCAATTTGCTATAGCCTCAGCTTTATCTTATTTTGTATGCTTAAGTATCGTTGCCGGTACTTATTACAGATACATTTATAAGGGCACTGTTATATATGTTAAATGGCTCATTGGGCGCAATCATATTATTGGCTGATTTCTTAAATATTGACTATCTTTATTCTAAATATTACATATCTGTGGATGTTTTTATTTTTAATATTATATGTCTGTAGAACGGCACCTTAATACCGGCATAACGCCATGGACCGGTGAACACCTGCACCGTTATTATGAGGCGAAAAAATATTTAAAAGAAGGCGATGTTATGCTTGACCTGGCTTGTGGATCAGGCTATGGCTCGGATATTTTAAGCGAAATAAAGCATTGCACAATTTATGGCGGGGATATAGAGCCGGAAGCAATAGCGCAATGCAAGAAAGATTGGACAAACAATCCATCCCTGTACTTTGAAGTAATGGATGCAACAAACCTGCGATTTGACGATCACTTTTTTGATAAGATCATTTCACTCGAAACTATTGAACATCTTACGGGGTACCGGAAAATGGTTGCGGAATTTAACCGGGTAACCAAGCCCGGCGGAACAGTGATTATTTCTACACCTAATATTAAAATATCAAGCCCTGGTGGAAAAATTATCAGTCCGTATCATACACAGGAATTTACTTATGATGAGCTAAAAGCTGTTTTAACTGCGGAGTTTGATGACGTTGTTATTTATGGGCAAAAATATAGCCGTTATGAAAATGGATCAAAAAAAACAGGCATGCGTTGGGTAGAAAAACTGTTACTAAAACGCGGAATAAGAAAATTATCTTATAGTTTACGTAACCGTGTATTTAGTGGCATGTTCGGTTATACACTGTATCCGGTTGCGAGTGATTTTAAGCTGTTTACAGACAAGGGCTATATTGAACAAAGTTGTCATGTTTTGTATGCAGTTTGCAAAAAATGAGTTATCCGACTAAAATCAGCATAATTATCCCGGTATTTAACGGGAGCAGGTTTCTGCATGAAACCGTTGCCGCTGTATTTGCTCAATCTTTTGATGATTTTGAGCTGTTAATAATAAATGATGGAAGTACAGATAACACGAAGGAAATTGCGACAGCGTTACAAAAAGAATATGACCGGATAGGATATTTTGAAAAAGAAAACTCCGGTGTTTCAGCCACCCGAAATTTAGGTTTAACAAAGGCAAATGGAGAATTTGTGGTTTTTTTAGATGCGGATGATTTAATGCATTCCGATTTTTTGCAGCTGAGGTTTAATTTTCTAAATCAAAATACCCATCTGGGTTTTTGCGGATCTGGAATAGAGCTTATAGATGCGGATAGTAAGCCTATCAAAAACACCGTACCTATGCGTGCACCGGGTGGAAAGAAAATAATGGAAGAAATTTTATTTTATCAGGGGGGAATAGCAACAGTACCTTCAAACTTTATGTTCAGAAAGGAGATTTTGACTAAAAATCAAATTTTCTTTGATACCCGTTTATCCAGTAGTGCCGACCGCTTCTTTTTGTGTAAAGTAGCAAAAGTTAGTCAATGTGGCTGCCTGCCTGGTTCAAGCGTTTCGTATCGCATACATGCTAATAGCATGTACCACGATCAAACGAAAAAAAAGAATATATTTATTGACAATGAATTTTATATAATGCTGTTAATAAAAGAAGCCGTTGTGCCGCCACATTTGATGGCAAATTTTCTGAAAAAGAGTTACTACATGTTAGGCGGAGCAGCCTATAGGATGGGCCTGTATAAAAAAATGTTTTTATACGGCTTTAAGTATAGCTTAGCCCGATTGAAATATTTAATTTAATTTTTTATAGTATTTAGCCGATTCACCCCTGATCAAATATGTGTGGTATAGTAGGATTTGTTGATTTTAATAGTGCCAGCGATACCGCTGATTTAGAAAACATGACGGCCTCCCTTGCACACCGGGGGCCTGATGGGCAGGGTATATTGGTTAAAAAAACCAGTAATGCGCAAGTTGGCTTAGGACACCGGCGGCTTTCTATAATTGACCTGAGCTCATATGCTGGTCAGCCAATGTCGTTCGACCAGTTACACATCACTTTTAATGGTGAAATTTATAATTACAAAGAAATAAGGGCTGAGCTGGAACAATTAGGTCATCATTTTAATACACAGTCTGATACTGAAGTTATTTTGCACGCCTGGCGTGAGTGGCGCGAAGACGCTATAAAGCAGTGGAGTGGGATGTTTGCCATTGTACTATATGATGAAAGAGCTGAGGAAATCATCTGTATAAGAGATCGCGCGGGCGTTAAACCTCTGTATTATTATTTTTCGGATGACCTTTTTTTGTTTGGTTCTGAATTAAAATCATTGCTCAAGCATCCTGGTTTTAAAAAAGAGATCAACCCCGATGCGGTAGCTTCGTATTTACAGTATGGCTATGTTTCGTGGCCGCATTGTATTTATAAACATACCTCTAAGTTACCTCCGGGGCATATATTGACTTTGAATCTTCGGTCAAAAAACAGCTGCGTTAAGCAATACTGGAATGTATACGATTACTATGATCAGCCTAAGCTTTCAATTACATTGCCGGATGCCATTGAGGAAACAGAAAAGATACTTGTAGATGCCTTTCAGCGCCGTATGGTTGCAGATGTACCGGTTGGTGTTTTTCTGAGCGGAGGATATGACAGTACCTGCGTTACCGCATTGCTGCAAAAAAACAGTACAGAACGTATAAAAACGTTTACCATAGGCAGTGTAGATACGAGGCTGGATGAGGCCCCTTTTGCAAAAGAGATCGCAGCCCGGTTAGGCACCGATCATACCGAATATTATTGTACGGCAAAAGAAGCCCTCGATATTATACCCGTATTGCCTGAGTATTATGATGAACCTTTTGCAGACAGCAGCGCTATACCTACCATCCTGGTAAGCCGTTTGGCAAGGAATAAGGTTACGGTTGCGCTTTCGGCAGATGCAGGGGATGAGATATTTGCCGGTTACAATCGTTACGATTATATTGCCCGGTATGGGGATAAAATAAAAGCTATTCCATCTCCTGTAAGGAAAGTGTTATCTTACGCAGCAGATCTTATTTCATCCGAGCATATTCCATATTTGCGTAGCACGGCTAATTTTCATGGCCGTTACAGTAAATTTAAGAACCTGCTGCGCAATCCGTCGCCGGATGAACTATTAAAAAACCTTACTATGGTTTTTACGGGTGAAGAGATCGATCAATTATTTGTTAGCCCTGTAAATGCGGTGCTTACAGCACATAGCACCAATAAACTTACCGAAGGCTATGATCCTTTATCTTATATGATGGCGGTGGACTATCAAACCTATCTCACTGACGATATTTTACAGAAAGTGGACCGTGCTACCATGAGTACCGGGCTTGAGGGCAGGGAACCTTTCCTTGATCAAAATATTATTGAATGGGCGGCACAATTACCTTCAGATTATAAATACCATCAAAAAGAAAAAAAATACATACTTAAGCAAATTGTATATAAATATATCCCAAAGAAAATAATGGATAGACCCAAAATGGGTTTTGCTATTCCAGTTGAACATTGGCTGCAAGATGAATTAAAACCTATGGTTAAAGATTTTCTTAGTGAAGATAAGCTTAAACAGCATGGTTTATTTAATACCGATGTAGTGTTAAGCATCGTCAGCCAATTTTATCGCGGCCATAAAGAAAAGTACCTGCACATTTGGCACTTGCTGATGTTCCAGATGTGGTATGACAGATGGATGAATGATAACAGCCTGCAATAGTAAATGGATAGTAAAGAATGTAATGTGCTTTATATCTCGTATGATGGGATGACAGATGTCTTAGGGCAGTCGCAGGTTATACCCTATCTTACAGGCTTAGCAAAAAAAGGGATCAACTTTACTTTACTCAGTTGTGAGAAAAAAGAACAGTATGCACAAGGCGCAAAAAACATCCGGGCTGTACTTGCTAAGGCGGGTATAGGCTGGGAACCAATTAAATATACCAAAAAACCTCCTGTATTTTCCACTCTTTATGATTATTTCCGGCTTATACAAAAGGCAAAGACGATCCACCGAAATTCACCATTAAGTATGATCCATTGCCGGAGTTATATTCCGGCATTGGCCGGCCTGTATATGAAGCGGAAATACGGTATACCTTATTTGTTTGATATGCGGGGTTTTTGGGCAGATGAGCGTGTTGACGGAGGCATATGGAACCTTAAAAACCCGATTTTTAAATTAATTTACAAATACTTTAAACGTAAGGAGGCTGAATTTTTAGCTGAATCCGCGGCAGTTGTATCGCTTACCGCAGCAGCTAAAAATGAGCTGCTGAAGTGGAAAATAGCAAGCCTCGGTTCGGGAAAAATAACAGTTATACCGTGCTGTGTTGATATGGCATTGTTTAATCCGGATACTTTAACAATAGCTAAAAAACAGGCGCTAAAACAGCAATTAGCAATAAAAGAGGATGATTTTGTTTTGGGCTATCTTGGAAGTATAGGTACCTGGTATATGCTTGATGAAATGCTGCAGTACTTCGTTTCGTTAAAGAAAAATATACCAGGGGCCAGGTTTCTTTTTGTAACCCCGAACGGCGCGGATGATATACGTGCTAAAGGGAAAGAATATCATATTGACACTAATGATATAATCATCACCCAAGCCGGCAGGAATGACGTACCCGCGATGATAGACTTATTTAATTACGGGATATTTTTTATAAAACCCTCATACAGCAAAATGGCGAGCAGCCCAACCAAACAAGGCGAAATCATGGCCATGGGTGTACCAGTAATCTGTAATGCAGGCGTTGGGGATACCGACGATATAGTAAATAATTATCATTCCGGCTTCGTGGTTGATAATTTTGATTTTAGCCCATCAATACATGAAATTATTGAAAAGAACCAGTTTAATAAAGGTAAGATACGAGCGAGGGCTGTTGACTTTTTTTCGCTTGAAAAGGGCGTAGATAAATATTATGACGTATATTTCGAATTGTTGAAACCTATAATTCAACAATGAGCCATTAAACGGATATGGAGCCAGTATTTCAATCAGAACCGATTAACATTAGCCGGCAACGCGGGCTTAATATTCATAATTTTAATATAGATCAATCGGCCAATATTGATCCGGAAACGGTGAAAGCATTTGGCGAAGAGTGGTCGAAATTTAATAGTTTCAGCGATCAGGAGATTGATGATATTGCTACCCAACATTATTTTGACATTGTAGAACTGGATTGGATAAAAGATAAACAGGTACTTGATGTTGGTTGCGGTACAGGCCGGTGGACTAAATACGTGGCAAAATATGCTGCCCATGTAGATGCCGTTGACCCGAGTAAAGCCATAGAAGCCGCATCAAGCTTATTAGCCTGTTGCAGCAACGTCCGTCTTTCCCGTACAGCTGTAGATCATTTACCTTTTGCAGATTCCAGTTTCGATTTTGTATTCAGCTTAGGGGTATTGCACCATATACCCGACACGCAACTGGCTATGGATAAATGTGTTACCAAGTTAAAACCCGGCGGGTATTTTTTGGTATACCTGTATTATAAGTTCGATAATAAAGGCTTTTTATTTAAAACTTTGTTCCTTCTTTCTGATCTGCTAAGAAGAGGGCTATCTAAGCTTCCCGATGCCATTAAAAACTTTATTTGCGATATTATTGCTGTAACAATTTATCTGCCCCTGGTATTTATCGGCAATTGCCTGAAATCTTTAGGATTTAAGGATCAGGCAAAAAAGCTGCCCCTGCATTTTTACACGGATAAAACCTTTAATGTGATCAGGAATGATTCAAGGGATAGATTTGGCACTCCGCTCGAACAACGCTTTACCATGCATGAAATAGAGTTGATGATGGCAAAAACCGGATTAACTGATATTACCTTCTCTGATAATGAACCCTACTGGCATGCTATCGGAAGAAAAAAATAAGCGGATATTGGTAATTTGCCCGCACCCTGTTGGTTATGTACCAGGGCAGCGGCTAAAGTTTGAACAATATTTCAGAACCTGGCAGGCTGCTGGTTACGAGGTAAATGTTTCCTCGTTTATGTCTGAACAAATGCAGCAAACGGTTTACCTGAAAGGCCATTTCCTGGCCAAGATCAACGGAACTTTGGGCGGCTATATCCGAAGGTTTAAGGATCTTTTCAGGGTCAAAAAATACGATATTGTTTATGTGTTTTTATGGGTAACGCCTTTAGGGCCTCCTTTTTTCGAATATATGCTAAGGAGGCTGGCATCTAAAATTGTGTATGATATAGATGATTTGATCTATATGAAAAGTACCAGCCCTGCTAACAAATTCATTAAGATACTGAAGTCTGATAGCAAGGTGAATTTTCTGATGAAAAATGCCGACCACATTTTAGTAAGCACAGATAAGTTGATGCATTACGCACAGCAGTTTAATGCAAATATCAGCCTCATACCGGCAACCGTTGATATTAAAAAATATCCCTATCCTGCTGATCGTAAAACATCTGAAACTGTTGTGTTAGGGTGGAGCGGGAGCCATACCACCAGCAAATATTTGCATTTGCTGGATAATGTATTAAAAAAACTGTCTGAAAAATATCTGATCGGCATCGAGGTAATGGGCGACAAAAATTTTGACATAGATGGGTTGCCTGTAAAGCTGATCGAGTGGACAGCCGCAACGGAAGTACAAAGCCTGCAACAGTTTGATATAGGCTTGCATCCGCTGCCTGATGAAGAATGGATATATGGTAAAAGCGGTGGAAAACTTGTGCAATATATGGCTGCCGGGTTGCCAATGGTTGCTTCGGCATTAGGGCCTAATGTTAAAGTTATAAAAGAGGGTTACAATGGTTTTTTAGCTGCTTCGGACGAAGAATGGATGGAAAAATTATCTTTATTGATTGAAAACAAAGCCTTGAGAAAACAAATGGGTGAGCATTCGAGGCAATTTGCCGAAGAGCATTATTCTGTCGAAGCTAATTCCGTTAAGTACCTTTCTGTGTTCAATAATTTATAGATCTGCCTGAATATTAAGTCCGGTATCAGCAATAGATTCAGTTTTTTTCGCAGTTTCAGGGGTGTCTTTAAAAAGCAAAAGCAGCAAAAATAAAGCATAAAACGGTGTACATGGTATTTTGTAACGCGATAAAGAGCCAAAGTTATAAGTTGATACACCCACTAAAAAAGCCAACAGTAACGTAAAAAACAAGCACAAAATCATATTAGGATCCTGATAGATCATTTTAATGGTTTTTAAAATATTTCTTTTAAAAACAAGGTAAATGGTGAGAAAGGCAAATGCTGCCGATTGCAGCGCATCCAAAAGCTCTATTACGTTTCTTACTTCCCACAAATATGGCCTGAAAAGGGTTACGTTTACAGCAGGCCAAAACTTGGTGAGCATACTGCCCAAGTTGGAATCAAAATCGCCAAGGTCATAGGCAGAACCCTGCGTATCGATAGATAGTTGTAACAAATAGTCTTTTTGTCGTTTTATGGTTTGCAGCAAGTTTGCTATCGTAGCTTCAGTAAAATAAGCAGCAAGTTGTTTTGCCAAAACTATCCCCAAAGATATCACTACGGCCAGAATAAGGTAAAAAGCAAGCCTTTTTTGGGGCTGCTCATCGGCTTTCTTTTTATAAGCTAATATCATCTTTAAAACCAACGCCGGAATAAATGCAGCCAAAATATAAGCTTTAATAACCATTATCAGGGCAAGCGAAATAAGTGAAAGCAGTACAAGCCCAACTTTGAATTTTCGTTTTTCAAGTAAAATATAAAAATTGTATATAAGGCACCCTATAGCAAACATGCAAAAGCTATCCTTGAACAAACCCGATCCCCAAACAATTGGCCCTGGCAAAAATAATATGGCGATTGCTATAGGCTTTAGCAATTTTGGATATTGCCCGGCAAAAATGATAAACATTAGCCACATCCCGATAAAGGTGATAGAAGCTACTATTACATTTATAACCAAATAGGTAGTGAAACAAAACATACCTATTAATGCTCCCAGGCAGCATACCGGGTAGGCCGACGTATCATCATACCAGTACATATTGGATATGGCGGTTTGGTCAACAGCATTACTATGGTCGGCAGTGTGGGTGATCAGCCTGAACCATGTATCGGGCGCCTCAAAAAATGTTGAATTGATTACCTGGGAATGATAAAAAAAGTTAAATGTGTCACCGCCATCATAGTAATAGTTATATATCAGGCCTATAAAAATGGCTCCGAAAATTTTAACAGTTAAGCCTGGTATGAAATAAGCGCGGTAAGGATGATTTTCCGGGTATAATTTATTACGGTAATAAATTACTATAGTATAAATAAGCCATAGGTAAAAAGGCAGTAAAATATAGTCAATTGCGGTAATTTTACCCATGGAGCATAGTTAAAGGGCTGTTTATTGAATGTAAAATAACGAAATTATTTATTTGAAAATAACTCAGCATCATAATTAATTAAATTGATAGATTTAACCATATTATTGTATTTAAATGCCTAAAATCTTAAGAATACTTAACAGGCTGAATATTGGCGGCCCCACTTACAATATAGCGTATTTATCAAAATATATTAGCCCGGGTTTTCAAACCAAAGTTCTGGCCGGTATTAAGGAACCGCAAGAAGGGGATTCGGCCTATTTATTAAATGACCTGGGGGTTCCTTTTGATTATATCCCTTATATGCATAGGAACATTAATCCAGGCAGGGATCTAAAAGCGTTCAATTATATCAGGCACGTGGTAAATGAATTTAAGCCTGATATTGTCCATACACACGCAGCAAAAGCAGGGTTGTTAGGCCGTTTGGCTGCTCATTATAACAAGGTACCCCCAAAAATTGTTCATACTTATCATGGCAACGTTTTCGAGGGCCAATTTTCACCTTTAAAAACACGTTTAATTTTAAATG
>Ga0206874_1222_pt1 | contig 13439 bp, 11 predicted proteins | sample Alteio_BWOrgCont_12_FD_152629 | JGI IMG/M metagenome (GOLD analysis project Ga0206874, IMG submission 152629) | Enriched cells from forest soil in Barre Woods Harvard Forest LTER site, Petersham, Massachusetts, United States -... | ecosystem: Environmental > Terrestrial > Soil > Temperate forest >...
TATTCCCTAATAAGTGTAACTTAGGATGCAAATAATCGTATCAGCTAAGGATGAGAATTGTTCTCCTTTCGTTTCTATTAATATTTGTATCGGTTTGCACTTACGCACAGGCGCAGTATTCAACTACCGACCGCGAGGCTATTAAGCATTTCGCACTGGCAAACCAGGCTTTGGATGATCGCGAATATGAAATAGCCTCATCAGAATTATTAAAAGCCATACAGCAAGACCCCAAATTTGTTGAAGCACATGCGCAATTGGCCGACGTATTACATATACTTAAGCAAAATAAGCTCGCTATTGAGGAATATCGGAAAGTAATAGCCTTAAACCCCGATTATAGCCGGGCTGTTTACCTTAAGTTGGGCGAAGCTGAAATAAGGGAAGCGCAATATGTGATAGCCCAGCAGCACCTGCAAAAATACCTTACATACCCCAATATTCAAGATAAGGATATTTATTTTGCAAAAAAACTGCTAAAGGACTGCGACTTCAGTATTGAAGCCATACAGCACCCCGTAGCGTTCAAACCTATTAACGTAGGCCCCGAAATTAATACGGCCGATGATGAATACCTGCCGGTTGCCACCGCCGATGAAAGTGAATTGATATTTACCCGGAAAATAAATAATAACGAAGATTTTTATAAAAGCGTTAAGTTGAACGGCAAATGGCAAACGGCAACTTACCTTAGCAATAACATAAATACACCTAATTATAACGAGGGGGCGCAATCCATATCAGCTGATGGTAAGTACTTGTTTTTTACGGGTTGTAACCGCCCCGACGGCCTGGGCCGATGTGATATTTATATAGCTAAAAAGCAAGGCGATGATTGGGGCAAACCCTACGACCTTAATCCACCTGTTAATACACCGGGCTGGGAATCGCAACCATCAATAAGTGCTGATGGGCGCACACTATATTTTGTAAGCAACCGCAAAGGTGGTTATGGTGGTTATGACATTTGGAAATCAACCGTTACCGATAAAGGCTGGAGCGAGCCGGAGAACCTTGGCCCAAATATCAATACTGCTTTTGACGAGCAATCGCCATACATACATGCCGATGACAGCACATTGTATTTTTGCTCGAACGGCTGGCCGGGGCTTGGCGGCATGGACCTTTTTGTGAGCCATTTAGGCAAGAATGGTCAGTGGCAAAAACCACAAAACCTGGGCTACCCCATCAACTCAAGCGGTGATGAGAACGGGCTTACTGTAACCGCCAGCGGCCAATACGCGTTTTTTGCATCCAACAACCTGAACGGTTTCGGCGGCTATGATATTTATTATTTTGAACTGCCCGAAAACATAAGGCCGCATGTGGTAACGTATGTAAAAGGCATTGTAATTGATGCCGTAACCAAACAACCGCTGGAAGCATCGGTAGAGATCATCGACCTTGAAAAAAATGCTGCTGTTTACCAGGATAACAGTTCACCCGAACATGGCGACTTCCTGGTTACGCTGGCAGCAGGTAAAAATTACGGACTGAATGTATCGAAAGACGGCTACCTGTTTTACTCGGCCAACTTTTCGCTTTTGGGGCACGAAGCCAAAGAACCTTACCAGCTAACCGTTGAATTATCGCCTATTGAGGTTGGCAATAAGGTGGTACTGAACAACATATTTTTCGACACCAATAAGTTCGATCTAAAGCCCGATTCAAAAGCCGAGCTGCAAAAACTGATAGATTTTTTAACACTTAACCCATCGGTACATATCGAAATTTCGGGGCATACTGATAATGTGGGTAACAACCAGGCCAACCAGGTATTATCTGAAAACAGGGCAAAGTCGGTTTATCAATACCTAATTGCTAATGGTACAAACGCTGCAAGGCTGGTTTATAAAGGGTATGGCGAAACGCAACCCATTGTACCCAACACAAGCGATGAGAACCGGGCCAAAAACAGGCGTACCGAATTCAAGATAATTTCAAAATAAGTTAAACTGTCATTTAGCTTTTAAGACTTCTTGCGGATCGATCTCCAGCACTTTACATACGGATACAAATCTGTCCACAGTTATTTTTGAGTAATTCAATTCAAATTTACTGTACATATTCTGGCTTATGCCAAGCTTATCGGCCATATATTTTTGTGAGTACCCTAACTTTAAGCGCCTGTGTTTTATTAATGCTAATATCCTGATTATCCGCTTCTCGTACATCTTTATATATAAAAATATTTATAATGATGTACGGAAAAAGCACAAGATAGATTTTCTAAATAGTTAATTTTTTTATCAATAAGTATCAATTAGGCACTATCTGCCCCAAATGATGCTGCATATGCCTTACATAATCGGCAGCAAGCCATTCAACCGTGTGCAGTTGCGTACTGTTCTTATCGTTATCGCAAACCGCGGTTAACCTGTCGGCCGGGTAATCGCTCAGTACGCGCATGATCTGCCGGTTAAGCAATATCCACAGATCGAGTATTTCTTTAATATCCGCATCCTGGTAATGGGCGGCGGCCACCCATTCGTCCTGCTCATATATCAGCTTAAAATTTTCCTCGTAAGTACAGCGAATAAAGCGCTGCAGGTTTATTTGTGCGCTATCTACCAGGTGCCCAATTATTTCTTTTTTCGACCATTTAGTGGGCGATGGTTTTGTTTCCCAGTCTATTGAGTCCTGATCTGTTTGCAGGAAACGGCCTATGGTATTGGCAAGGTTCTGAAGCGTATCTGTTATCATACCTAAAGTTATAATTAACTACCCGATAATTATTAAAAAACAATTATCTTCAAAACTTTAATCATACCAATGGTTCTAAATTATATCTGGATAATATTTTTTCTTATCGCTTTTGTTATAGGCCTTATCAGGCTTATATTTTTTGGCGATACCGATATATTCCGAATGATGGCCGAAGGGACTTTTGATTCAGCTAAATCATCGGTGATGGATATTGCGTTGCCACTGGTGGGCATTATGTCGTTATGGCTAGGCATAATGAAGATAGGCGAAAAGGCCGGCGCGGTAAATTTCCTTTCGAGAATAGTAGGCCCATTTTTTAATAAACTTTTTCCCGAAGTGCCAAAAAATCATCCCGCAGTGGGACAAATGATGCTGAATTTTTCGGCTAATTTATTGGGGCTTGACAATGCCGCTACACCATTTGGCTTAAAATCAATGGAGAGTTTGCAGGAATTGAATAAGGACAAAGACACCGCCTCCAATTCGCAGATCATGTTTTTAGTATTGCATGCTTCGGGTTTAACCATTTTGCCCATCGCCATAATTGCCCAGCGGGCCATATTTCACTCAAAAGACCCAACAGATATTTTTATACCCTGTATTGTAGCAACTTATGTGGCTACACTTACCGGCTTGCTGGTGGTATCCATCAAACAAAAAATAAATTTGTTCGACAAGGTGGTATTAAGCTGGTTGATAGGTATTACAGCCTTTATGGGTTTACTGGTATGGTATTTTGCTTTTTTCCTTGACAAAACACAGATAAGTGCCTATTCCGGTGTTTTCAGTAATATGGTGTATTTAACCATACCGGTGATATTTATTTTGGGCGGTATGCGAAAAAAGATAAATGTGTTCGAAGCGTTTATTGAAGGGGCGAAAGAAGGCTTTGAAGTTTCAATTAAAATAATCCCTTATTTGGTGGGGCTGCTGGTTGCGGTAAGCTTATTCAGAACAAGCGGCGCGCTCACTTATCTGGGCGATGGCTTTAAATGGTTTTTTGGCCATTTTAATATGGATACCCGTTTTGTTGATGTTTTACCCATTGCTTTTTTACGCCCGCTCAGCGGTTCGGGCGCTCGGGCGCTGATGCTTGATAATTTAAAAGTATTTGGCCCCGATAGCTTTATTGGTCACATGTCGAGCGTATTGTATGGCACAGCCGATACTACATTTTACATCGTTGCCTTATACTTTGGTATTGTAAACATTAAAAAAACGCGTTACACCATACCGGCCATGCTTATTGCCGACCTTGCTGGAATAGTAACCGCAATATTGGTTTCCTACCTGTTTTTTGGATAAAATCACATCCTTTTCCAACCCTTTCCATTTATTTCAAATAGTTTATGCCTGTTTTTTGTAACAAGCAACGGCTCTCTGCCGTATAAAACGCCATTTATTGTAATCTGCATGGCACTTTTACAACACTTTACTTTTTCGCATTACTAATTATTGACTGATACGCTACCTACGGAGCCACTACGACGATTTTTCATGAACAGAACCTTTACAAAAAGTTTACTCGCCTTAATAATACTGCTCACATTAGCATTTACTCCTGTAATTGCGCAAACAATTACTATGGGTACTGTTGATGCAGGCCCATACGGTAAAGGCTCAACTATTGCTATACCGTTTCATGTTAATGACCCATCGGGTTCTATACAGCAAAACAATGTTTACAGTTTGTATTTATGTAATGCTGCTGGTACCCCAATATCGGGTACTGCAGCAGCTACCATAACTAATTTTTATGGCACCTTCTTTAATTATACCGTGCCAAACACCCTGACGGCAGGAACTTACACGTTTATTATAAAATCATCAAGCCCGGCAGTAACAAGTAATATATCAAATACTTTTACAGTATCGGCAATAACGGGTACAGCTGCAGCGGCCACCTGCCCTTCAACTCAGATAGGCAATACAAAATACCCTGAAGTTTATGGTACGTGCAGTGGTGTAAACAATTCCACATATACCTTTACCAACGCGTCGGTTGGCGGCGCGCCCGCTACTGCCACATTTTTTAACGAATTAACGCAGGCAACCGAAGCCACTAACCAAGCCCTTGCACCTAGCTATAATTTTACCGCTAAAGCGGCTAACTATACAGTAATCATCCGGTCGTTAAATGCAAATAATGCGGTAAGCACCTATGCTTATCAACTGATAAACAACGTAGTAAACTCTTCAATAGGTGCTACAGGCAACCCTTCGGTTTGTATTGAAAGCGGCAGCGCACCACTTACTTATAATATTGACGTTTCATCGGGTACGGGCATACAATACAATTATCCCGGCAATACCTATACGTTTAGTTGGGGCGACGGTTCGCCAAACAGTGTTTACACTTTATACCAGATAGAAGCACTTAGCGGAAAAATAACACACCTGTTTACAAAATCATCATGCGGTGTAACCTCGAATAATAATACCAATTCATTCGAGATAGATTTTCAGTCAGAAAACGCTTATTGCGGCAAAATCGGTTCCGCGCCCAGCAACTATGCCAGGATATTTATAGCCCCGCTAAATAAATTTACCGGCCCGGTAACCGCCTGTACAGGCACACCGGTATCGTTCATTAACAATTCTGTTCCCGGCCCCGACCCTAATGCGACTGCCAGTACGTGTAATAATAACCCTAATGCATTATATACCTGGTCAGTTGATGGTAGCCCCATTCAATCCAATTATCACCTCGGTCAAAATTTTGTATATACGTTTACCGAAGGTGTCCACACCGTTAACCTGCACTTACAAAACCCCGGCCCTGCCTGCGCACCGACGGATGTTTCTCAAACCATTTGTATACAAAACCCACCCAAGCCAAGTTTCACACTGCCACAAGCTTCAGTATGTATTGGCAGCGGCCCGGTAACACCAACCAATACATCGGTTATTGATGCCAGTTGCAATACGCAAAATACTTATCAGTGGACAGTTACTCCATCAACCGGTGTCACCTTTGATGCCACCAGTGCTAACCCACAGTTTACATTTACCAATATTGGTGTTTACCAGATAGGCTTAACCGTTACCACGGCAAGTTGCGGGCCGGTTGTAGCGCCAACCCAAACGTTAACGGTTAACAGCACCCCTGTCGCTGTATTATCGGCTGACTTTTCGGCTTGCGGCAATAACCAAACCCTTAAGTTTAATGCCAATGCCACCAACAACCCCACTTATACCAACCTAAGCGGAACAGCTGTTGACGCGGCCACCACTTACACTTGGAATGTTACGGGTGGAACTTATAGTTTTGCGCCCGGCTTTACAGCAAACAGTAAATATCCCAGCATTATATTTAATGATTATGCCACCTATACGGTAACCGTAACCCAGCAAAATAATTGCGGCAGTACTACTTCGGTTGCGCAGCATATTACCTTTCAAAAGGCCCCAACCGTAAGTGCCGGCAGCGATTTTGCCATATGCGCCACCGAAACAGCTGCGTTGAACGGGCAGGTAACCGGTGCCGGTGTTACCAATTATCAATGGATCGGCGGTACAGGCACGTATAGCCCCAATGCCAACGCCTTAAATGCAACCTACCAGCCATCGGCTGCTGAAATTAGCGCAGGTACCGTTACTTTAACCTTAGAGGCGACCACAAATGTGGCAGCCCCCTGTAATTTAATAACTAGCCCGGTAACTATAACTATAACGCCGGTTGACGTGATAAACAGCAAGTTAACCGCATCTGTCTGTAGTAAAACAAACTTAAATTACAAAGCTACTTCATCTGATGCGACGGCAACATTTACATGGAGCGCCGCACTAATATCGGGCAGTGCCACAGGTTTTTCGACAAGTGGAAGCGGTTCATCAATAAACGATGTACTTGTTAATACCGACCCAACAGCTAGTACCAATGCTGTTATAGCCTATATCATTACTCCTACTAACTCACATGGTTGTGCGGGTACACCATCAACTATAACTGTAACTGTAACACCGCTGCCGCTAATTACAGCCACAGCAGCAAATGCAAGCATATGCAGTAACCAGCCTGCTAACATTACATTAACAAGTTCGGTTACCGGAACAAATTATACCTGGACAAGCACCGCTCCTGCGCAAGTTACAGGCAATACGAATAATGCTATTGCCTCAAACGTCAGCAGCATAGGCGATATATTGATAAACAATGGCACTGCTCCTGCAACGGTTACTTATACCGTTACGCCTATTAGCACTACGGGTTGTACAGGCGCTCCTGCTAAAGTATCGGTTATTGTGCAGCCTGCTCCAATAGTCGCGAATGCCGGGACGAACGCGTCAATATGTAACGTAACTTCTTTTGTATTGCAGGGCAATTCGCCTGCACCCGGTACCGGTAAATGGACAGTAACGCCCAGCGCTGGCATCACTTTTACCGACGACACATCACCTACATCGGGTGTTAACGGTTTGGTACCGGGTAACACGTATCAATTCACCTGGACCATTACTTCGGCACCGGGATGTACCAATTCAAACAGTGTTAATATAACTGTTAACGCGCCCACTATAGCGGGCACAACATCCACGCCCGATCAATCTGTTGTTTGCGCAGGTAGCAACAGCGGCGAAATTGTATTGAGCGGCAGCTTAGGTACCGTGGTAAACTGGGAAACATCAATTGATGGTGGCGTTACATGGGCGCCAGTTACACCCGTAAACAACGGCACAACGTTATTCTATGTAAACTTAACGCAAACAACACAATACCAGGCCATTTTGCAAAACGGAAAATGTAGTGTTCAAACCAGTACCCCAACAACAGTTACTGTTAACCAACCCGCTGTAACGGCTTATGCCGGGCCGCCGCAATCACTATGTAATGTTACGTCATTTGTAATGCAGGGTAATGATCCGGGAACTTTTGCAGCCAGTTGGACGCAAGTATCAGGGCCAACCGTTACTTTCTCCGATCCTACAAAATACAATGCTACCATCAGCAATTTGCAGGGCGGTAACGTTTATACATTTAAGTGGACCATACAAGCAGTAACCCCATGCGCTTCAAGCGAGAACGAAGTTGTAATAACTGATGCCGCGGATGTAGTGCCAAGCTTTACCGTTGATAAAACTGATTTTTGCGGCAACCAGAATGTTACTTTTACCAATACTTCGAATAACCAAGCAACGGCATCATTTTCATGGGATTTTGGCGATGGTACACCTCCATCGAGCGATGTTAACCCGCAACATGTTTTTGCTGCAGATCTGCTGCATGACAAAACTTACACAGTAACACTTTCTGTAATAAACAATTGCGCCGCACACCCCGCATTTACCATACCCATAACCGTGAGAGCTGCAGTGCCGGACGCAGAAATAAATCCAGCCCCATTATCGGGTTGTGGCCCTACCACCTTCACTGTTCAAAATTTATCAAAAGGCGATAATGATACCTATACATTTTATGTAAAAGATGCACAGGGGAACGACAAAATAACCCCCATAACTAAAACTGATAAAACCTCAGTATCATTTACGCTGAATTCGACCACTGATGCTAATTATACATTTTACATGACAGCCACCAACAAATGTGGAACAGTTAACCCATCACCTGATATTATTATCCCGATGGCGCCGGCAGATATTGCGGCGATCATCAGTAGCTCAGATAATAAGATAGATTGTTTTCCATTTACCGCCACATTAATAAATGCCAGCGGCGGCAGCTCCTATTCATATACTATTACTAACCCGGATGGTACAACAACCAAGATCCCGGCAGTGAGCGGCACGCAACCTTACGAGTTCCCTAAACCGGGAACTTATACCATTCAATTGTTCGCGTCGGATGCCTGTTCAATAAACGTACCTTCAAATATATTGACTTACACACTTTACGCGCCGCCTGCACCTGATTTTACATCGGTAATTGATTGCGGCGACATGGCCACATTTACAAATATTACTCCCGATCCTAATAATTTATATACCTATAGCTGGGATTTTGGCGATGGCAGCAGCCCAAGCCCCAACCCTATCCATCAATATACTTATGACCCGCAGCATACTGATTATAAGGTTACGCTAATGGCTACAAATACTTCAACAAATTGCTTCAACAGCATAAGTCATGATATAACGGTCACACCTCTTTTAACTTCAGAATTTGAAGTCCTACCGGCAACTACTATCAGCATACCTGATTATCATTTTAATTTTGTTGATAAAAGCAGCGGCCCGCCAACCTCTTGGTTATGGGATTTCGGCGACGGGCAAACGTCAACAGAGCAAAACCCGGGGCATACCTATGCCTATGGCAGTGTTGGCGACCATATAGTTACTTTAACTGTTTCAAAGTCTGAGTGTTCAACATCAACATCATCGCAAACAGTCACCATTACCGGTATACCGGGGCAGCTTTACCTGCCAAACGCATTTATTCCTGATAGCCGCACAGCGGGATTGCAAATATATATTGCCAAGGGTGCCGGTATTAAAACATGGCTGCTACAGATATTCAATAATTACGGGCAATTAGTTTGGCAAACCACGAAACTCGATGCCAATGGCTCGCCGGTTGATGGATGGGACGGTACCTTCAAAGGCGCGCCTGCACCACAGGGGGCTTATACATGGCAGGCATCGGCAACATTTGTAAATGGTTCGGAATGGAAAGGCATGTCATATAATAACTCATTGCCTAAACGCACAGGCACAGTAAATTTAATACGATAAGTGAAAATGAAGAGACTAACCACCTGTGTTTTATTTTTCGTGATGATGTTTTGCCTGCATGTATCCGCCCAAGATCATTTGTATTCACAGTTCTTTAATTCGCCGGTTTATTTAAACCCGGCACTTAACGGGCAGTTCCAGGGCGATTTCCGCATGAACATGATCTATCGCAACCAGTATACTACATCTGGCAACAATTCAAACTATTTAACCGCGTCTATCGACTATAATGTGCCAAAATTTGGCGGCGGAGTGGGACTTCTATTCTCGCGCAGCAGCGAGGGCAACGCCTTCCTTAATTCAAACAGCATAGCGGGTATATACTCCTACAGCGTAGGTTCCGATCAATATGTATTGTCGTTCGGTTTGCAGGCGGGTATATCAAACCGCAGTATTGATTATAGCAAGCTTGTATTCGACGACCAGATAGACCCTGTATTCGGTATTTTGCCTGGCGTGCAGTCATCGGCCGATGCTTTACAATTTAACAGTAAGTATTATTTTGATTCGGGTGCGGGTATAAACCTGGTGGTAGGCGATTTTATGGCAGGCGGGGCATTACAGCACCTTAACGGGCCAAGTACTTCGTTTACGGGTATACCGAGCAAAATACCTATCCGCGGCACGGGCTATTTAACCTACCGTTTCGATCTGAATAAAGACGATAACATCGACGACGACCAGAAATCATATTTTATACCTTCGGTGGTTTTATATAAACAATCCACCTCCTCATCAATCGCGGCAGGTATTGAGTATAAGCACCATGCTGTAAGCGCGGGTTTATGGTACCGTAACGGCGGCGCGCAGGGGCCAAGCGCGGTGGTGCTGACATTAATATTCGACATATTTGTAAATAAGGATACGGGCGAGAAATTCAAATTCGGCGTAAGCCATGATGTACCGGTTTCGGGATTAAATTATGGCAATACCAGCGGTAGTACCGAAGGCAGCTTAAACTACCAAACTATAAACCCTTACCGTGTTGATGATTACCAAAAGTTTGAAGGCGCAAGGCGCTGTTACGATTTTTATTGATATAATTGCTAAGGAATGAAAGATTACGCACGCGAGAAAAGGGAGAAAAAGAAGGCCGCATTAAAAGTGGTATGGATTATAGGCCTGTTGGGAATTATTTTTTTAGTTATTGTAGCACGTTTCGCGATGGCTGGAAGTAATGACCTGTACGACGGAGGGCCCACAGATGCTGATGTGTATGCAATGGCAAAAAGGTTTGTAAGGCCTACTATAAAAGCTACCAACCCCGAGTTTCAGGCTTCAGGCTATAGCTTTAAAACGGCGCGCGATTCAGTTTATGTGATACGGTCGTACGCCGAAACCAAAGACGATTCGGGCGGCAGTGAAAAAACAAATTTCGAGATAGTTTTAAAGTATAAGGGCGGCCCGATAGCTGTTAAGGATAACTGGGAATTACTAAATCTGAATGAGGATTAATGTAAAAAAACAGACCGGAAGAAATATCTGCCGGTCCGTATCAATCACGTTAAACAACCACCTCTAACCAAAGAAGTATCTTAAAAAATCACTAATTGTAAACCTAATTGTTCTTAAGACGCTCAAATTTACCAAATAGTTTAGCGGTTGTATACTTGGTATCAACCTTTTTACCATAGGCTGACTTTATTGCTTACAGATCAGGCTACCTGGGCCAAACCCACCCCTGCCCCTATTACCAGCGCGTCTTCAAGCGCACCTATTATGGGGTCGATGATCGATGTGTTTTTAACAATATTTTTGCGCAGAAGGAAACTAATATAAGTCGACATAACTGCAGAAGTAGCACCTATTAATGTACCAGTAAGCACATTATTTCCGCTGGCTTTATAAATGCTTGCGCCTGCCAGTGCTCCGGCTAATCCCCTGAAAATTATGCCCGCAGGTTTAGTGCGATTAGGGGTTGTTGGTAATTTATCAACTATCACTTCACTAACCGATAGTATAGTTAACACATTAGCAACTGTTTTCGACTGCATAAAATTTAGCGGCGAGCGCTCAAGTCTTCTTGAATGGTGATGGCTCAATATCTGGCTGGCTATTACCGGTGCCGATGAGGTACGCATCCCCGCCAGGGTACCAATACCAATTACCTGCCAAAATGGATGTTTTATTTCTTTTAATTTTATATTGGATGCCATGTTTTCTGAGTAGTTGCTAATTGTAACTGCTTAACAGTGTTAATGTTTGGAAAAATATACAATACGCCTTGCTATTATAATATTTGCTACAATACTAATTCTCTTTAACCAGCTTTTCGGCTTCCTTAAAGGTTATCCAGGAGTCAGGAATTTCGGGCTTTAATGGAAAACCGTAAGTTGGGTTGCCTTCAAACCGCAGGTCGTTTGAATCGAAGTGTTTTATCTCGCCTTTAGCTAACCTAACTACCCAGCATGAGTTTACGCTCATGCCATAATCCATAACAAAATAAGCAAGGCCTGCGCCAAGCGGTGTATACACCACTATTTGGGGATTAAGTTGTAAAATATTCATAATGTTATTTTTTAGTATATTTTTTTAATTATAATGATAATTACAATAACCGTTCCTAAACCACTATGGTACATAAATTGATATATACAGTACCAAACTAAACACCTGCATATGAAAATACATCAAAATAATGCCCTGGGCGAGTTGGGCAGCGCGATAGGCAAAGGGCTGCTGGCAGGGCTGGCAGCAACAGCGGCCATCACTATATCGCAAATGATAGAAATGCGGTTAACCAAACGTCAACCAAGTGAGGCGCCGCTAAAAGTGGCTAAGCAAACCGTGGGCGCAAAACCGGTAAACAGTGAGCAAAAAGAGAAACTATCAAATGAACTGCACTGGGTATATGGCACAACCTGGGGGATAGCACGCGGACTAATATCGCTTACAGGCCTAAAGGGATGGAAAGCTACTTTAGCACATTTTACAGCCATCTGGGGTTCATCAATGATAATGCTGCCTACGTTTGACGCTGCCCCACCGATTTATAAAGAGGATGCAAAGGCAATAGCCATCGATGGTTTTCACCACGCCGTTTATGCTACCACTGCTGGTGTTGTTTATGATATGCTCGATGCCAGGAGTAAGGATCAAAGAAAGTTGAACAAACCTGGCAAAATGTTCAACTTTAAAAAAATGGCTAAAAGATTAAAGAAAAAAGTAGCCTGATAAAAAAAGCCACGCAGATTGCGTGGCTTTTAAACTATTGCTTTTAAAAAAATTACGTTGTAGCGGTTGCGGCATCCAATTGCTCCCTGCGTTCCCTTCTTTTTCTTACCCACTCTTTCATGTTGTAACGTATCAGGTACATACAAGGCACTAATATGAGGGTAATAATGGTTGCAAAACCTAAACCGAATATCATGGTCCATGAAAGCGGGCCCCAGAAGGCTACGTTATCACCACCAAAATAAATATGCGGTTTAAAGTGGGTAAACAAGCCCGCAAAGTCAATATTGAAACCAAACGCGAGCGGTATCAGGCCTAATATGGCCACAGTTGCTGTAAGTAATACAGGTGTCATACGTGTACGGGCGGCTTCTACAACCGCGTCGTGTATGCTTAGGCCTTGTTCTAACAGCATATCGCTGAATTCAACCAGTAATATACCATTTCGCACTACCACGCCCGCCAGTGCAATTATACCAATACCGGTCATAACAACAGAAATGGTCATACCAAAAATACTTACTCCTAAGAATACGCCGATTATACTAAATAATATCTCGCTCAATATGATCAATGTTTTACCTATTGAGTTAAATAAGGCCATCAGGATGATCAGTATCAACCCAAATGCCACCATTAACGCTGTACCAAGGAAGGTAGCTGCTTCAGTCTGATCTTCCTGGCCGCCACCCATGCGTATGCTCACATTATCAGGCGTATGGAAGCTTTTAATAGCTTGTGCAATTGCCGCGTTAACATCATTAGCATTATATGCCTTAAGTACATTCGACCCTAAGGTAATTACGCGCCTTGATTGCTTGTGCTTGATGTTGGCATAAGTGTTGGTATAACGTATATCGGTAAATGCC
>Ga0206874_1224_pt1 | contig 13428 bp, 10 predicted proteins | sample Alteio_BWOrgCont_12_FD_152629 | JGI IMG/M metagenome (GOLD analysis project Ga0206874, IMG submission 152629) | Enriched cells from forest soil in Barre Woods Harvard Forest LTER site, Petersham, Massachusetts, United States -... | ecosystem: Environmental > Terrestrial > Soil > Temperate forest >...
CCCATGCCTTACGCGGATGAATACCAGCCGCAGCAGGCTCAGCAGCAGCCCGTACAGCAGCAGGCGCCTTCGCCGCAGCAGTATGCGCAGCAGCCACAATATCAGCAGCAGCCTCAGCAGTACGCTCCCCAGCAGGCACCGCAGCAATATGCGCCGCAGCAGCCCGGCCAGCCTCAATACGCCGATCCTAACCAGCAGCAGGCTGGCTACCCTGACCCCAATGAGATGCAGGCAGCCGATCCCAATCAGCCCTTCCCGAGCGATCCGCAGGCACCCGCACCGACCGTTGAAACTCAGGTCGCTCCTCCCGCTATTCCTACCTATGACCAGCCGCCAATGCCCGAAGACGGCGATCTCTGGACGCCCGGTTACTGGGCCTGGGGTCCTGGCGGCTACTACTGGGTAAACGGCGTTTGGGTTGCGCCTCCCTATGTCGGTGCTCTTTGGACGCCCGGCTACTGGGGCTGGTATGGCGGCTTCTACCACTGGCGCCCCGGCTATTGGGGACGCAACGTAGGCTTCTACGGCGGCATCAACTACGGCTTCGGCTACTTCGGTGTCGGCTTCTTCGGCGGCTACTGGAACGGCGGACACTTCTGGTACAACCGCGCCTATACCCACTTCGGCGCCGGCTTCCACGGCTACGGATATAACCGTGCCTACGCCGGCTACAGCGGTCGTCCCGGCGGCGCATCCTTCGCCCGCTCCAACAATGCCAACTTCAACCGCGGGGGCAACTTCGCTTCGCGCAGCGCAGGTGTGAATGGCAACCGCAGCGCCAACAACGGCTCCTCGTTTGCCAACCGCGGTGTTGAGAACCGCGGCGCATCGCAAAGCTACAACCGTGGTGCGGCCCAGAGCTACAACCGCGGTGCGCAGTCCAACGCCTATCGCGGCGCTCCGCAGAGCTACAACCGCGGCGGCTACTCCGGCGGCCAGTCCTTCTCGGGTCGCAGCAACTACAGCAGCCCCTCGCGCGGAAGCTACAGCAGCGCATCACGCGGCAGCTATAGCAGCGGAGCATCACGCGGAGGCTTCAGTGGCGGATCGCACTCCAGCGGCGGCGGAAGCCGCGGCGGTCATCGCTAAAACAAGTTGCAGTCTGAAAAACGTGGAGGGCTGAGGGAACCACCTCAGCCCTTCTTCTTTTCCGCCTTCGTTTCGGCCAGAATCAAAACCATCCCCGCAATCCGCTGCAGCGCTCCCGGCCGCGCCAGCCTCTTCGCCTGCGCCGCCATCTCATCTCTTCGTGCCTCATCCGTCAGCAGCCCCAACAGCGCATTCTTCAGCGACTCCGCGGTCACCTCGCTCTGCAGCAGCATTTCTGCAGCGCCCGCCGCCGCCAAAGCCTCTGCATTCTTTCGCTGATAATCGTCCGCAGCGCCGGCAAATGGAACCAGCAGCGCCGCTCGTCCTGCCGCACAGATCTCCGCCACCGTGCTGCCCGCACGAGCCAGCACTACATCCGCCGCCGCATACTGAGCCGGCATATCCGTCAGAAACGCCTCAACATCCCACCGAGCCGCATCAGCCCCGCTCGCAGCAAACTCTGCCCGGGTCTGTTCCAGCCTGCGCACACCGCTCTGATGCATAATCGTCAACCCCGGCACCGCCTCCAGAAGCGACTTCACGATCTGCGGCATCGTCTCGTTAAACACCAGCGCTCCGTTGCTGCCTGCTGTCACCAGCAATCGCAGCGCAGTGTTTCCTGTTGGCCGCGCAGGTACTTCAAAAATCTCCGGACGCACCGGCACACCCGTCACCTGCGAGTAATGAAAGTAGTGTGTGGTCTGCGGGAAATTCACCGCCGCCGCGCTCACATATTTGCCCAGCCTGCGATTCGTCATGCCCGGTACGGCATTCGGTTCATACACCAGCGTTGGAACCCGCATCAACACGGCAGCAATCATCGCCGGCCCGCTCGCGTAGCCGCCTACACCAACCACTACTTGCGGCTTGAACTCGCGGATCAGGCTCACGCACTTCAATACACCCATTGGCAGATCGAACATCGTGCGCACGCGCGTCATCAGCGACACATTTTTCAACTGTCCGCTGCGCACCAGCTCCAGCCGGAATCCTGCCTCCGGCACCAGCTTCGACTCAATCCCCCGCGCCGTGCCAATGATCCGCACGTCCGCACCGTGTCTGTCGCGCAGCTCGCGGCCAATCGCCAGCGCCGGCATCACATGCCCACCCGTCCCACCTCCGGCAATCATCACGCGCAGCGGCATCCTTGCCTTCTAGCCTAATCACTAACCACTAACCACTGCCTCAATCTACTTCACGGGTCACATTCAGCAGCACGCCCATGCATGCCAGCGTGACGAACACGCTCGTCCCACCCGACGAGATAAATGGCAGCGGAATCCCTTTCGTAGGCACCATGTCCAGAACTACGCTCATATTGAAGAACGCCTGAACCAGTATCGCTGTCGTCAACCCAAACGCCAGGAATCGCGCAAACGGATCTCTCGACAGAAACGCCGTCCGCAGCCCGCGATACCCCAGCAGACAAAACGCGGCCACTACGCACAGCGCGCCAATCAACCCCAGCTCTTCGCAGATATTCGCAAAGATAAAATCCGTCTGCGGCTCCGGCAGGAAAAATAACTTCTGCACGCCTTCCATCAGTCCGCGTCCGCCTATACCGCCGCTGCCCACGGCAATCAACGACTGCAGAATATGAAACCCAGCCCCCTTCGGGTCGAGCTCTGGATTCCAAAACGCCTTAATGCGCGCCCACCGCCACGGCACGCGAACCAGCATCCAGTACAGGACCGGCATAGAGCACAGAGCCGCCACGCCAATCCATTTCATCTGCATGCCTGCGAGGTACAGCATCAGCACCAGTACCGCTGCGCACACCATCGCCGTGCCCAGGTCAGGCTCCACAAGAATCAACCCGATGTAGAGCAGCGGCGGAATCACCGCCGGCAAAATGGTCTCCTTGATGTCGTCAATCTTGTGGATACGCGTCTGCAGCCACCACGCCAGGAACAGCACAATGACCGGCTTGGCCAGCTCAGACGGTTGCAGCGTAGCTCCCGCAAACCGTATCCAGCGATGTGCGCCATTCATTCCGTGCATCGCAAACACTGCGAGCAGCAGAATCCCCACCACACCCATCACCGGAAAAATCAATTTGGGATTGTTGTACCGGCGATAGTCCACACGCATCAGCACAAACAATGCAATCAGACCCAGCAGCACAAACAGCGACTGCATCCGCACAAAGGAATACGGCGATCCCGTAGTCTGCTGCGCCATCACCGCCGACGCCGAAAACACACTCACCAGCCCGAACAGCACCAGCAACAGCACCGTTCCGAAGAGCCATTTATCTACGCCAACCCGCTTCGCCATCCGCGCAACCCACTTCTCTAGCGGAGCGCCATCACCAATTCCTTGAACACCCTTCCGCGGTGCTCGTAATTCTCAAACTGGTCGAAGCTCGCGCATGCTGGAGCCAGCAGCACCGTATCGCCAGCGCCGGCTTGGTCGTGCGCCAGCGTCACAGCCCGCTGCATGGTCTCCGCTGCCTCTATCTTCGCGACTCCGGCAAGTTCCCGTGCAATCTTTTCCGCCGCTGAACCAATTGTGATAACCGTCTTCACCCGTTCACGCAGCAGCGGCCCCATCACCGCATAGTTCGAATCCTTGTCCTTGCCTCCCAGAATCAAATGGATGCCCCCGGTAAACGACTCCACCGCCTTAACCGTAGCGTCTACATTGGTCGCCTTCGAATCGTTGTAGTACTTCACTCCACCCAGCTCGCGCACAAATTCCAACCGGTGTTCCACAGCCTTGAACGCCCGCACCGCAGACCGAATCGTCTCCGCCGCCACACCCGCCAGCCTCGCCGCGCACACCGCTGCCAGTACGTTTTCAACATTGTGTGCTCCAGCCAGTGGAATCTCCGCCACGGGCATCACCGGCTCAGGCTTTCCACCCTCCTTCGCCGTAAACAGGATCGATTCGCCATGCACGAACGCTCCCTGCTTGATCTGCCGCTTCGCGCTGAACCAGTAAATTTGCGATTTGGTCTTGGCCGCAACGAGCTGCGTGTTTACGTCTTCGGCATTCAGCACCAGAAAATCGTCCGCTGTCTGGAACTCCGTAATCCGCGCCTTCGCCGCCGCATACGCCTCAAAACTTCCATGCCGGTCCAGGTGATCGGGAGTAATGTTCAGCACCAGCGCAATCCGCGGCTTGAACGCCTCGATCGTCTCCAGTTGAAAGCTGGAAACCTCCAGCACGCTCCACGTGGCTTCAGTACTCGCGGCAACCATCTCTGTCACCGGCGTGCCAATGTTCCCGCCCACCAACGTTGGCCGCCCGCTCGCCTTCAAAATCTCGCCCATCAGCGTGGTCGTGGTCGTCTTTCCGTTCGAGCCCGTAATCGCAACAATCTCGCCCTGCAAGAACGCCGCACCCAGTTCCATCTCGCCGATGATGCGCATGCCCATCGCGCGCACCTGCTTCAGCTCCGGTACATCCGCGGGCACACCCGGGCTCACCACAATCAGGTCCTGCCGCCGGAAGGTCAGCAGCCCATGGCTCCCTGCCTCCACCGAAATCCCTTCATCCAGCAGCGCCGGCAGCTCGGCAATCAGCGTCGCCGGCCGTGCATCGCTCACCGTCACCTTCGCGCCGTGCGCTTTCAAAAAACGCGCCGCCGCCAGACCACTCTTGCCCAAGCCAACCACCAGCACGCGTTTGTTCTTTATTTCCATAAGGAATCGATATGAGCCGCTATGATCCAAAACAATACGACAGTCACTGGAACTGTGAACCACCAGCGTGAACCCTTGACCCCCGCATAAGTGAACATGAAAAAAGCAATTAGTTCAACAACTACGCCCTCCTGGACAGCACGTCCATTATCAGTGGACAACACAACTACGCACACTAAGACAGATGCTACTGTTGCTGCGATACCTGCAAAGGTGGAACTTTTCATCGTAGCTTCAGCGTCGTCAGCGCAAACAGCGCAAACACCAGCGCCAGAATCCAAAACCTCGTAATCACCTTCGACTCGCTCCATCCACCCAGCTCAAAATGATGGTGCAGCGGAGCCATGCGGAAAATCCTCTTCCCTCCGCGCAATTTATAGCTGCCCACCTGCAGCATCACGCTCACTGCCTCCAAAATAAACACGCCGCCGATAAACGGCAGCAGCAATTCCTGCTTCACGACTACCGCGACTGTCGCAATCGCTCCACCCAGCGCCAGCGATCCCACGTCGCCCATAAAAATCTCTGCTGGGTGCGCGTTGTACCAAAGGAACCCAATGCTCGCGCCCACCAGCGACCCGCAGAAGATCGTGAGCTCGCTCACCAGCGGCATGCGCTGCAGCTCCAGGTAATCGCTGAAGACCACGTGACCACTCACATAGGTGAGCACCGTCAAAGCGCCGGCGGCAATAATCGTGCAGCCAATCGCCAGGCCGTCTAATCCGTCCGTCAAATTCACTGCATTCGACGAGAATGAGATCACCAGCATCACAAAAATGATGAACGGCAAAAAAGCCAGCGGCCACACATACGGCACGTGCAGCAGGTGTCCGATGATCAGGTCCGGGCGAAAGCTCTTCACAAACGGCACAATCAGCCGCGTGGAATAAATTCCTTCACTGCGCAGTCTCAACAGCGCAATCGCAATCGCAGCGCTCGCAATAAATTGGAATAGCAATTTCTGCTTCGAAGTCAGCCCCTGGTTCCGCTTGTGCACTACCTTGATGTAGTCGTCTGCAAACCCGATCGCCGCAAAAGCCAGCGTCGCAAAAATCACCAGCCACACAAACGGGTTGGTCAGGTCGCTCCACAACAAAGTCGGCACCAGCACGCTGATGCAGATCAGTATGCCGCCCATCGTCGGCGTGCCGCCTTTTTTCTGGTGGCTCTGCGGCCCCTCTTCGCGGATGTACTGCCCAATCTGAAACTGCCGCAGCCGCTCAATCACAAACGGCCCGATCAGCAATCCGATCAGCAGCGCCGTCAGGCTCGCAAACACGCAGCGGAACGTGACGTAGCGAAAGATCCGGAAGAACCGGAAGTATGGAAACAGCCTCTGATACAGCAGCCAATAGAGCAAAGCGCACGCCTCGACATCAATCTTATCCTTCGATGCATCCGTGCATAGTGACGCGTAGGTTTACCCCTGCGTCAATTTTTGAGAGCCTCCAGCGCCCGCTCCAGCTTCACACCCCGCGACCCCTTCAGCAGCGCCACATCCCCCTCGCGCAGGTTAGCCTGCAGCCACTCCCCGGCTGCTTCCGGAGTTTCGACAAACTCCGCCACCACGCCCGCAGACTTCGCCCCTTCCACCAGCTTTGCCGCCAGCCCGCGAACCCCAATCACCACATCCAACCCGGTCGCCGCCTCACCACATTCCTGATGCAACTGCTCCGCCTCCGGCCCCAGTTCCAGCATCTCGCCGGCGACCAGGATCCTTCGCTTGGCCGACGTTTTTCTCAGCGCAACCATCATTCCGGCCAGTGCCTGCGGGTTGGAGTTATATGCGTCATTCACGATTTTCGCGCCGCGCCACTCCACCACCTCGCCACGCATCTTCCCCGGCCGCATCTGCTCCAGTGCCACTGCGCATTCCGCCAGCGGAATGCCACTCTCTGTACCCACGGCAATCGCCGCCAGCGCGTTCAGCACATTGTGCCTGCCCATCAGCCGGAGATGCACCTTCACCACTTTGCCCTTCAGGCCGATGCCCGCACGAAACCGTGTCCCCTCCAGACCCTGCTCTTCAATCTCTACAGCGCGCACCGTCAGCCCCGGATTCGTTCCGTACAGCACGGCGCGCTTGCCCATTCCGCGCGCCATTGCCGCAACGCGCTCATCGTCGCCATTCAGAAAAGCCATGCCGTCAGCCGGCAGCGCCTGCACCAGCTCATACTTCGCGCACGCAATGCCGTCGATGCCATCGGCAAAAAATTCCAGGTGCACCGGCGCCACGTTCGACACCACCGCCCAGTCCGGTTCGGCAATCTTTGCCAGCGCAGCAATCTCGCCTGCGTGGTTCATCCCCATTTCGACCACCGCGACATCATGCTCCGGCTCCAGTCGCAGCAGCGTCAGTGGAAGCCCGTAATGGTTGTTGAAATTTCCTTCCGTCTTCAGCACGCAGAACTTCGCGCCGAGCACCTGCGCAATGCATTCCTTGGTCGTCGTCTTACCCGCCGACCCAGTCACTCCAATCACGCGTTTGCCCCAATGTCTGCGCACCGCATGCGCCAGCTTCTGCATCGAGTGCAAAACACAATCGCTTTCGCTCTCAGGAACCCGCAGCAGCTTCGCCTCATCCACCGTTGCCGGCTTCAACCAGCGCATCGAAACCACTGCCGCCACCGCGCCGTCAGCCAGCGCAGCCTCTACATAATCGTGGCCATCCATGCGCTCGCCGCGCACCGCAAAAAACAAATCCCCCGCTGCAATCGTGCGCGAGTCAATCGAATACCCCAGCGCCTCCGCATCCTCGTCGAAGTCGCCCTCGGCGTGGATCCAGTCCGCAATTTGCCCCAGCGTCAGCTTCACTTCGTCTCCCATTTGCCGTAACTCTTGGGTGCCCCACCCATCACGACTGTCTTATCGTCGGCATGGGTAGGAAAGCAAGATGTTCGAGTTGCGTTCTTCAACGTTTCACCTCGCGCAGCACCTTCGCTGCCTCGGCCACGTCATCGAACGGAACAGTCTTATCCGCAAACGTTTGCGTCTTCTCATGTCCCTTGCCCGCCAGCAGCACGATGTCTCCCGGCTGCGCCATCTTTATCGCTACGCCAATCGCCACGCGCCGATCCACTTCCACCACGAACTCCGCGACATCTTCACTCTTCTCCGCCTGCATGCCCACCACGATCTCATCGATAATCTGCATCGGCACTTCACTGCGCGGATTATCGCTCGTCACCACCACGAAATCGCTCATCTCTGCAGCCACGCGCCCCATCTTCGGTCGCTTGGTTTTATCGCGGTCGCCGCCGCACCCAAACATCGTAATCACGCGCCCGCCATTTTCGCGCACCAAGTCTCGTGCCAGCGCAATCAAATTCTTCAGCGCATCATCGGTATGCGCATAATCCACCACCACCGCAAATCCCGCTTCGCGCGAACCCGCCACCACTTCAAACCTTCCCGGAACCTGCTTCAACGTCTTCGCCGCCGCAGCAATCTGCTCCAGCGACAAGTTCCGTGCTAGTGCAGCACAGGAAGCAGCAAGCAGGTTGTAAACATTTACTCGGCCGGTCAGAGGCGACTCAATATCGATCTCTTTACCCCATGGCGTTATCCATCTGTAGCTCGTATAGCCAGCTTCCAGCTTGATATTCTCTGCACGATATTCACCCAAATTGATTCCGTACCTTCGCACCTCGCACGCCTCCGCCGCAGCCATCATCTGTTCGCCCGTCGGGTCGTCCGCATTGATCACCGCAACCCTCGGCGCCTGCGCCCCCACACCGGTAAAAATCCGAGCCTTCGCCGCCGCATAGCGCTCCATCGTGCCATGAAAATCGAGGTGGTCCTGCGTCAGGTTCGTGAACATCGCCACATCCACATGCAGCCCCCACACGCGCTCCTGCTCCAGCGCGTGGCTGCTCATCTCCATCACTGCCTCGGTGCATCCCGCGCGCACACCTTCCGCAAACACCTCCAGCACATCGCGGCTCTCCGGCGTCGTATGCTCGCTCTCGCGCACTTCATCGCCGATGTGCGTTTCAATCGTCCCCAGCAAAACGCATTTTCTGCCGACGCTCTTCAGCATCTGTTCCAGCAGCAGCGCCGTCGTCGTCTTGCCGTTGGTCCCGGTCACCGCGCTAATTTTCAGCACGCGCTCCGGATGTCCAAAGACCGCGGCACTCACCTCCGCCAGCGCTCGCCGCCCGTGCTCCACCAGGGCAATCGCCAGCTCCGGCCGTTCATTCCGCAACCGCCCAAAAACTTCCGCCGAATCCGTCACCACCGCGACCGCGCCATTCTTTAGTGCTGCATCTACAAACTTGTTACCGTTCGTTGTCCCACCCTGCATCGCTACAAACACATCGCCAGCGCCCACGCGCCGCGAGTCATACTGCACACCACGCACCTCCGCAGCTCCAGCCGTCGCCACCACCGCCACGCCAGCCATCGCGTCATTCCAATGCATGCTTTGTATTTTAGGCTCCCGCCCACGCAGCTCTATCTAGCGAACCGCACCACGATCTCTGTGCCAGCAGGCACCATCGTTCCCGCTGCCGGAGCCTGCTCCGTCGCCAGCCCGCTGCCCAGCGTCTGCACGCGAAGCCCCAGCCGTGCTGCATCCTGCACCACGGTGCGCAGACCATCGCCTTTAAATTCCGGCACCGTCACTCGCTTGCCGGCATCCACCACCACGCCGCCCCCCTGCTGCTCTATCGGCGCTCTTATCTTGGGAGCATCCACCTTCATAGCCGACGTTCCCGCATCCGGCATCACCGACGTTGTATTTCCATTGGCGCGGAATGCCTGCATCACCTTGTCCGGTAGCCCGCTCAGTCCAGCCGGCTCCTTGGCGTGCGCGGCCCGGGCCGCTGCATCGCTCACAGCATCGGCCTGCACATTTTCAGCCATGGCCGCCGCCGTTGCCGGCTGTCGCAGGGGATCATCCTCCGGCAGGCTGTTCACCTCATCGAACATCGCCTTCAAATCACCAACGCTCTGCCCCGGCGTATCGTCCACTTCGGTATCGTTGCGCGCCAGTTGCATCTCGCGATCGCTCTTCAGCGGCTGGTCATGCGGAACGCCCAGGTACTCCAGCACCTGTTGCGCCACGTCGTGGAACACCGGCGCGCTCACTGCCGCGCCGTAAAAGCTGCCAATCGTCGGCGTATCGATTACCACCGCGATTGAAATCGCCGGCGCGCTTACTGGAGCAAACCCTGCAAAGCTCGCCACCAATTTCGTATGCGAATACGTGTGCGTCGCCGGATCAATCTTGTTCGCCGTGCCCGTCTTTCCGCCGGAGCTGTATCCATTCAACTGCGCGGCCTTGCCCGTGCCTTCAATCACAATGCCCTGCATCATCGCGCGCATCTTCGCTGCAGTCAGTTCCTTAATCACTCGGTGTGACCCATCCGGCAGCTTCTCCGGCAACTGGTAGCTGGGATGGAACGGCTGCGCCTGCAACCGCGCATCGCCCTTCATCGCCTCAGTCGATTGCAGCAACACGTGCGGAGGCATATACACGCCGCCGTTCGCAATTGCAGAAACCATCGTCACCAACTGCACGGGAGTCACACCCACCTCCTGCCCAATTGCCAGCGAAAGAATACTTGTCGGCTCCCACTTCCTTGCCGGCCGCAACAAGCCGCGTGTCTCGCTCGGCAGCTCAATCCCAGTGCGTTGTCCGAACCCGTACGACTTGATGTACTCGTAAAATTTTTCGTTCCCCAGCTTCAGCGCCATCTTCGCGGCGCCTACATCGCTTGATTTCTCCAGCGCCTTCTGCACCGTCACGCGCCCCATGCCCATGTCGCTCTTGTCGTCGTGAAGCGTGCGCCCCATGTAGGTGAACGCGCCGCCCTGGCAATCCACTATGTCTGTCGGCTGCACACCCGCGCCGTCAATCGCCGCAGAATACGTCACCAGCTTAAACGTAGACCCCGGCTCATACACATCGCTCACCGCAAGGTTAGTCAACGAGTCCGCGTCCACATGCCGCGAGTCGTTCGGATTGAATCGCGGACTCACCGCCAGCGCCAAAATGTTTCCCGTCCTCGGGTCCTGCACCACGACCGTTCCGTGCGCCGCTCCGGTCTTCTTCACCTGCGCATCCAGCGCTTGCTCCGCCATGTACTGGATGTTCGCGTCGATCGTCAGCACCAGGTTTTCGCCCGGCATCGGCTCGCTCTCTTTGGAGCCCATCACGTGGTGCTTCGCGTCTACAGCTGTTAGCTCGTGCCCGGATGTGCCATGCAGCTCGTCGTCGAATTGCCGCTCCAGCCCACCCAGGCCGGCATCGTCCATGCCCACATAGCCCAGCACGTGCGCCGCCAATTCGCCGTCAGGATAGAACCTCTTGAACTCTTTCTGGATGTAAATGCCCTTCAGGTTCAGGTCCTTCACGCGGTCGGCTGTATCAGCATCCAGCTTGCGCGCCACCCATGCAAAATTGCGCGAGGCATTCATCCGCGCCTCGATCTGGTCAGCCGTCGTGAAGTGGTCCAGCGGATCGGCGTGGACGATCTTTGCAAGCAGCTCAGCATCGCTCGCCTTGTTCTGCCCAACTTCGCTGGGCACGGCGTAGACGCTGTCCACCAGCACCGTCATCGCCAGTTCATTCAGATTTCGGTCATACAACACGCCGCGCCGCGGAGACACCTCAAACCCGCGCTGCTGCTGCTTGTCCGCCCGCTCTACGAATTCCTTGTGCCGTACCACCTGCAGCCACATCAGCCGGAAACCGATCGCTGCTACCCAGAAGCAAAGAAAAATCGCCACCCAGAGAAACCGCGACCGGCGAATCGGTGCGGTCAAGTTCTGGCGTGGCGATGACCTCATGTATGTTTCACCCAACGAACAATTCTAAGTTCTAAGTTGTCAGCGTGAGTGCCTCGTTGCCGGTGTTCTTCCTGACAACTTGGAACTTACAACTTCGAACTTCTTCAATTCACATTCTGAGTTGCAGCCGGAACATGCACTTCTGCCAGCGCTGCGCCCGAATTCCCCGTAGCTTCAGGCCGCACAACCTGCCCCGGCAGCGGCTCATCCAGTCCTAGCTGCCTGGCGATGTGGTCAATCCGTCCCGGCTCGCTCAACTGCGCTTCCTGTAATCGCAACTGCCGGTTGTCTTCACGCATCTGCTCCACCTGCTGCTTGGCGTTCTCAACCTTGTAGCCCAGGTCGATCGCGGAAAAGTGCTGCCATACATAGACCATCGTTAGCGCAAAGAAGATCGACATAACCACTGTGAACATCCGCATGTCGCGCTTGCGCTGCGGATCATCCGCCTTCACCAGACGGGTGTTGTCAAGGTGCTTGGTAAAAAACATCTCAGGTGTCGGCCCGCGGCGCCGCGAACGCTGCGCTTCAAACAACTCGCGATTGCGCTGCGCAATGCTGATGTTGCGGCTCTTGCTCGGCGGCGCTGCAGGCCGCTCGTTCTCGAGCCGTCCTGCCTCATGACCAATCGCCATTGTCGCCATTGCATTGCCTCCGTGTTTCTCTGCATCCCCTCTTTCATCCCTTTGAAACAACCCGGGCCAGGGTTGCTGTGGGGGGAGGGGTGGGTGGTGCGGTAGTTGCCTTGTTTTCGCCTTTGTACATTCGTCTGGCAGGACAACCCCGGCCCGAGTTCAAACTTGTCTTTCCTCAATCACTAACCACTACTCACTTCTTCTCAGCCGCTCTCAACTTCGCGCTTCTTGCTCGCGGATTCCTCATCTGTTCTTCTTCGGCTGCGATCGCCGGTTTCTTCGTCAAAATCTCAAATTCTCCCAGCTTCGCATGCTCACGAAAGCTGTCTTTCACCATCCGGTCTTCCAGCGAGTGAAAGCTGATCATCACCACTCGCCCTCCCGGCTTCATCAGAGACCCCGCGCTTTGCAGCAGCGATCGAATCTCTCCCAACTCATCATTCACGTGAATACGTAGCGCCTGAAAGGTTCGAGTCGCCGGATGAATCTTGTCGCCTTTCATGGATGGGGCAACGGCCGATATCACTCCAGCAAGTTCCGCTGTCGTCCTTATCGGCCGCGCCCTCACCACGGCTCTGGCGATTCTCCGCGACCTCCTTTCTTCTCCGTATTCGTAAACGATGCGGGCGAGTTCCTCTTCGTCCGCCTCGTTTACCACTTGCTCGGCCGTCAACTCGCTGCGCGCATCCATGCGCATGTCCAGCGGCCCTTCGGCTCGAAAACTAAATCCTCTGTGCGCCTCATCCAGCTGCAGGCTGCTCACTCCAAAATCCGCCAGCAAACCATCCAGCGTTCCCGGCTTCACGACTTCGGCAATCTCGGAAAACGGCCGGGGCACAAATTCAACTGCCGGCATCTCGCTTCCAAGCTCCTCTGCAAGCGCTGCGAGCTTCTCTCTCGCTATCTCCATCGCCTGCGCGTCGCGGTCGAACGCTATCAACTTCCCGCGTCCTCCGAGCCTTCTCGCAATCGCTGCCGAGTGCCCGCCGAGTCCCAGCGTCGCGTCTACCACCACACCGCCGGGCCGCACATTCAAAAAGGTCAAACTCTGTTCCAAAAGAACCGGTACATGTTGCGGTGCTGCCATTCGTTCCGCCTCATGCGTCCCACTAAGGGACTGGTAAAACCAACGACTTAAACCCAGGCCGCCTTACAGGCCCTTGATCCCAATCTGTTCCACATCCGCGTCCGTCACCGGCTCCGCCTTCAACTTCTCCCTGCGTCGCGAATCCAGATCGACCGTCAGGTACTTCTGCATTCCAATC
>Ga0206874_1225_pt1 | contig 13415 bp, 17 predicted proteins | sample Alteio_BWOrgCont_12_FD_152629 | JGI IMG/M metagenome (GOLD analysis project Ga0206874, IMG submission 152629) | Enriched cells from forest soil in Barre Woods Harvard Forest LTER site, Petersham, Massachusetts, United States -... | ecosystem: Environmental > Terrestrial > Soil > Temperate forest >...
ATTGTAAAATTTCCTCTGCTGTGTTTTCTCCTATTTTTTTTTCCCTTTCTTGTTCTCGAATTACCTAATCCAACTTCATCACATTCAGTCAATTCAATTAAAATTTTTCTAGCTTCAAATTCTTTGCCTTTATTAAACATATTCCCTATCTGGTTAAAGGAATTGACGATTGAAGTATGTAGTGAATTGTCTTGTTGCGAGTTGATTTTCCATAATAGGAAAGGATCTACATATAACGGTATATCCTCATCAAGAAATGGGATTGCAAAATCTACCTCTTCTTGTAAAAAAGGCAAATTATAATAATCATTTAAACGTGGTCTTACTATTGTCATTAAAGAGTAGTGAAATACGAATATACCATTCTTCTAAGCATTTAATAAAACTGAACATTTATTCCGGATAAAGCACACGCGTGCCCAAAACATCTTAAGCTTTCAGCTTAACACCCCCTTCACCAAAAATTAACAAACCCTACCCTACACTATTAAAATTTAACTATTTTGGCTGCCTTAAAACAGCAAAGCATACCATGACCTATTGTTTGGGAATTAAAGTTAAAGAAGGATTATTAGCATTAGCCGATACACGTATTACATCAGGTACCGATACTACTGTAAAAAAGAAAATATCTATAGAACAAAAGGATGGCTTAAATATGCGCCTTGGATAAACTATGATGATTATTTTCAGAACTACTATATTAAAGATATTGATAAGTCCCTCGATGGTAAATCCAATAGGGTAGAAATCCTTGAATTTAATAGGCACAATTACGATTTGGTTAATACCTATATTTCTTTAAAAGAACAAAATACAAGAAACCTTTCTAATGATCCACTTTTTAATCAAATACCAGTATTATCAGCAAAAAGAAAGTTAACATCCATTTTAAAATTGCCAACTGGAAAAACTAATAATGCGGATAGAGATTACGAAGATTTGATGGTTCAAACATTGGCATCCCTATTATATCCTCATTTAGATTTTGCAAAGGAACAAAGCAGGACGGATTCTGGAACTCAAATTAGAGATTTAATCTTCTACAATAACAGATCGTTTGACTTTTTGAAAGATATCTATGACATGTACGACTGTAAACAAATAGTCATCGAATTGAAAAACGTAAAAGAAGTTGAAAGAGAGCATATCAATCAATTAAATAGATACCTTGCCGATAGTTTTGGAAGATTTGGTATTATTTTTACTAGAAACAAGCTCCCAAAAAGTATCTACCAAAACACCATCGATTTATGGTCAGGACAACGTCGCTGTATTCTAGTATTAGATGACACGGATCTTCAACTCATGTGTGATGTATATGAAAGTAAACAAAGACATCCGATTGAGGTCATAAAAAGAAAATACATTGAATTTACAAGAAGTTGTCCATCTTAGATTACACATATGACTACAGAACAAGTAGATACCTTTGAAAAACTACAAACACAGTTAGAAGGCTTACATACCGAGATAAGTGCTTTATCAAAAAAATCTCAAAATGACGCCTTGAATAAATTCAAGTTGAAATTCGTTAATCAGATTTTGTCCGACGCGAACAATTTACTTGGTGAAAAATATAAGCCATTTTCTGACTTTTTAATTTTTGATGAAAATGACTTACCTACAAACAGTGATGCAGCTATGATGCTTACCCAATATTTAAATTGTTTTGAAAAATTGAGGTCGGATAATATTAAAAAAGAGGATAAGTTTCCACAGCATTGGTATTGGCTAATTGATGGAAAATTATCGAATATTCGAACTGTTACACCTAAAATTATAAAGGAAAAATAATGGATAATAAAACAGTTACAAGTAAGCGACCAACAAAAGCGCAAGTGGAACAATACGATATGTTATTGCCTATACTCGAGTCAGTGTTTGAGGAAATTAGAGAACTTTCAAAAAAGAAACAAGATGGAGCTTTAAATGAAATTAAAGTTAAAATGACAAACAGAATTTTATCTAAAGTGAAATCAATTCTCAATGATGATCCTACAATTGAATTTCTAGATTTACTTGACGAAGAAGCTTTACCAACTAACAGTGACGCAGTTTTAATAATTGCTCAATTTAAAGCCGCATTACAACAATATAAAACTAAACACTTTGAATATAATGGACGCAAATGGCAATGGACAACAAAAGACTAAATAGTGGTGAAATATAGTATTTCAGTACATGGCCGTACTTTCATACAGCCAACATATTAAATCTTCTAGATGCAAAAAGCTTCTAACTCCGCTGCCGAGAATGTCCCGATAGTGGTCAATATGCAAATTAATCCGTATTACAATTTAAACGCCGCCTTTACCAAATGCGTAATCCCACCCGCAGCAATTTGCAACCCTACACAAAATATGAGGAAAGCCATGATACGGTTAATAATTACTTCATTATGCGAACCGATATAGCTGATGAGCCGGTTGGTATTTAGATAAAACAGGAAAATGAGTATGCAGATGCCAATAATGGATATAAACAGGGCGGCCATGTTAACCAGGTAAACAGACAGGTCCTGGTCGGCGCTTTGCGCGCTTAGCGTAAAGAGTACGGCAATGGTACCGGCGCCGGCAGTTATGGGGAAGGTGATGGGGTAGAATAATTTATTTTCCACCTGTTTTATTTTCTCCAATTGTTCTACTTTATCCGCCTGGTTGGCGGCCGGAACTTCTTTTTCATCCGAAGAAAGGAACTCCCAGCCTATCTTGCAGATCATGATCCCACCGGCCAGTTGAATGATCGGAATAGACAATCCGAACAGCTCCAGTATCCAATGCCCTATGAATAGGGTTACTGTGCAGATCATGAAGGAATAAAAAGTAACCCGGGCAACAGCGTTTATCCGCTCTTTTCGGGATAGGTCTGAAAAATAAGGACTCAAAATAAATGCAGTTCCTAAAGGGTTAACAACCGGAAAGAGCGCAACAAACCCTATAAAAACCAGATGAATAAAATCGTTAAAATGTATCGTCATGCCGTGGCAAATATACTTTTTTTGCCTGTATTGCAGGTGCACGCGTGTCGCGTGTACTTCACCGGATCACTATTCAAACTTCCAATGTTTCAGAATGTCTATTTTGGATTTGGATGCATCAATAGTTTCTAAAATATTCCCTTTCGAATCATAATGCCGCCATATACCTGAGTAGTCGTTTTTTTTGTAAAAACCTGAGACGGTTAAAATTCCATTTTCATCAAATAAGTAATATGGCCCGTCATACCCACTATCAAGTGATTGGCGTATTTCATGTAAGATACCATTCGTATTGTGAAATCTATAAGCTTTAATTCTGCTATTAAATTTGCTTAATGGCAACATAACAACTTCCGGAAAGACTTCGCTGCCTTCGCCAAAAAAGATGTTAAAATTATTATTACTATGTGTATTATATGCTATATCGGTCAACACATTCGGGCCGTCATACTTAAGTACAACATTTATGGAATCGCCATGTTTTATCCGCACAGACGCTGCATTTTTACCGTCGAAATTCAGCGTATCTAAAGCCGGATCCTTCGAAACGGGTTCAATATGCGTTTTCGGCTTACAGGCTGTGAAGAATAAAACAAAAATGATCAGAGCCGCCGCCGGCACCTGGATATGCACTTTGATCTTGTGTAATATTTCCATAATCTCCTTTAACTGGTATTGCCGGTGATAATAGGTTACCTGCAAGGTCACACGCGGCATGCGCGCGCCATCAACCAAAATAGTTAAATTTTAAAAAAAATAAAAATATTAATAAATGCAGTGTAATGTTTTCAGCATCTTCGTCTCTAACAGGAAATTTAATACAAAATGGATACGCAACAAAAGGACAGTATTTTAAAGGTAAGCAACCTGAATGTGCAGTATGGTACTTTCCAGGCAGTGAAGGATGTCTCGTTTGACGTAAGGGCAGGGGAGATATTCGGGCTGTTAGGGCCAAACGGCGCCGGTAAAACCAGTACTTTGAGCGCTATTGAAGGTTTGATAAAATATACATCGGGAGCAATTATTGTAGATGGCTACAACGCAAAGGAAAAACCATTACATGCCCGCGCTGGCATGGGTGTACAATTGCAGTCGACCAGTTTTCAGCCCGAATTAAGGGTTGGCGAGATATTGCAATTATTTGCCGGTATTTACGGCGTCCCGCTGGCCGCTGGCCGGCTGGATACCATATTGCAGGAAATAAAACTGGAGGATGCCGTAAATAAAAAGTTTGGTGAGCTATCGGGCGGGCAGCAGCAGCGGGTATCGTTGTTCATATCCACCATCCACAACCCGCGTTTGGTTTTGCTTGATGAGCCTACTACGGGCCTCGACCCGCAATCGCGTCGCCAGCTTTGGGAACGTATTGAAGCCATCCGCGAAAGGAACCACGGTGTGTTACTCACCACACACAGTATGGAAGAAGCAGAATCCGTTTGCGACCGTATCGCCATCATCGACCATGGCGCGATCATAGCTATCGATACGCCACAGTCGTTAATAGATAAACATAAAGACGATCCTGAAGCGATAGCAGTATCACGCCGTGGCAGGGTGACATTAGAAGATGTATTCATTGCATTAACCGGCAAGGCAGTACGCGCTTAGTAGAGTTATAAGCTGAAGGCAGAAAGCTAAAAGCTGAAAAATATTAAATAATAGATTTTGAAACCGATGCAAAAAGCTTTATTCTTTCAGCTTTTTGCTTTAAGCTTAAACAAATGGAAACCAACATACCAAAAACCTCAACTGTATTCAGCGCCCTCTTAAAATCTGATTTTACGGTATTATGGCGTAACCGCCGCGCGGTAGTATTATCAATAGTAATGCCTGTATTTATACTTATGATGTGGAAGGGTTTGATCCCCCTTTTAGGCGGCCCATATACTATGGCCAATAGCCTTAGCTACGGCCTTATAGCTACTACCTTGCTGGGCTACGCCAACACCCTTGCCCGCGATCGCGAAAAAGGTATATTTCAACGCTTAAGGGTAGCGCCTATGCCCGGCTGGGTAATTATGATGAGTAGGTTAACGGTACAAATACTCATGATAATTATTATCACCACGGTCATATTCATTGTTGGCAACAATTTCGATAAAATAACACTTTCCGCCGAAGGTTATGCCCTAACTTATTTTGTTGCTGTAGTAGGGGCAGCGGTTTATTTATCTGTGGGCCAGCTTATTGTAGGCTTAATAAGAAATGCTGAAACCGTTAATACTACTTCCAGGTTTGTATTTGTGATATTTATTATGGCAGGGACGTTTGCCACTATCTATTCAGCAGAACATAAAAGCAGCATGATCGCCCAAATAACTCACTGGTCGCCTTACGGTGCGGTAAACACCATGATTTCCGCCGGAATGGTTCCCGACAAATGGAATATGGATGCTACATACGCACTTTTAGCTACCATAGGCTACATCATCGTGTTTGCAACCATCGGCATCCAAAAATTTAAATGGGACTCAAAATAATCAATTGATTTAAAACGCTTTATATCTTACTGACAAAACAGTGTCACCACTTTTTCCTAACGGTCTTCGTAACTTGCATTATTCCGCAAGCATGCCGTGAGGACGATGCTTGTGCCATTCTTTGACATATTAAAAAATTAAGCAGCTAAAAATTCCTTTTTTACGGGGGGGTGCAATATGATTGTAGAGCCTGTTTACATGAGATGCAATGCTCCCATTATAATTACTTATGTAAAGTTTTTAACAATTCCTTAGCAGGAACAGATTTGCTGTTTCCATTTTTATCACCAATAATAAGGCTTTCACCTTTGGCAGCTGTAGTTTCAACTAATTTGCGTATTGCCTTGTTTACACCAATGAGAACTTTATCCGCAAGTTCATCAAGTTCAGTTTTGCTGGTTTTAGTTGTCATTCTCTCGTTTTAAAATATTATTCCAAATATCGGGATTTAATATAATTTTTTCTTCATTTAATGAGCCTTTCGCAATAATTTCAGCCGTTTGGTCCATATTGTCAACAATTATCCAATGGTCGCTAATCGGTATATATAATTGTAGTAAGTTTTTTAACCCTCTATAATACCTTCGCTCAATAACATCATCAGGAATATTATGGCCGCCATTACTTACACGTTTTGCTACTCGCTCCATAGCGAATTGTGGCGAATTCAACCAAAAATATAATAAGGTTACATGATAGCCCTTCTCTTTGGCGTATTTAATAAATGAAATATAACTCCTTGTTGATAAGGTTGTTTCAAAAGCAAAGTCAACTCTGTTTGTAAGAGGTCATTTATACGTTGCAACAATATCCTTCCAGCTTCTATCGCAACACTTTCAGGGTTAAATGGCGATAAGCCTGAAGCTATATTATCAGCATTTACAAATTCGTTGCAGTTGAGCAGTTCGGGTAATATAGTATAACTTGCTGTGGTTTTTCCTGCACCATTACAACCAGAAATTATATACAAGTTTGACATATGTTATTTATTCAGCTAAAAGGAGTCTTAAACAATTATAAGTTTTTATTAAAGCATTAAAGAATGTAATACGTCTTAAATTTATAAATTTGACGCCTGTACAAATTTTAACACAATTTATTTCCGAATATAATATGAGCAAAGGGGTTATAAGCAAAGAAGAAGATTACTCGCAATGGTACAACGACCTGGTGATAAAAGCCGACATGGCCGAATACTCACCGGTACGCGGCTGTATGATCATAAAGCCATACGGTTATTCCATTTGGGAAAAAATGCAGGCCGTGCTTGATAAAATGTTCAAGGATACCGGCCATAGCAACGCCTATTTCCCGCTGCTTATACCAAAATCATTCTTTAGCAAAGAGGCCAGTCACGTAGAGGGCTTTGCCAAGGAGTGCGCCGTAGTAACCCATTATCGCCTAAAAAATGACAGCGATGGCAATATTGTTGTAGACGAGGATGCCAAACTGGAAGAAGAGTTGATCATCCGCCCAACATCCGAAACCATCATCTGGAACACTTACCGCGGCTGGATACAATCCTACCGCGATCTGCCTATACTGGTTAACCAATGGGCCAACGTAATGCGCTGGGAAATGCGTACCCGTTTGTTCCTGCGTACCAGCGAGTTTTTATGGCAGGAGGGCCACACTGCCCACGCCACATCAGAAGAAGCCGTTGCCGAAACCGAACAAATGCTGGAAGTGTATGCTGACTTTGTAGAGAACTGGTTAGCGCTACCCGTTATAAAAGGCCGTAAAACGCCGAATGAGCGCTTCGCCGGTGCATTGGATACCTATTGCATCGAAGCTTTAATGCAGGATGGCAAAGCCCTACAGGCAGGTACATCGCACTTTTTAGGGCAGAATTTTGCCAAAGCGTTCGATGTAAAATTCACCGGTAAGGATAATAAGCTTGATTACGTTTGGGCAACCTCATGGGGTGTATCCACCCGATTGATAGGGGCGCTGATCATGGCCCACTCTGATGATGCAGGTTTAGTATTGCCACCAAAACTGGCGCCTATACAGGTAGTTATTGTGCCGATATACAAACACGAAGAAGAACTACAAAATATATCTAACTATGTAGCCACCCTTAAAAAAGAGCTTGTGGCGAAAGGTATTTCAGTTAAGTTCGATAACCGCGACACCCATCGCCCCGGCGCAAAATTCGCCGAGTATGAGTTAAAAGGCGTGCCACTGCGCGTAGCCATCGGCAGTCGTGATATGCAGAATGGTACTGTTGAGCTTGCCCGCCGCGATACCAAGACCAAGGAAACGGTTAACCAGGAGGGATTAGCTAATGTGATCGAAGGCTTGCTGGATACTATCCAGGAAAACATCTACAAAAAAGCGCAGGATTTCAGGGCTGAAAACACTACTGAGGTAAATGACTGGGAAGAATTTAAACGTTTGCTGGATGAAAAACCAGGCTTCCTTTCCGCCCACTGGGACGGTACCGCCGAAACCGAGCAAAAAATAAAAGATGAAACTAAAGCAACAATCCGTTGCATACCTTTGAACAACAAACTGGAAGAAGGCCGATGCATCCTGACGGGCAAACCGTCGATACAAAGGGTTCTTTTTGCAAGGGCGTATTAAGGTTTGGTGAATGGTTGATTGGGTTGATTAGGTGAGTGGTTGTTGAATCATTTTTAATAATAACACATGGCATCTTTTACCGAACTTGAGGTTTGGAAGCAGGCAAGAATAGTAAGAAGATTTATATCTGCTTTGAGTAAAGCTTTTCCTGTTGAAGAAAAGTACAGGCTTACAGATCAGATTATACGTTCACCGCGATCAATAGGAAATAATATTGCCGAAGGACATGGTAGGTTTCATTACCAGGATAATATTCGATTTTGTATTATGGCCCGTGGTTCATTAACAGAAACACTCGACCATTTACTGATTGCAGTGGATGAAGAAATTATAACAAATGAAATATTACAATCTTTTCAGCCGGATTATGACAGTTGTTTAAGATTACTAAACGGGTATATCCAATATTTAAAGAATAAAAAAGGCGATGGTTTATAAGAGTGAAGTTCAACCACTCACCCAATCAACCACTCACCCAATCAACCAATTCAGTATGAAATTCGCAACCAAAGCAATACACGCAGGGCAGGAGCCCGATCCGTCAACCGGCGCGGTAATGACGCCGATATATCAAACATCAACCTACTGGCAAAAGTCGCCGGGCGATAACCAGGGATACGAATATTCGCGCGGTACCAACCCAACACGCAAGGCATTGGAAGATTGCCTTGCAGCGTTAGAAAATGCAAAGTTTGGCCTGGCCTTTTCCAGCGGTATGGGCGCGACCGACGCGGTAATGAAGCTGTTAGCCCCCGGCGATGAAGTAATAACCGGCAACGACCTTTACGGCGGCTCATACCGTATGTTTACTAAAATATTCGCGCCATATGGTATCAAGTTCCATTTCCTCGACTTGTCGAACCCGGATAACATCACTCCCTATATAAACGATAAAACCAAGCTGGTTTGGATAGAAACGCCTACCAACCCAACCATGCGCATAATTGATATTGAGGCGGTAGCCAAAATAACAAAGGCAAATAATTTGAAGCTGGTGATTGATAATACCTTCGCATCGCCATACCTGCAAAACCCGATTGATCTGGGTGCTGATATTGTGATGCATTCGGTTACCAAATACATCGGCGGCCACTCCGATGTTGTGATGGGCGCTTTAATGCTGAACGATGAGGAAACCTACAAAAAACTATGGTTCATTTATAACGCCTGCGGTGCCACACCCGGCCCTATGGATAGCTTTTTGGTACTGCGCGGCATAAAAACCCTGCACCTGCGCATGAAGGCCCATTGCGAAAATGGCAGGCAGGTTGCCGAGTTCCTAAAAACGCATCCGAAAGTTGAAAAGATATACTGGCCCGGCTTTACCGACCACCCCAACCACGATATTGCCCGCAAACAAATGCGCGGTTACGGCGGCATGATCTCCATTGTACTTAAAGGTGCCGACCTGCAGGAAACATTCCGTATAGCATCATCATTCAAAGTATTCACCCTTGCCGAATCATTAGGCGGCGTGGAATCGCTCATCAACCACCCCGTAAGCATGACCCACGGCTCCATCCCCAAAGCCGAGCGTGAAAAAGCCGGTGTAGTGGATAACTTACTACGCCTAAGCGTAGGAGTGGAGGATATTGAGGATCTGCTGGATGATTTGAAACAGGCGTTAGCATAATAAAATAATAAAAAGGCGTCATTGCGAGCGATAGCGTGGCAATCCCCGATATGTAAAGCAGATCATAGTCGGGGATTGCCACGTCGTTACACTCCTCGCAATGACGAAAAAATATTATTAAATGATTGAAAACTTAAAGGGATTTTTAGACAGTAAAGTCGCACAATATAACCAACCCAACTTCATCCCAAACGACCCCGTTTCCATCCCGCACCTCTTCACTAAAAAGCAGGACATCGAAATAATGGGCTTTTGGGCGGCCACATTAGCCTGGGGACAGCGCGTAACCATCATCAACAAATGCAAGGAGCTGATCACCCTAATGGACGGCGCACCCTATGATTTCATCATCAACCACCAGGAACCCGACCTCAAAAAGCTGCTCCATTTTAAGCACCGCACGTTTAATGATATTGATACGCTGTACTTCATCGCGTTCTTCCGCTATCATTATGAAAGAAATGAATCGCTCGAATCCGCATTCGTACATCCCAACCCCCTAAGGGGGGAGCAAAAGGTTGAGGCGGCGTTGAATTATTTTCGCTCTTACTTTTTCTCTCTGCCCGACTACCCGCACCGCACCAAAAAGCACGTATCATCACCATCGCAAAAATCAACGTGCAAACGCCTGAACATGTTCCTGCGCTGGATGGTGCGTAAAGATAATTGTGGCGTTGATTTCGGTATTTGGAACCAACTTAAACCCGCCGACCTCATCATGCCCTGCGATCTCCATGTCGACCGCGTGGCCCGCAAACTTAAACTCATCACCCGCAAACAAACCGACTGGCAAACCGCAATCGAACTTACCGAACGCTTAAGAGAATTTGACCCCGTAGATCCTGTTAAATATGATTTTGCTTTGTTTGGATTGGGGATAGAAGAGAAATTTTGATATTGAGAATTAACTTTAGTAAATTTGTATATGACACGGTTAACAGTTAATGTGCCAAATGATAATGATATCTCTTTTCTAAAAGAGGTTTTAGACCGTTTTGGCTTAAACTACGAGATCGATGCTGATGATAATGGATATATATTTTCTGAAGCTGAAATTAAAGACTTTGTTAAAACCCGACAGGATTTTATTGATGGCAAAACTACAGCCCGTGATTGGACTGATATAGAAGAAGATTTAAATCGTGCCTTCAATCAAACTACTTAAACGTGCAGAGCTGGAAATTATAGATGCTTGCAAATGGTATGAAAAGCAGCAAAAAGGGTTATCCATCAACTTTAGAAATGCTGTTAAGAATAGTTTAAACTCTATTGCGTCAAACCCGCTTATTTTTCAAAAGAGATTTGATACTGAGTTACGTTTTACGTTAGTAAAAAAGTTTCCCTATGTATTAGTTTATTGGTACGATGAAATATTGGATACTGTTTTTGTAACATCGGTTTTTCATACCAAAAGAAACCCGGAAAACATTTAAGTAAATGGATAATTCAAACGAACTTTCCGGCTTCCTCACCGGCAAATCCGAACAAACGCTATTGTTGTTCAGCCACTTCATAACCGAATACCAAAAACTTGCCCCGGTAACCATCCATCCCGCCAAAACCATGATCGGTATAGCCAATTCGCACCGCCGCATAGCCTGGGTAACCCAATTAGGTAAAAACTTTGTGCACATAGTGTTCCCATTCAAACAGGAATACCCCGATAACCTATGCTTCCAGAAAATAGCCCAGGTACCCGGCGACGCCCACCAGTTCAACCATCATTTCAGGATGTATAATGTGGATGATGTGAATGAAGAAGTGCTCGGGTTTATGAAATTAGCTTATACAGAAGAATCATAAAGCAAGGGTGTCATACTGAGGCTCTCGAAGTATGAGCGTAAAGGCCTTGGAGTATGGCCTTTCTATGCTTCCTCCTTAAAATAAACCTTATAAAAATTCATGTGCTTCCCGTCATCAAAGCCTTTTTCTATCAACTCTTTATCACCATGAATATAAATATGAAAGTTCTTATCCAGTTTTAACACGCTCTTATAAACCCGCTGCTGCTTTTTCACCGCATTGCCCGATATTTCAAACGTATCACCTATCGGCGTTTCAAACTCCTGCTCGTACTGGCTTTTAAATGTTTTGAACGATTCAATGGCTTTCTCATTACCTATCACCTCATCAGCAAACTCATCCAGGTCGAAAGTCTCCTTCTCCTTAAAGTATTTCATCGATTTATTCAGCAGGTCGATCTTATCCGCTTTGCTCATTTCAAACTCGTCATCCAGTTTTTGGGTCACAAAGTTTTTGTAGATGCCAAGGGTATTGCTGGTTTGGTTAAAGCTGTCATTGCGGATCTTTAGCTGCAAAAACTCATCCTTCCAGTACATAGCCGCATCCTGCCCGCGATTGGTATGGTCAATTACCACTACTTTATAACCGTTCTCTTTGTCAATATTAAATATCAAAACGCCTTTGTCCAGCTTGTTGATGTTAATGGCGTTTTCCTCGTAATCAACGTTAAAACCACCGTCCTGGGGGTAGACCTTCAGGTAAGTTTCTTTGTTCTCCGATTTAAAAATACCGATAGCATCCAGCGGGTTACCCTCTATCTGCACCTGCTTAAAATAAACTACGTACAATTCGCCCGGCTTTATATTCGGGTGATTGGAAACCTTGTACAAGTGTTTAGCTATCTGTTCCGATGCCTCATGAAATTTTTCCTTATCCTCAAAAACCTGGGTGGTAAAATGATGCACCTCGTTCAAATTCAGGTCTCCGCTGCTGTGCGTCAGGTGATAAACTTCGTTGGTCTTTTCGAAAGGCTTCAAAAAGTAATTCATCAACAGGTTAGGGATCACATCATCCTTCAGCTCCAGCGGTTTGTCCGACAAAGCATAAAATTCATTGATCGACGGGTTACCAACATGATGAACCGAAATAGTATCCAGCGAGGCCTCAAAATAACTTACCATAGTACCGGCGAATTTAGAACTTTTTTGGGTGATGCCGCCCCTTTTTATCCTTACAAAAAAATGGCAGCAACATTGAGTTGAAATAACGACTTTTGTCTGAACCGGAATTTACTGAATTTAAGAATTAACAGAATTTCTTTTAATTCTTAAATTCAATTAATTCCAAAAATTCCGGTTCAGACAATAATGAACCAAGAACCAACAATAGTAGCCCTTGCCACGCCATCAGGAAGTGGCGCCCTCGGTATCATCCGCCTGTCGGGACCCGATGCCATTATCATTGCCCAAAGTGTTTTCAAAGGCAAGGACCTTACTAAACAAGAATCACATACCATTCATTTTGGCAATATTGTGGATGGCGATCTGATACTGGACGAAGTTTTGGTTTCCCTGTTCATCGCCCCACGCTCATACACCCGTGAAAACGTGGTCGAGATCTCCTGTCATGGTTCTGCTTATATTATTGAGTCGATAATTAAATTACTGATAAAAAAGGGGGCCAGGGCCGCCAAACCCGGCGAGTTTACCCTCCGCGCTTTCCTCAACGGCCAAATGGATCTCTCGCAGGCTGAAGCCGTTGCCGATCTTATCGCATCTGATTCCAAAGCATCTCAGCAGGTAGCCCTGCAGCAATTGCGTGGTGGTTTCAGTACCCAATTACAGACATTGCGCGAGCAATTGGTAACATTTGCTTCATTGGTTGAACTGGAACTGGATTTCAGCGAAGAAGATGTAGAATTTGCCAATCGCGATCAGCTAAAAAAACTAACCCACGATATTACCCGTATCATCGGCTCGCTCATACAATCATT
>Ga0206874_1226_pt1 | contig 13341 bp, 11 predicted proteins | sample Alteio_BWOrgCont_12_FD_152629 | JGI IMG/M metagenome (GOLD analysis project Ga0206874, IMG submission 152629) | Enriched cells from forest soil in Barre Woods Harvard Forest LTER site, Petersham, Massachusetts, United States -... | ecosystem: Environmental > Terrestrial > Soil > Temperate forest >...
CAGGAAGCTACTGAATTTTTAAATACCGTTAAAGCAAAAAGAGAGGAACTGGTACAATCATGATAACAACATCCACAGAACAAAATATTAAAGAACCACGCATTACCTTAGTAGGCGCCGGTCCTGGTGATACGGACCTGATAACCCTTAAAGGTGTTAAAGCGCTTCAAACAGCCGATGTTGTTTTATACGATGCGCTGGTTAATGAAGAATTACTGGACTTTGCACCAGCACACGCTGTAAAAGTTTACGTAGGCAAACGCTCGGGCGATCACTCCTACTCACAGGATGCAGTTAATAAATTGCTGATTGATTATGCCATTAACTATGGCCATGTAGTACGCCTTAAAGGTGGTGATCCTTTTGTTTTTGGGCGCGGCTATGAAGAGCTTGATTTTGCAGCATCTTACAGCATTCCTGCGCAGGTTATTCCGGGTATATCCAGCTCTATAGGTGTTCCGGGCATGCAGCATATCCCTGTCACCCATCGTGGTTTAAGCGAAAGCTTTTGGGTGATAACCGGTACTACTGCCAGCGGCAAGGTATCAAATGACGTTTACGAGGCTGCACGCACCAATGCTACCATAGTAGTTTTAATGGGCATACATAAACTGGAAGAAATTACCGCTATATTTAAAAAGGAAGGCAAAAACAAGCTACCCGTTGCAGTAATTCAAAGTGGCACAACCAAAGAAGAAAAAATTGCAATAGGCATTGTTGATACCATTGTGGATGTTGTTGAAGAAAAAAAGATCACCTCACCTGCACTTATAGTTTTTGGTGAAGTAGTATCTTTACACCCTCAATTTCAACCTATTAAAGAGTTTTATGACATTGTTGCCGAAGGATAGCAGGTTAAAAACCATTAGTGATAAAAAATCCGGAAGCAATCCTCTGTTCCCGGTTTTTTTGAAGCTGAATGATTTGCATACGGTACTGATTGGTGCAGGTAATGTTGGTTTAGAAAAACTGACGGCCATTTTGCACAACAGTCCGGAAGCAAAAGTAACTGTTATTGCCCTGGCAATTTTACCTGATGTACACTTGCTGGCTTCAGCCTACCAAGGCGTAAAAATTATACAAAAATCATTTTCAGATGGCGATCTTAACAATGCTGATGTTGTTATAGCAGCAACGAATGACAGTGAGCTGAATAACTTCATCCGTCAATCCGCACATGACCGGAAGCTGCTTATTAATGTAGCCGATAAGCCCGAATTGTGTGATTTTTACCTGGGCTCCATCGTTCAAAAAGGTGATTTAAAGATCGCTATCTCAACAAACGGCAAATCGCCAACTATGGCTAAACGGCTTAAAGAAGTACTAAACGAAAGTTTACCCAACGAGCTGGATACTACTTTACAGCAAATGAGTGAGCTAAGGAATTCATTAAGCGGCGACTTTGCTTATAAGGTACGAAAGTTGAATGAGGTAACATCTGTTTTAGTTGAACCGACCCGGCCCGCCAAAAAGAATTTAATCTGGCTCATATGGGGAGCTATTATACTGGCCATAATAGTTGCAGTAACTGCCTTATGGTTTAATGAACCTGCTTTTAAAACTTTTGCCTTAACCATTAAACCCGAGTTTTATTACTTTTTAGGGGCAGGTTTTGTGTTTGCCCTAATTGATGGCGCTATCGGTATGTCATACGGTGTTACCACAACTTCGTTCTCGTTGCAAATGGGCATTCCGCCTGCGGCAGCCAGTATGGGCGTGCATCTTTCCGAAATTATGAGCAACGGCATTGCCGGATGGATGCATTACCGCATGGGTAACATCAACTGGAAGCTGTTTAAAATGCTGCTTGTACCGGGTATTATAGGTGCAGTGTCCGGGGCTTATTTACTTTCATCATTAGAGCATTATAGTCAATACACCAAACCATTTGTATCGTTATACACTTTAATATTGGGTATTGTTATTCTATCAAAAGCATTTAAAACCGGCGTTAAAAAATCATCCGATAAAATAAAAAGAATTGGCTTGCTGGGTCTTGGAGGCGGCTTTATTGATGCTGTTGGCGGTGGTGGCTGGGGCTCTATCGTATTATCAACCTTAATTGCTGGCGGCAGGCATCCCCGTTTTTCATTAGGCACTGTAAAGCTGTCTAGGTTCTTTATTGCGTTAATGAGCTCAATTACCTTTATTGCTATGTTAAACAGTAAGCATTGGGAAGCAGTTGCGGGTTTAGTTATCGGCAGCGCAATTTCATCACCAATTGCTGCTAAAATATCTAACAAAATCTCGGCTAAAGCTATAATGGTTGCCGTTGGTGTTATTGTAATATTAATCAGTATTAAAAGCATCGTGGCTTTTTTAGGAAAAGTTTTATAAAATGAGCGCATCAACAGAAAATATAAAACAAATAACTACCGGATTAACTCCTGTTGAAGCTTTAACAGAGTTGGCTGATGCATTTCCCGGTAAAATAATATTTTCAACCAGCTTTGGCTGGGAAGACCAGGTGATAACCCACATGATATTTGCCAATAACCTGCCCATCAAAGTTTTCACGCTTGAAACGGGCCGGCTATTTCCTGAAACTTATTATGTTTGGAACCGAACTATGGAGATATACGGGCAGCCGATACACGCTTACTATCCGAAAAATGAGTTGCTGGAGCAAATGGTGAATGCCAAAGGACCGAATAGTTTTTATGAATCGGTAGAAAATCGTAAAGAGTGCTGCGGAATTCGTAAAATTGAACCTTTAAAACGCGCACTGGCCGGCAATGACCTATGGATCACAGGCATTCGCGCCGAACAATCAGCAACCCGGCAGTTTATGGATAACGTGGAGTGGGACGAAGGAAATCATATTTTAAAGTTCCACCCTATCTATAGCTGGAGTTTAGATGAGGTAAAAGAATACATTAAAAAATACAATATACCTTATAACACCTTACACGACAGAGGTTTTCCCAGTATTGGCTGCGCACCCTGCACACGGGCCGTACAACCCGGTGAAGATTTCAGAGCCGGAAGATGGTGGTGGGAAGATCAGTCGAAAAAAGAGTGCGGGTTACACGAAGTAAAAGAAAGTTTGAATTAATGAATTATTGATTGAAAAACAAGTTTGAATTGATGAGTTATTGATTTGCATTTCACAATTTAATAATTCACCAATCTATAATTCGATAATTAAAGAAACATGGAAAATAACCAAAGAATCGATTTTGCAGAAATGTTTAAAAATCGAACAAAAAAATTTGTAGTCGATAATATTAAGTTTTACAGAACTTTGCCTAAAACAGAAGAAGCAAAAATTATAGGGAGGCAGTTACTGAGATCATCATCATCTGTTGGCGCTAATTACAGGGCTGCATGCAGGGCAAGATCGAAAGCAGAGTTTCATTCTAAATTATCAACTGTAGTAGAAGAAGCGGATGAATCTGTTTTCTGGATGGAAATACTTATAGAAGCTGAAGTTGTAAAGACGGTAGAATTAGAATACTTATCTGACGAAGCAAACCAAATTCTTAAAATTGCATCAGCATCCCGGAAAACGGTATCATCTAAAACTAAATAATTTAATAATCAATAATTCACTAATTCTATAATTCAATAATTAAATGTTTGATTATTTAGATGAGTTGGAGGCGGAAGCCATTTATATTCTGCGCGAAGTAGCGGGACAGTTTGAAAAACCTGCGCTGTTGTTTTCGGGCGGAAAAGATTCTATTACCTTAGTTCGATTGGCTGAAAAAGCATTTCGCCCGGGTAAATTTCCATTCCCGCTGGTACATATCGATACCGGCCATAATTTTATTGAAACCATTGAGTATCGTGATAAGATGATCAACCGGATTGGTGAAAAACTGATAATCGGCCATGTACAGGATTCTATAGACGAAGGCAAGGTGGTGGAACAAAAAGGCAAAAACGCCAGCCGGAATGCATTGCAAACCGTAACCCTGTTAGATACTATTGCCAAACACCAGTTTGATGCCTGCATAGGCGGCGCGCGGCGCGATGAAGAAAAAGCCAGAGCGAAGGAACGCATTTTTTCGGTTCGTGATGAATTCGGTCAATGGGATCCCAAACGCCAGCGCCCCGAGCTTTGGAATATTTTTAACGGTAAAATACACAAAGGCGAAAATGTTAGGGTATTCCCAATCAGCAACTGGACCGAGCTGGATGTTTGGAACTACATCCGCAGGGAGAAGATTGAACTACCCTCAATCTATTTCGCCCATGAACGTGAGGTAATAACCCGCAATGGCCAACTAATGGCAGCATCTCCATTTTTAAATATGGATGCTGACGATATTATAGAGCGTCGTAACGTACGCTTTCGCACCGTTGGGGATATGACTTGTACTGCAGCAGTTGAATCGTACGCTTATCAAATTGATGATATTATCGACGAAATAAGCGAATCGAAAATAAGCGAACGTGGCGCCCGCATGGACGATAAAGTAAGCGAAGCCGCAATGGAAGACCGTAAAAAGGGAGGATATTTTTGATTTCGGATTTCGGATTTCCGATTTCGGAATTGATTTTAGCAAATTAAAATCTTTTAACATTCCACATTGAAAATCCAAAATTCCGAATTAAAAAAATCCGAAATCGAAACTCTGAAATCCGAAATAAAAAGATGGATATATTAAAATTTTTAACAGCAGGCAGTGTTGATGATGGTAAAAGTACCCTCATCGGCAGATTGCTGTATGATAGTGAATCGATATTAGCTGATCAGCTGGAAGCCTTGCATCGCTCTAACCGAAAAAATGATGACGGCAGCATTGACCTGGCTATTTTAACCGATGGCTTAAAAGCCGAGCGTGAGCAAGGTATTACTATTGATGTAGCCTATAAATATTTTCAGACCGAAAAACGTAAATTTATAATTGCCGATACCCCGGGTCATATTCAATATACCCGCAACATGGTAACCGGCGCATCAAACGCTCACCTGGCCATTATTTTGATAGATGCCCGCAAAGGCGTTATCGAGCAAACTATCCGCCACTCCTACCTTGTTTCGTTATTGGGCATTCAGCAAGTGGTGGTTTGTATCAACAAAATGGATATGGTTGATTATAGGGAGGCTACTTACGAAACTATAGTGAATGATTATAAGGCCCTTGCTTATAAAGTAGGACTCACCAATATAAAATACATACCCGTTAGCGCTTTAAAAGGCGATAACATTGTTCACCCATCGGCTAACATAAAATGGTACGAAGGCGGCAGTTTATTGCAATTTTTAGAAACCATTGAACTTGAAGTTGACGATAGCACAGCACATGCACGTTTCCCGGTACAGTGGGTGGTTCGCCCGCAAACGGAGGAACTGCATGATTACCGTGGCTATGCAGGTCGCGTTTCCAGCGGATCGTTTAAAGTTAATGACAAGGTAACGGTACTTCCATCAGGTTTTCACTCAACTATCGAAAAAATTGAGCTGCTGGATGAAGAACCAACCGAAGCCTTTGCCGGGATGTCTGTAACTATGCATTTAAAAGACGAAATTGATATAAGCCGCGGCGATGTTTTGGTGAATGCCGGATACCTGCCTGAAGTATCACAGCTTATTGAAGCCGATTTATGCTGGATGGATACCCCTGCACTGGATACCTCATTAACTTATTTTATACAGCACAACAGCAAAGTAACCCGTTGCCGCATTCAGGAAATACTGTATAAAATGAACATTAACACATTAGAGAAAGAATTCAACGAAGATTTTAAGCTGAATGATATCGGCCGCATCATCATTAAAACTGCCGAGCCACTGGCTTTTGACCTTTATCAAAACAATAAAGCAAATGGCGGAGCCATTATTATAGACAGCCGCACCAATGTAACTGTTGGCGCGTTGATGCTTCGGGCGGTTGCTGAGTAGAGATTAGTGATTAGAGGCTGGAGATTAGGTGAAGTTCTAACAAAAAAGACTTACGAAGTTTAACTCGCAGGTTTAGTTTTTAAAGGCCTCGTTGAGGGCTTCGCCGTTTAAAAACCTCGTAAGTCTGTCCCCCTAATCTCTAATCACCAACCTCAAATCACTCTTCCACTATTGCTTAAGCGGCGTATTTTTTAGCGTAAAAAACGGTATATCTAAAAGCAACGCTACATTAAATACACTTTTGGCGCCGATGGTTGTATAGCTTGTTCCACCCGAATAAAATAAAGTTGGCGTTCTTCTCCAGCCTGCGCCAACGGCAAAAGGTGTTTTTGATATGCTCCAGAATATTTGTGCCGAAGGAGAAAATATACTCCCTAACTTAATTTCCTGTTGCATAGATGAAGTAGTAGTTCCATCGGCATTGGTTGTGGTGGCAGCCGGGGCACTGCCATTTGATAACCGGTATGAAACAACACTGCCTACATCAATTATAGATACAAAAGCTGTAATCGGTATATACCTTTCGGTTTTGTTACTAAAATAAGTAAAGGCATGCGTAAGCGAAATACCTACAGGGGCATATATTCCCTTAGCGTACACATCTGAAAAACCTATTTTATTAAAATCAAAAGCATATCCTAAATAGCCGTTAACAGAGAAGTTCCACACTGCTCTTTGCTTTATGGTATAGCTGCCAACCGGTAATATGGCGTTATTTATTGCTGCTTCAACATCAGCAGAGGATGTTGCAGTAACTACATTAGCCATAAATATAGCATAAGGTTTAACCTTAGCTACAAAAGTTAATAATGAATCCAGCTTATCATTTTTGGATGCAGTATAGTTTGGCGAGGCATCTGCCAGCACTTTTAATTGAGTTAAAATATCAAATCCATCGCTTACAGCCTGGTTATATTGTTTTGTGTAAATATCCTTATATAAACTATTTGCTTTTATAGGGATTGATAAAATATTATTGGTGTTAAAATTTGTATCGATCACCTTAACCATACTAAATACATAATTTATTGCATCCAGTGACGTATTTATGTAATTATAATAATCGTCATTTGTTAAAGCTTGTTTAGCAGCTTTTTTAGCATTGTTATTTGCGATGGCGTTATTTACTTCACTTGTCAAACTTATAAATTCAGCTATTTTATTCTGAAAAAGTAAAATATTCTTTTTTTGGTTAGCAAATAATGTAGCGAGTGAATCGGTACCCTTAGCAGTATAATAAACTAATTTTTGACTACTAATCTGTTGGTAAATCAATCCCATATAAATTGTTGCAAGCGTATTATCTGTAACAAGAGCCCTAATTTGCTTACCCGAAACCCAGATGCTATCCCTATTTTTTACTGTATCTCTTCTTAAACTTTCTGAAATAATATAACTTAAGTTAATTAGACTTCCTGTATTTCTATATGTTTTACTCATCGAAGCGTCTTTCCAGTTAAATGCCGTATCTGTTGCAAAGGTTTTTAAAACATCAGCTGCGTTTGAGGCCCCATTTTGTAAGTCACGAACAATCTGCAACGATTTAATAGCAATTTTAATTTCAGGAAATTTTGCCAGGAGCGGTTGATATTTAGAGAGGGCCAAAACAGCTTCTAAATGATAAGGCGCTTGTTTTAAATCAGCCAAAAAGGCACTTCTTAATTGTGGAAGCATTGCCGGGTAATTGTATGAAAGCAGGCTATCTAATTTATCAGTAGTTTGTGGAAATAACGTTATAAACTCCGGATGCTGAGGATCACTTGCAAATTTTTTAAAGCGATCAAAAAAGGCGATTGTTAATTCCTGCTTTGCACGGTCAATTAAAAGATCAGCAATACCGTTGGCTATATTGGTTACATCGAGGCCGCCAACAGCAGAGGCAACGAAATTAAGAGGTGTGGTAGCGGCAGCCCCAGCTTGTGGCACAAACATTTTTAACAAAAATGGATTTCTATTCATCTGAGCAATAACTGAGTCTTTACTATTATTGGAAGGAAAAAGGTCCTTTAATGCATTATATACATTGTCATCCACCGTTATTTTTTTTGTTATAGGGCTATATTGCGATTTTAAAAGCAAGGCTTTATAATAGATACCGCTTTGAGAAAAACAGGTGACAGTTATCAATGCCAGTGATAAAGTAAGTAAGTATTTTTTCATATAAATAATTTCATAAATTATTGAAAAGGTTTGTTGGGTTTATTATTTTTTTTCCGCTAGCGCCCGGGATAATATCTCCGGTATCGTAAATTTTTTGCAATAAGCTGGTTTTATCCCAATTATTAGTATTGTTTTTCTTCCGTTGATAAGAAAGAGATAACGCACATACTGCAGCTACAATTGGTGTAGAAAAACTAGTTCCTGATTCAGGCGTGGGAACATTTTCACCATCATAAGATTCGATATTCTCACCAGGAGCATGAATTATAGTTTTATTGCTTAAAACAGTTATAGAACTGATTTGGCCGGCAGAAGTAGAAGCTCCAACAGATACACAGCCATCAAATGAAGCAGGATATAAATCAGCTGAAATTTGTGGGGAACCAGAATTACCCGCAGCAGCAAAAATCAGTACATCTATATTTGCTGTTAAATCGGTAATAAGCTGATTAAGCGTTATTATATCATTTGGTTTTAAACCATCATAAGCATAACTGATTGATATAATATCGGCATTTTGTGAAATTGCCCATTTTATACCATTGATAATATAATCAAAATCCAATATTTCTTCATTAATACTGATTTTCCCTACTATCAATTCACATTCCGGTGCTATCCCTACAATCCAATTCAGGCTATTTGTTGCTCCAACCAGGGATGCGCATCTTGTACCATGAAAATCATTGCTTTGATCATTCATAACAAGATCAATTCCAGGATAATTATCACTGGTAAGCAACATTTCTGTAGCCGTAATTTTATTACTTAAATCAGGATTTGAAAAATTATATCCTGTATCTAAAACAGCCACTTTAACTTTATCTCCTCTTTCATTAAATTGATCCCATATATTTTGAATTTTTAGTTGATTAAACCAGTTAAAAGTAATTTTATCATTAGGAGCTGGCGTCGCTATCTTTAAGACATCCGGCATTGGAACGGTGTGATTCACTCCCCCGCTCCAATAATAATTCCCCGCTGCATCCTTCATCCAGGTACTAACACCATCATATAAATCACCGGGATACAATTGGCCATCTACTTCAATCTGGCTGCCCGGCGCCAGGTATTGGTAGCTTGGCGCGTTAACGCTTGGTGCGCCAACACGTACATTGAGGTAATTATCTTTTACTGTTACCTGCATTACCCTACTGTATTTACTTTTTTAGCACCTGCCGATTTTTTGTTGCTACCATCTTTCGGAGCTATTGAACCACGCAGCTGCATCAGCTTATTTAATAAGTCGAACCAAAATGGCGCACCCATAGAGATAGCCAGTGCTGTTAAAAGCCAGCCAATAATACTTTTAACATTCAAATCCGCTTTATTATTTTCATACCCGCCTGGTTTCCATCCTATTGCAAGCACGCTATTAACATTATCTATGTTGTTCCCAACCAGTTTAGTGGCTTGGTCAAACAGTGTGTCTCTAAGCTTTTTTGATGCTACATCTTCTGTTAACGCCTTTTTACTAAGGTTAACACTATCGGCCTTACTCCATATTTTTGTGTTTATTTTTGCTTCGGTTTGAACAATTTTCTCATCAAGGTTCGGGTTTGCCTTTGCAAAGGCATCAGCCTGTTCTAATACCTGATTGCGAATGGTAGGATTACTTTGTAATTTGGATATAATTTTAATGGTATCAACATTAAAAACAATAGCTATAGCCAGCCCCACGAATAACAAAATCAGTTGAGTATACTTTTTATACCAGCCGGTTGTTCTGTCCATCATCTCGTTAAACCAATTCTCTAAGCTTGCTTTGAATTTTATAACATCGCCCTGCGCATCGGCCCAGATGGATTTTAAATAAAGTGCTGTTTCATCTTCTATGGACACCGTTGGATCCCATAATATTTTTTTATCGGTAAGGCTTTGTTGAATAAGCGGCCTGTCTGCCGATCCCGGTTGCACATCCTGCCCCCGTAGCAGATCGATCACAACCTTCGAAAATGTTTGAGGATCTATATAGGATGGTTTCTTTTTCAACGGCCAGGAGCCATCTGCCAAATATTTAATAAGCGGATGTTTATAAAACTCAGCACTTAGTTTACTTCCCTGGCTTTTACCGCTATCATCCAGCATACGTTTGATAGCTTTTTCAAGTATCTTTCCTCTCAATCCAATATTGGTTGCGATGATCTCTTGTATCAGGGTGCCTAAAAGGCTATACAAAAGGTAAACAAATACAAGTCCTATTACTACGTCTAAGGCTACGTTATTAAACATGATGTCAAGGTTTAGGCGCCTACTCTTTTAATCTCTTTTCGGCATTTCGGGTATTAACAAATAATCAGATATCAATATATTAAATCCGCTTATTAACGTAAAAGTATTTGTAAAAAATCATAAATAAAAGGGTGTTTTTACGGTATTTAATAATTTATTTACTTGTAATCAATGGTTTATAAATTATGTTTTAAAAACATAATTAAAACTTTTACTAAATATTTTCCAGCAGATGATTTATCTGCTCAAAATATTCCTTCGGCCAAAATCATTATTCTTCATGGTGAGCGCGGATATTATATCCAACCAACCACGGCCAGTGTGCAGGCAAAACAATACCGGGAGATTAGTGAAATGGCTTTTCAATTCTTCAAAAAAGCCCTAAAGTATTCGGATCAACCCAAAAGATTATCATATTTTTTGGAAGCCGTCCTTCAATAAAATTGTGTAATTTGCTTTTAACCAATTAATCAAATTATGCCTACAGTAGCGCTGCGCAGCCCGGCCGGTAAATGGATCATGGTTTCGGCTATTTTGGCTTCATCAATGGCTTTTATCGATAGCACTGCGCTTAATGTAGTTTTACCGGCTCTGCAAAAAAGCCTGCAGGCAAGCGGTACCGATCTGTTCTGGATCCTGAATGCTTACCTGCTTATGCTGGCTTCCCTTATACTAATCGGCGGCTCATTGGGCGATAAGCTGGGTCGTAAAAAAATATTCATGACCGGCATATTCATTTTTATATGTGGTTCTGCTGCCTGCGGGCTTTCTCCTGGTGTAACTTATCTTATTATATTCAGGATAATACAGGGTATTGGCGGCGCTTTAATGATACCGGGCAGCCTTTCGCTTATTTCATCCTCCATCAATCCAAAAGAAAGAGGAAAGGCTATTGGCACGTGGTCGGCATTTACAACGGTGGTAACCATGGGCGGCCCGGTATTGGGTGGTGCGCTTGCCGATGCAGGCTTATGGCGCTATATATTTTTTATAAACTTGCCTATTGGCATTGCAGCGTTAGTAATGCTTTGGCTTAAGGTAAAGGAAAGCAGGGATGAAGATAGCAATCAAGCTATAGATTTTGCCGGGGCAACGGCTATAGCACTGAGTTTAGCCATGCTTACTTTTGGATTTTTGCGCATCCCGGCTGTTGGTTTTAATAACTGGCAGGTATATATTTCATTAGCCGCCGGTGCGTTGTTGCTGGCAACTTTTATTGTTATTGAAGTTAAGAGCAAATACCCCATGATGCCGTTGCAATTGTTTGCCAATGCCACATTTAGCGGCGCTAACCTGCTTACCTTGTTTTTATATGGAGGACTTAGCGCAGGTATGCTATTTCTTTCGCTTAACATGGTACAGGTACAGGGTTATAGTCAGTTGCAATCCGGGTTAACTTTTTTACCCTTTACGGTGATGATGATTACCATTGCCCGTTTTGCAGGCGGCCTTGCAGATAAACATGGCCCACGATTGCTGCTTATTTGCGGGCCTGCGGTAGCGTGTGCGGGTTTACTTATCCTGTCGTTTGTAAAACAAACCAACGGCCCGGCAGCTTACTGGACCACATTTTTTCCCGGCATCGTTGTATTTGGGCTGGGGATGTCATTTACTGTTGCGCCACTAACCGCAGCAGTAATGGGATCAGTGAGCGACCAATTTTCGGGTACGGCATCGGGTGTAAATAACGCCATGACACGTATAGCCAATGTATTTGCCAATGCTATTTTCGGAGCATTAGCAGTATTGTTTTTTTCGGGAGCATTACAACATCAGCTCAAAGAAGTTAAACTTGATACCAAACAAAAACAGGAAATAACTGCCCAGGCAGTCAATTTAGGAGATGCCAAAGTGCCGGCGGCTACCACCGCCGTCAACAAACCTTTAATTGAGAAAGCTTATCACGAAAGTTTTATTGCGGCCTATGCAAATATTATGCGCATATCGGCATTGCTGGGATTTTTAGGTGCACTAATGGCAGTTATCTTTATCAGGAACAAAGCGGTTAAAACCTGATATATATACAGAAATCATAAAATAGCCATAGCAAAAAAGGGGTTGCTGGCGCAATCCCCTTTCATCAATCAACTACTGGTACAGCAATCAATCTCACCTGTTTGCTATAAGGTTATAAAATTTAGGTATAAGTATTTTATCTGGTAAAAATTCAGCGGTTGCCCGGAGTGATCTGCATCCGGGCAACTGCCGGGTAATTAAAAATTACCTTTGTTCACATCCCACCAAAGCCGGGTGCCACCATTATCCGCCCCACCCAATAAGGCCACTGCACTTTTTACAGCTGCGTTATTAGTGTTATACTCAGTTATCGGATAAGCCAGGCGGCGTATTTGTGTTTGCGTATTAATGGTACCACCACTAAAATTATTTGCTACAGTAAATAATTGGGGATACCCTGTTCGTCTGAAATCAGCCCATGCTTCTTGCCCATCAGGAAATATAGCCAGCCACTTTTGAGTAATAATACGTTCTAACTTTTGTTCATTGGTAGCAGCCGGATCCCATTTTATGGTGATGGAAGATACCGCCGGCGAGTTATTAGCCGCGTTAAAAGGATCGGTATAAGCTGCTTCCGTACTTGTTGCGTCGCTAATATAATTACCCGCCGAAGCACCCCATTGTTGCATGGAAGTATTAATGCCGGTTTCATAATCTGTTTGTACGTCACCGGCTCCTGCCCAACCGCGCAAAGCGGCCTCGGCTTTTAAAAACCACATTTCGGCCGCGGTCAAAATCAATTGTGGCGAAGTTTGGCCAAATGGTATACTTTGGCCAAATGGTGCAGCCAGGTTAAAAGCATTAACGCAATTGTAAGAAGCTAAACTATGATAATCACCTTTTGTAACGTCAGACCCTATCCGGATACCAACATATTTACCAGCAACTGAAGGTTCGGTTGCCGGCACAGCGTAAACAGGTGTGCGCGGATCATTATAACCTGTTAAATAGGTTCCTAAAGCAGCGCCCAAATGATTGTCGCCATTATACTCAATAGTAACCACATACCAATCATTGGCACGCCCGCCCGATTGTGCAATAGCGGCATCATCGGCAGGGACTGCTAATAGTCCGGCTGGATC
>Ga0206874_1227_pt1 | contig 13337 bp, 12 predicted proteins | sample Alteio_BWOrgCont_12_FD_152629 | JGI IMG/M metagenome (GOLD analysis project Ga0206874, IMG submission 152629) | Enriched cells from forest soil in Barre Woods Harvard Forest LTER site, Petersham, Massachusetts, United States -... | ecosystem: Environmental > Terrestrial > Soil > Temperate forest >...
TCGTTACGCCCAAGCAGGAGATGTTTTACTGGGTGACGATTCTGTTTTCGAACACACTGGGAACGGCGCTGGGCGACTGGACAAGTGAAGGCACAGGATTCCTGGGCGGCGTGGGGCTGTTCTTCGTGCTGCTGGCAGTGATTGCGCTGCTCTACTTCTTTACCAAGATCAACCGCACGATACTTTTTTGGATGGCGTTCATTTTGACGCGTCCGCTGGGAGCGTCACTGGGTGACTTGTTGACCAAGCCGCATGATGATGGCGGGTTGAACCTGAGCCGGTATGTAGCGACAGGCGTGATCGCTGTGGTGATGATCGCGTGCATCCTTATCTTTCCGCAGAAGGCGAAGGAGCAGACAGCGGTGAGCAGGCAGTGAGAGCGGCGAAGAGCGATGAGTAAACGCGATCAAGAACGAGTGGTGGCGAGCGGCGATGCTGCGACGGTGAAGCGCGAGAGTGCGCGGCGCACGCGACGCAGTTTTCTCGTGGGCGGGGTGGCAGCGGCGGCGGGCTATGGTTTGTCGCGATTGATTGCGAACAGCCCGGATGACCGCAGAATCCAAAGCGCGTTACGTAAAACTTTGAACTTCGATGCGGCGGTGGGCCGGGCTGTCTTCGACGAACGCGGTTTAGCGCCGACGTATGACGTGAGCCAGGCGAAGCCGCTGCGGTTGAATGGCGTGGTGGGGCTGGAAGATTCGCTGCCGGTGGATGGATGGCGTTTGCAGATTGCCGGCGTGGCGAACGCGAAGAGCTATCCGATGTTTGCGCCTGATGTGACGGCGTGGGAGTACAAGTATGCGGTGGCGGCGCAGCCGAGTGAAGCGGACCATGACTTGAAGAGCGCGAAGCCGAGCGAGTTGAATCCGAGTGGAGCGGTGGATAGCGACGCTGGATCTGCATTGGCTGCCCGGATTGAAGCGATGATGAAGGCACAATCCAAAAAACGGCACGAAGGAAATGCAGAGGCGGGTACGAGCAAGAATGCGCTGGACATTGGGACGCCAGGGCTGCTGCTCGCTATGAATGATTTGATGAAGCTGCCGCGCGTGGAGCTGGTGACAGAGTTCAAGTGTATTGAAGGCTGGAGCAACGTAACGCAGTGGGGCGGCGTGCGGCTGCGAGACTTGATCGATGCCTATCCGCCAGAGATGGTGAATGGGCGGGAGCCGCGCTATGTCTACATGGACCAGAAAGAATCCGCAGAAACCCATTGTCAGCCAGAAGTGCTCCCAGCGCGCCATCTCGTAGCCGCCGGCCATCGTTGTCAGCCAATGCGCCTGCGTCGGCTTGTAGATCGCCAGCCCTGTCAGCAGCGACCCCGCGCCCATCAGCACGATCGCGGTATAAGCGATTTTCTGCGCCCCGTTATATTTTCCCTGCGCCGGCATCCCTCTGCGCCGTGCCGCAGGCACGTGCATGTCATAAAGCGTCACCCACATCGCGTCGATAAAATTCCGCTTCTGCGGCCACAACACGCGCCACTCGCCGGAGACAGCCAGGTAAATCGCATATGCAATCCCATTCACCGCAAACAACCACATGAACAGAAAATGCCACCCAAGCCCCGTTGTAATTTGATACGGCGCATTCAACAGGTTCCAGAACCAGTCAGGAAACAGCCGCACCAGCGTCCAGCTTCCAATCCCGATGCGGTAAACCTGGTGCGCATGCTGGTATGGCGGAATCGAATCACCCCAGTAGATGAGCAAGCCGCTCCAGATCATTACCGAGAGCACAGGAAAATTAACCCAGTGCATCCACCGGATCGCCCGCGGATGCTTCTCCACCAGTTGCAGCTTGCCGTCGTTCACCACGGGCATCTAACCGTCCTTGCCTTGCAGTTTACGTTGTCCTTAGCACTACGTACGTGGCTGCAATTCAGATTGAGCAACTCACCACAATAATCTGGCACAATGGCTCACGGAGACAACGACTTGCAACCTGCACTTACAGCCTCGCGCACCATCGCCGTCGTCGCTTCTGCACTTGGCCTGTTTTGCGCCTGCGGCCTCGGGCCGCGCAACTACCAGCCGCCTCCGCCGGATCTCGTCGTACTCTCCGCCAACTCACTCTCTTTCACAGCTGCGCTAGGCAAAATGTCCGCTCCCCAACACTTCAGCATCGCTAATACCAGCCAGCAGGCCGTCACCATTAGTCCGCCATCCAACTGGGTTCGCAACAAAAACAGCCCCTTCGGCTTGCAAACAGATTGCGGACAGGTGCTAGCTCCAAATGCCTCCTGCACCATCACGATTATCTTCCATCCACTCTCTGATCAGCCTGAGAGCGAGCCCGTTGTCTTGAATTTTCAAAAACAAGAAGACCACATCGTCTGGCTGAAAGGCCGTACAGATCATTCGCAGCCCTAGATTCCGCTGCAATATCCGCATCTGCCTTTGCGAACCTCGCATCTTAGCTTTAGTGTTCAGCGCTTTTCGTATTTGTCTCTTCTTACTTACTACTGCCTGGAGTCTCCCATGAACTATCGCCAACTCGGCCGCTCTGGCCTCAAAGTCCCCGAGCTCTGCTTCGGCACCGGAACCTTCGGAGCCGGTGATGAATTCTTCAAAGCCTGGGGAAACACCCAGGATAAGGAAGCCGCACACCTGCTCGACATCTGCATGGAAGCCGGCTGCAATTTCTTTGATACTGCCGACATCTACTCCATGGGCAAGAGTGAGGAAGTTCTCGGCAAGGCCATCGCACACCTCAAGCGCGAAGACATTCTGCTCTCCACCAAGGCCACCTTCCGCAGCGGTCCCGGCCCCAACGATGTCGGCAGCTCGCGCATCCATCTCACCGCAGCGCTGCATGGTTCGCTCAAGCGCCTCAATACCGATTACATTGACGTCTACCATATGCATGCCTTTGACGCGCTCACTCCCGTTGAAGAGACGCTCAACACGCTCGACAAATTTGTCCGCGAAGGCAAAGTCCGTTACATCGCCTGCTCTAATTTTTCCGGTTGGCACCTCATGAAGTCGCTCTCCGTATCCGAGCGGTACGGTTGGTCGCGTTACGTCGGCCACCAGGTCTACTACTCGCTCATCGGCCGAGATTACGAGTGGGAGCTCATGCCTCTCGCCGTCGAACAAGGCGTTGGAGCACTCGTCTGGTCGCCGCTCGGCTGGGGACGCCTCACCGGCAAGATCCGCCGCGGCCAGCCCTTGCCAAGCGACAGCCGACTGCAAAACAAGGATGTCCGCGACTCCGGTCCCACACCCGACTGGGAGCACGTCTACAAAGTCGTCGACGCCATTGATGAAGTTGCAAAAGAAACCGGCAAAACCGTTCCTCAGATTTCTCTTAACTGGTTACTCCAGCGCCCCACCATCTCCACACTCATCTTCGGTGCGCGCGATGAGAAACAGCTCCGCGCCAATCTTGCCTCCACCGGCTGGCAACTCACCGCCGAACAGATCGCCAGGCTCGACGCCGCCAGCCAGACTCCTCTCGCCTACCCCTACTGGCACCAGATCCAGTTTGCCGATCGTAATCCCTTCCCCGTTCCGCAAACTCTCATCACCGAATAACCTCTGGGTGGGGGTGACACAAGGCTTCGTTCACCTACAATTCCCCCATGCGAGGCCTCGCCTTCAGCACCGCAACACCGCCTGATGCCGAAGAGCTCGCAGCGCTTCGCAACGCCGTTGCCGCCGACCAGTTTCTACGCTTCGGCGTCAAATCCTTCAACACCACCGCGCGCGGCACGCTCTGCGATATGCGTTGGGGCACGATCCTGATCGCGCGCCACAAGAACCAAATCGTCAGCAGCCTTCTGCTCGTCAAGAAAAAGCCATGGGCCATCGACGTCAGCTACTTCACTCCCGTCGAGCATCCACTCTACGTCCGCTCCATGAACACCCATCCAGTTTTTCAGCATTGCGGCGCAGGCACCCGCCTGCTCAAACACGCGCTCGCCTTCGCCCGCCGTAACGGCAGCAACGCCGTCAGGCTTGACGCCTTCGACGCACCGCACGGCGCCGGAGACTTCTACATTAAGTGCGGCTGGGCCCCTCGCGGTCGCGCTCTCTACCGCAAAACCCCTCACCTCTACTTCGAATACCTCCTCTAATCGAAAACAAGAAGGGCGGCGCATCAAGCGCCGCCCTTCTTGCTTTTTTCACTCACTACTTCTCACTTCTTCTCCGCTGCCTTCTTCGCCGGTGCAGCCACATGCTTCGGAGCCCAGAAATCAGGCTCCGCGGCAATCCATCCCGGCGGCGGCAAGCTCATCTTCGGATCGAACTCGAAAATGTTGGTGTGTTCCGCTTCCACGCAGGATGCTACCAGCGACTCCAGCTTCTTCAACCCGTCCATGCCCATCGCTGCGGCAAATCTCGGCCCCGCAGCCATGTGACCATCGATATCGCCTATGCTCTTCAATGGCGTCACCACAAGGAAGCCGCCACCGGGAGTTCCATAAGCCTGCTCAAACATTGACCAGTTCGCCTCCGGCACGCCTTTCTTGTAGCCGGCCTTCACCATCTTCACCACTTCATCCCATTCTGCGGAATGCCCGGGCTTGATCGTGAACGATGTGATCTCCATGAAGCGCATGCCCATAAGGTTGCCGGGATTGTTGCTCTTCTCTGCGTCGAACGTCCACACACTCGTATCGGTTTCTGAGAGCAGGTCGCCGTCGGCCAGCATCGCACGGTCCAGAGCCGGTCCCAGTGCTGGGATCTTTTCCATCGCCTTGCGCTCATCCGCCCACTCTGTGTAGGACGAGTAACCGCTCATGAACAGCGCGCGGTCCGCTCCCGTCACGGACACCATGCCCAAATAGTGGAACGGCGACTTGTTCGCCTTTGCTGCTGCCAGGTACGCGCTCTCCGTACGCTCGTGCGCTGTTCCCGTCTTGCCCGGCTTCAGAAATTCGCGGTTGATAACCAGCACCTTGGGCGGACCCATGGCTCCGTTATTTTGCGCCATCAACAAAGGCGCGCCCATCGCACACAACAGAACTGCTGCTGCAAAATACTTTGTTCCAAAACTTTTCATCGGATCTCCTTGATCAATATAGATACATAACGATTTGGGCCGAACCACGTCTCGTGGCGAACTCGCAGGACCCTGCAAGTGCAACTGGAATTGCGAAAAATTGGCCCGTGGGGATGCCTACGCAGTCTCTTCTCGCAATCTGCGCCTGTCAAGCAATTTGCTGCACACAAAGCAAAAAAATGCACGGCTTTCGCCGCGCCTCTTCTCCACGCTCTATGGTCTGTTTTTAATGTCCCGCGCTTGGGCTCGCATGCTTCGGAGGCTTCGGAATAAAGAACAACACCGGAATCATGCATGCGCAAAAGATCATCAGGTAGCGGATGATGTCTACGTAAGCCAGTGTCGCCGCCTGCCTGTGCAGTTGGTTATAGATAAACGCCTGCGCCTGGTGCAGCGCCCCAATACTCGCACCACCGCCGGATGGCCCTGTTCCATTGCCCGGCTTGAAACTCCGTGCCAGCGCCTTCACCTGCGACGTATAGCCACTGTTGCCGCTGGTCAGGTTCCTCACCATCATGCTCTCGTGGTAAGCCGTTCGCCGAATCAGCATCGTCGCCATGAACGCCGTGCCGCTCGATCCCCCAATATTTCTCGCCAGGTTCGTCAGGCCCGAAACATCGTTGTTCTCCGTCTGCTTCACTCCAATGTACGCAATCGTATTAATTGGGATAAACAGAAACGCCAGCCCCGACGCCTGGAAGATGCGCATGAACACAAGCTGCGGATAGCTCAGTTGCAGATTCAGGTTGCTCATCCACAACAGCGAGAGCGTCAGCATCAGGAAGCCATAGCCGATCAACTTGCGCGGGTCCACCTTGCCGCTCAAAAAGCCCACCACCGGCATCATGCACATCATCATCAGTCCAGCAGGGCTCAGCACTAACCCCGCCAGCTCTGCCGTATACCCCAGCAGCGTCTGCACAAATTGCGGAATCAAAATCGTCGTCGCATACAGTGAGAAGCCCAGCACGAACATCAGCGTAAAGCTGATCGCAAACTGCCTTCGCTTGAACAATGTCAGGTTCAGCAGCGGCTTCTTTCCAATGCGCAGTTGCCGCAGCTCCCACCACAGCAGCGTAATGAATGCGACCACCATCAGCACCGCGAAGAACAAAATCACGTGCGAGGCGAACCAGTCATCCTCCTGGCCTTTGTCCAGCAAAAATTCCAGCGAGCCAAACGTCATCGCCACCAGCGCAAAGCCGGCCATATCCAGCTTTATGCCGCCGCTCTTGTTCGCCTTCACTTCTTTCTTCACCCATGGCGGATCTTCCACGATGCGCGAAGTCAGAAACAGTGAGAGCAGGCAAATCGGCACGTTCAGGAAAAATATCCAGCGCCAATTGAAGTTGTCCGTAATGTAGCCGCCCAGCGTCGGCCCGATCGCCGGAGCGCACACCACTGCCAGCCCATACATCGCAAATGCCTGACCGCGCTTCGCCGGTGGAAACGTGTCTGCGAGAATCGCCTGTTCGCTCGGCGCCAGACCGCCGCCGCCAATTCCCTGCAGCACGCGGAAGAACACCAGCAGTGGCAGCGTCGGCGCCAGCCCACACAGCATGCTCGAAATCCCGAACAGTGCCACGCAGATCATGTAAAACTTTTTTCGCCCGATGAACGTGGTCATGTACGCGCCAGCCGGCAGAATGATCGCGTTCGCCACCAGGTAAGCCGTCAGCACCCACGTCGCTTCATCCTGCGTCGCACCCAGCCCACCCGCAATATGCGGCAGAGACACGTTCGCAATGGAGCTGTCCAGTACTTCCATGAACGTCGCCAGAGTCACCGTCATGGCCACAATCCACGGATTGACCTTCGGCCGCCACGGTTTATCGATCACCTGCGTTTGCGCAGGCACCTCGGGCGGGATCAGGTCTAAAGATGTAGCTGCTGCTGACATTTGTTCTATTTTTGACTCTTCCCGAGGCCCATAGGATTCACGAATTCACCCAATCTGCTTCAACCATTCGCTTACCGTCGCATGATGCTGCGCCCAGCTCTGCCAAACTGCCTGCGCCCAGCCCTCGACAGCCCTCATATGCGCCTCGGCCGTCTCCGCCGCCAGCACATCCTCCACCGTAACCCCTGCCACTCCACTGGGCGGCATCAGCCAGGGATAAGAAAATTTCTTTGCGGTAATCGCCAGCATCGCATCATTCGCCTTCTCCAGCGACCAGCCACGCTCAAAAATCAGCCCCAGGCGCGACAAATGTATACCCACAGAATTCCTCGCCTGCGCTACATCCACCCCAGGGTGTTGCACGGCATACGCATCCACGCTGAGCCGGTGTACCCGCCAGCGCCCCTGGTCCTCATACTCTCGCGCCAGCAATCTGCCATAAGCCTCCCAGCAACTTGCGGTCGAAAGCATGTAAGCGTGCGTCGGCCCGTCTATCTTCTCTGCCTCTAACCCACACCCGCACCGCTCCATCGCTCGCCTCCCTTGCGCAATCGCCGCCCCCGCAGTGCTACTCTAACCTTTTGTACCTGCATCTTTGCTCTTGCTTTTGCTTTTCTACTCCTTGCTCCTTGCCGCCCTATGAACGCTGATCTAGAGAACCTCATCGTTCTTCAGTCTCAAGACCTCGAGCTCAAACGTCTCCGCGCCGAGCTTGCTGACGCGCCCGTCCGCGTCTCAGCCGCGCAGACTGATCGCGCCAAGGCAGAAGTCGCCCTCACCGCCGCCAAAACTTCTCTCTCTAAAGAACTCGTGCTTCGCAACTCGCAGGAGACCGAGGTCGCCGGACACCACTCCAAAATCGACCGCCTTCGCAAGCAGATGGAAAGCGCCACCTCGGCTGCACAAATCTCCGCGCTTGAACATGAGATCACCTTCGCCGAGCAATCCATCTCCCGCCTTGAAGATGAAGAGCTCGCCTCGCTCGAACGCACTGACAACCTCGAAGCTGAGAAATCCCGCCTCACCGGTCTCCTCGCCACCACCACCTCCGCGCTTGAAGCCGCTCGCACTCGCGCCGCTGAAGTCACCGCGCGCAACACGGCAGCCATCGCCGCGCTCGAAACCGAACGCGCAGCACTCCGCCCGCGGATAGCGGAAAACATTCTCAGCAACTACGACCGCATCGCCAAGGGCAAAGGCACAGCCGTCTCTGAGGCCATCAACCAGAAGTGCTCTGCCTGCCAGATGCTGGTCCGCCCGCAGCGATGGAACGACCTCATCGACCGCGACCCCAACGGCGAATTCGCCAACACAATCTTTAACTGCGAAACCTGCGGTCGCATGCTCTATTACGATCCGCGTCGAGACGCCCCCGTTGCCACACCCGCCATCGACAAACTCCGCCGCGCCGAATCCCCATAATTGCAGCCGGTGTTGTCTTACGTTGCGTTATCTCCGCGCCCGTTGCGTCTCTGCGTTTTCAGTTGCCTTTGCTCTTGTCGTTGCTTTTGCCTTTGCTTTTGCTTTCTCTACTCCTTACTCCTTACCCTCTACTCACTGCCCCTATGCGCCCCATCATCTGTATTGACATGGACGAAGTCATCGCCGACGCCCTCGGTGAGCATCTCCTCCGCTACAACCGCGACTTCGGCCTCAAACTCACACCCCAAGACCTCCACGGCCGCTGGATCTGGGACTACATCCCGCCCGCACATGTAGACGCCGTCGCGCAATACATGCTCACTGATGACTTCTTCTCCGTGCTCGAAGTCATGCCCGAATCGCAGCGCGTCATCGAGCGGCTGCAATCGCGTTATGAAATCTTTATCGCGACTGCGGCCATGGAAGTCCCCTCCAGCTTCACGCCCAAGTTCAACTGGCTCGCGCGCCACTTTCCCTTCATCCCGGCAACGCACATTGTCTTCTGCGGGGACAAGAGCATCCTGCGCGGTGACTATCTCATCGACGACAACCCTCGCCAGTTGCAACGCTTCTCTCGCACCCACGCCGGCGACTCTCCACGCGAAGGCATCCTCTTCAGCTCACCCGCCAACGCCAATGTCACCGGCTACCGCCGCGTCAACAATTGGCTCGACGTCGAAAAAATGTTCCTCGGTTAGGTAACGTTCGCTGACTTCTCCGTTTGTCCGCAGAACCAATCACCGTCAACGTCACCCAAAATTCTTGTCAAGCCCCCCCAGGCCTGTTCAAATCGCGAATCCGCCCGTCTCTATTGGCGATTTCGTTCAAAAAAAGTTGGCGTAGTTACCCCCTGCCATTCGCTATGCTTAAAGAATAGGCACCCTTGCCCAGGCAGATGCTGGTATCAACCCCACGCTCTTTCTCAACCCGTCGAAAGCCACCGCTCTTCCTGGCCACCGGGTCCCTTGCAAATGCAATTGCTCGCAAGGGGTGGTAATTACTAACCACTAATCACTAACCACTCTCCCCCTAAACCCTTTGTTTTCTATTATCGACCAATAGAATCAATCATTTACAGCATTTCTCAATCATTTAGCATGCACCCGCCAATAGAATCATTCATTTGCAGGAAATAGGGGGGGGTGGGGGGTACCGCTCCACCTGGCGACACTCCGGCAGAATGCTACGCTCAATCGATGGCTCATTTTCATCGCTGCTCAGCTCTCACTAACCCTCGCGTCTCTGGGTTTGCAGCGGCCTTGCTTGTAGCCACGCTGGCCGGCTGCGCCAATCCCGGTCCGCCGCGAGCGCCTTCGCTCCACTTGCCTGCGCCAGTTGCCGTCTCCAAAATGTCCGCCAGCCGCATCGGCAACACGGTCGACGTACGATTCACCGTTCCCGCGCGCTCAACAGACAATCTCCCGCTGCGCGCGACACAACTCACCGGCTCACTCTGCCGTCAGCCCGAGTCGGGCCCTTGCGTCCCGGTCGCCACCAAAGTCGCCGTAACCGCTAAAGCCGCTAACGGTGAGCCCAATGTCGTCACATGGCAAGACAAACTTCCCGCGGATTTAGCCAGTGGCCCGCCACGCATCATTGGCTATCGCGTGGAGTTCTTCAGCCCCGCCGGTGTCTCCGGCGGCAAGTCCGACCCAGTCATCGCGGCAGCTGGTCAATCTCCATCTGCTGTTACTGACCTCAGCGCTGAAGGCTCGCGCGCTGGTATCGTGCTCCGCTGGAAGCCTGCCGGCGATGGTGATGTCCTTATCCGCCGCGAAGACATCGCCGCAGCCGCCAGGACGCCCGCAAGCCGCAACCACCCCGAGCCCGGTGTCACTTGGCTCACTGCAGATAACGCATCGCGTGGTCGCGTGCTTGACGCATCAGCGCTGCCAGACATCGCGTATCGCTACACGGCACAGCGCCGCATCAAGGTGCAGCTCAGTGGACGCGATCTGGAATTGCGCTCCGATCCATCTTCCGTAGTCAACTTCACCCTGCGCGAAATCTACGCTCCAAGCGCGCCTTCAGGCCTCACCGCTGTCGGCTTCGCCACCGCAACTTCACCCTTCGCGGTCGATCTCATCTGGCAGCCAGTGAATGAGCGCGCAGTCACTGGCTACAACGTCTATCGCACTGCAATCGACGCAAACGGCGCGCCGCTCGGATCACGCACGCTAGTCAGTAGCGCAAAGCTGGCGCTTCCGGCATTCCACGATGCGACAGCTAGCTCCGACACACGCTACCGCTACGATGTAACCGCAGTCGACGGACATGGCAATGAGAGCACCGCGGCAACTACAGTGCTTGAGCCTTCACCCCACTAAAGACTCTTACGTATTGACATCACTTCCATGCGTTGCAGCACCTTCCGTGCCAACCCCGTCAGTGGTAGTTCATACAGCTTTGCAGCTTTCACCCATTTCAGCCGTGCTTTGGCTTCAGTCAATTCTCCCAGCAAAGCGCTGTCAGAATAAATCTGCACATTGAAATTTGTATTTGTGATTGAGTGCCGCAAGCCCAACACCGGCTCGCGACTCTCCACTGCTTCAAGCTGCAGCACAGGCAACTCCAGCATTCCCGCCATTTGGCTCGCGTCGTCTGCACGGCGTTCGAGCAACACCTGCGATCCGCCGCCGCGTTGACGAACAGCCAGCAAGTGCGCAACATCCCTGCTGCGCTGCGGTGCTCGTTGCGGCGTGACATGCACTCCACGCGTTCTGCACAAGCCAAACACAGGGCATTGCTCGCAAAGCGGAGAGCGCGGCAGACAGATCGTCGCTCCCAGCTCCATCATCGCCTGGTTGTGTTTGGCCTCTGGGTTTTTACCGCCGCGTTTCGAGAGTGGCATCAGCGCCTGCGCCACGTTCACCAGCGCTCTGTTCGCCTGGCTCGAACGCTTCTCAGGCAATCCAAGCACGCGCAGCAGTACGCGCTCCACATTGCCGTCGACCACCGCAACGCACTCGCCGAACGCTATGCTGGCAATCGCAGCCGCTGTGTACGCACCAACTCCAGGCAGCGCGAGAAGCTCGGCAGCTGTCTGCGGCATCTTTCCGTGCAGCACGCGCTCCACGAACTGCGCTCCACGCAACAGCATGCGAGCGCGGCGGTAGTAGCCTAACCCGCTCCACAACGCCAGGACCTCCGGCTCGCTTGCCTCTGCGAGAGCCTTCAGGGTTGGAAAGCGCTGCATGAACTCACGGTAGCGATCGATGACCGTGGCCACGCGCGTCTGCTGCAGCATCACCTCTGAAACCCAAATGGCATACGGGTCTTCCACTCCACGCCACGGCAACCGCCGGGCGTTTTGCCGATACCACGCATGCAACAGCTTGCCGAATTCACTCGCGGAAAATGGCAGAGAAATTTCAGCAACAACTATTTGCTTGTCAGATGCCTTGCGCGTTTTTGTTTTTTTGATCGCGCTCAGCAATTCGCGTACTTCCAGTTCCGCTGCTTACCTTCGGCGATCCACTCCATCGCTGTCGCCAATCGCTTGTCCCGAGTCTCATCGCGTTTGGCTTCTGCAATCCATTCGCAATACTCCCGCTTGCAACTCGGGCTCATTGCCTCAAAATGCTGGGCCGCAACCTTGTTCTTCTTGAGCGCTGCAGCCAGAACTGGAGGTACTTCAGCCGCAGGCCGTTCCTTCTTTGTGCGTCCCGCCCAGTTCTTGGTCCGTTCTCCACGTTCAATCTTGCTCGCGGATTCCACCACAAACCTGCTTAACGTTTTAGCTGCGGGAAGGTCCTTGAGCGACTTGAGCTTGCCAAAGCTGCCCATCCCGCCGCCGCGCGGGTCTACACCCTCGCGCCTCGCAGAAGCCACATCCTCATGCCACACACCAAAGCTGCAATGCTCTTTGAACGCCGCGATATTCCCCAGGATGATGCCGCGATACATAAAGAACGGCATCGACCACTTGATGGTCTCTTCCACATCCGGCAATGCCTTGTGCACCAGCTCACGGATATGGGTCAGTATCGGTTGTGCGAACGGCGCAGACTTCGCAATGTAGGCATCCACTCGAGGGTCAAAGTGCGCGGCGGTTTTTGCTTTCGGCATGGCCGGATTTTAGCTGGCGAGCGCAGGCGGAGCAACCACGGAACCCTGCGCAACGCGTGTCAGCCTGGCCGTAACCCGCATCACGCCGGGCCAGACCCTCAGGCAGAACGGCAGAACCGCGCGCGCCAGCGGGTTATTCAACCCATCTGCCGCAAACTCAGCAAGCCGCATTTGTGCCATCAGGGACGAGCGAATTCTTGCCTGAAACGCGGGCGCCGGCTCGCCTGCCATATAAGCGGCCGCGGCACATCGTGCCGTGTGCAGCGCGATGGAAATTCCGTCTCCCGTAAAAGATGGAATGACAGCAGCTTGGTCGCCAATACAGTAGAGACCATCTTGCGTCGTTCGACGGACAAACCCATACGGTATATGCGTGATGGCAATCGGCTTTTCGAGCAGTGACTGCGCGCCGGCAAGACGCATGGCAAGGTGAGGGCAATCCTGCTGCATCTTCGCAAGAAAATTCTCCCAGCGATTCCCCAGCGGCGCAATGTATTTCCTCTGCACGACGCAGCAGAGGTTCGCAATGCCGTCTTCAACCGGCTGTATGCCGCCGTAGCCGCCGGGATAAAGCATTAGTTCCGATGCCCGGTCGAGTTCGGCAGCTTGCGCTGGTGCGAGACGGAAATACATTTTGAATGCAATCCAGCGTTGAGGGTCCACGGGGCGCGAGTAGCCGCGCAGATCGTGCTTGCCTGTCGCGAGAAATGCAGTTGGAGCCTCGCGGGTGGTGCCGTCATCAAGCGCAGCTTGCCAATGAGTGTTGGCGGAGCGCGTCAGCGTCAGCACACTGCGTCCGCGCTCTACATTCACTCCCGCAGCGATTGCTGCGGCAATCAGCGCTGTATCGAGCGCCTTGCGCGTTAGAGAAGCTGCAGAAAACGGCAAGGGAGCCTGCGCTGCGCGGCGCGCAGCAGCAAGCCGCACATGATCAATGGGA
>Ga0206874_1228_pt1 | contig 13090 bp, 8 predicted proteins | sample Alteio_BWOrgCont_12_FD_152629 | JGI IMG/M metagenome (GOLD analysis project Ga0206874, IMG submission 152629) | Enriched cells from forest soil in Barre Woods Harvard Forest LTER site, Petersham, Massachusetts, United States -... | ecosystem: Environmental > Terrestrial > Soil > Temperate forest > O...
CCAGTGTGGGCGAGGTCGACTGGCCGCTGCCAGGCCATGATGCCGAAGACATCCAGCGAGAGCAGCACGCCCGTGGGATGCAGTTGCGCGTAAGCCTGCTTGAGGAAATCGGCGATCACGTCGGAACGATGCCAGTCGGGGTGCTCGGTCTGGAAAGCAAAGCTTGCATCCTTCTGATCTCCCTCGGCAGGAAAGCGTACGTAGTCAAACTGAACTTCATCCACGCCGGACTCCGCGGCCTTCTTGGCCAGGGCGATATCGTATTGCTGAACCTTGGGCTGCGAGGGATCCGTCCACACCAGCTTGCCGTTTTCGCGCCAAGGCTGGCCGGTCTGGTGAGACTTCACCGCCAGCTCGGGATGCGCCACCACCAGCCGCTCGTCGCGAAAGATTGCTACTCGAGCGATCGCATGCATGCCTTGCGAATGCAGAAAATGGGTGAACTTGGGCAGATCGTGAATGGCAACATGGTGGTTGCCGGCGAGAGGATCGTCGAAGGGAATGTTGATAGTCCCGTCACTGTCTTTGACATCGAAGACTACGCTGTTGCCACCCAACTCACGCCAGCGGCGGATGATGCTCATTCCGCGATCGCTGCTTGCCATCAGGCCAGTCAAATAGATGGCCCGAACTTCGAAATCACGCGGCACGGGGATGGTCTTTTCCACAATGGGGGCCGGCAGAATTCCCGGCACGACTAACTCCTGACCCGCCTTCAGATACGTTCCCTGGGGATTCCCGCTTGCTTTGCGGATGGCCTCGCTCAATTCGCTCGAAGTCAGGTAGGAGGTCTGCGACAGGAAGTGGTGAGCCACCAAGTTGACCGTATCTCCACGCTTCGCCACGTACGGGGCGGTTCCCGGCGGAGCAATACTGGTCGCGAGGGCAGCGGGGTCTGCGGGATTGGGTGCTCGCGGCACCGGGGTTGAGGCAGGCACAATTACTGCACTTTGCCCGGACTGAGCGGCAGCAGCGGGTAGCTCGAATGCCAAATGCCATGAAACGAACCCCAGAACGAGGCAAGAGACAACGATGATCAGGATTGAACTAGAGTGGCGCAAGTTGTTCTCCGTGAAAACGCGGTGAGCGCTTTCTCCGGATGCTAGCGGGGCGCCAATTCCCGTGCTAGTTACGTCTGGCCAAGGCCATAAAGCGAGGCCTTTGCGTTCCGGCGCACCTGGAAACTCCCTGCGTGCGCAAAGTATTTCCCTTTACATGATTTGTGCCAGCCACGTAAGTGTCACCGCAGAGGGGTACGACGCATCTAAGTAGTGAAGACGTAAGACGTTGGCGCTGGCGCTGGGATGGCGAGCGATTTGCACTAGGGTAGGCTGCGGTAAGCGAGGGTATCGACAAACAGCCCGGGGAGTGACAGAATTTGTCGCCTCCCGAAGCAAGTGGGATAACGCTCCATCCAACTGAAAGCCAGGAAAAGGAAACGCCCGGAATGAAGAACGTTCTCAACACAGTGCTTGATCCCACCCGCCGCAGTAACGACGCCAGGGATTTCGACAACACTCTCCGCCGCAAGATCGTTGGCCAGGATGCCGCGCTTGAGAAGGTGGTGGAAATCTACCAGATGTTCCTGGCGGGATTGAATCCTCCGGGGCGTCCAGTCGGCAATCTCCTTTTTCTTGGCCCCACTGGCTCGGGTAAGACCCGAGTGGTTGAAGCTATGTCCGAGGCTCTGTTCGGCGATGCGCGGGCTTGCATCAAGATTGATTGCGCCGAATTCCAGCACTCGCACGAGATCGCCAAACTGATCGGTTCGCCTCCGGGATACCTGGGTCATCGAGAGACTCATCCTCTGCTTACGCAGGAAGCACTGAATCAATGGCACACGGAGAAGCTCAAGCTTTCGATCCTGCTCTTTGACGAAATCGAGAAAGCTTCTGATGCGCTGTGGCAATTACTGCTGGGCATTCTGGATAAAGCAACTTTGACCCTCGGCGACAACCGCCGGGTCGACCTCTCGCAATGCATCATTATTCTGACCTCGAACCTGGGGACCAGCGAGATGAGCAATCTGGTCGACGGCGGTATGGGCTTCACTCATAAGCCGAAGCTGGTGGACTCGACTCTGGACGACAAAATCGATCGCACCGCTGTCGACGCCGCCCGGCGCAAGTTCACGCCTGAGTTCATGAACCGCATCGATAAAGTTGTGGTCTTCAAAACTTTACGGTCAGAGCATCTCGAGGAGATCCTCGACATCGAGCTGGGCATGGTGCAGCAGCGCATCCTGATGGCTTCAGCCGCGAATCAATTTGTGTTCAACTGCACGGCTAAAGTGAAGAGCTTCCTGCTGCAAGAGGGAACAGATCCAAAGTATGGAGCACGGCATCTGAAGCGCGCCATCGAACGTCATCTCGTGTTTCCGCTGGCAAATCTGGTCGCTACCGGCCAAGTCAGGCTCGGAGACTTCATCCGCGTGGACATGGCTGCCGAAGGTGCTCTTTCATTTGTGAAAGAGGCGGAAGGCGCGATGGTGCCGGTGCTAATGGAGCGTTATGGTGCCGCGGCAGGAATGCCTCCCATGGCCGCACGAACCGCGCGCACCATTGGACGCCGCGAGTTCGGAGCGACTCCGACCGCAGACACAAAGTAAGTTTGCTGTACGTCCGGACAAAAAAGAGCGCCGCAAACCAGCGGCGCTTTTTTTAATTTGCCAACATCATCGATCGATGGATTGTGCTCAACCTGCCCGATCTAGCGTTGGGCCTTCACCAAACTTCACAGCGTTTATCCGCAGACGGAACCATGGGCGCGTCAGCCTTGCAGCTAAATGCCTCTTGAAACTGCGGCAGATTCGACAGCGGCCCAATCACGCGGTATTTCCCGGTAGGATGCGGATCGGCCTGCATCATGACTCTCTGCTCTTCAATGCGGATCGCATCGCCTCGCCACTGCCCCCATGCGATAAAGAATTGCTGTTCCGGGGTGAAACCATCGACGTCCGGCGGCCGTGGTTTGCCTTTAAGCGATTTCTCGTAAGCGAGGAATGCGAGCTTCACGCCCCCCAGGTCGCCGATGCTCTCGCCCAGCACCATCTTGCCGTTGTGGTGGACGCCGGGCTCGATGAAGTAGTTGTCAAACTGGTTCGCGACGCACGCGCCGCGTTGCTGAAACTGCTTCAGATCGCTGTCGGTCCACCAGTTTCGCAGGTTTCCCACATAGTCATACCTCGCGCCCTGGTCGTCGAAGCCGTGGGATATCTCGTGGCCCATCACCACCCCGATCGAACCGTAGTTCACGGCGTCGACAGCATTGTTATCGAAGCCCGGTGGTTGCAGAATTCCGGCGGGAAAGACAATCTCGTTCCACAGCGGATTGTAGTAAGCATTCGAGGTGGGCGGCGTCATGCCCCAACGAGTGCGATCGACGGGCTTTCCGATGGTTCCACGGTCGTCATTCACAACGAAACGCCGGCCAGCAAGATAGTCTTCGAAAAACGTATTCCGGCGAACGCTGACCTTGCTGTAATCCTTCCACTTGTCGGGATAGCCGACCTTGATATCGAACGTGGCGATTTTGGCCATGGCTCGTTCTTTGGTTTCGTCGCTCATCCAGGGACGGGTCAGAATGTCGTCCCGCATCGCTAAGAGAATATTCCGCACCATTTCCTGCGCCCGCGCTTTAGCCTCCGGCGGAAAATACTTTTCCGTATATTTCTGCCCAAGGGCCTCACCCAGATACTGATCGGTGAATTCAACGCAACGCTTCCATCGCGGTTTCATTTCAGCCTGGCCCCTCAGGTATTTTCCGAAGAAGGCAAAATGTTCTTCCACGATGGGAGCGGAGAGAGCATTGGCGGATGCGTGCAGCACCTGCCATTTGAGATAAACCTTCCAATCTGCCAACGAAGTTTGCTGCAACTGCTGGTCGAATTCCTGCATGTATTTGGGCTGGTCGACGTTCAAGTCCACGTCCTGCGCTATTTGGTTGTGTTTGAAATAACCTACCCAATCGAAATGAGGAGCCATCGACTGAAGCTGGGCAAACGTCGAGTTGTGATCGGAGGTCCGGGGATCGCGAAGCGCTACGTTGTCCAGGGAAACCTCCGCGAATCTGGTCTCCATTGCCATGACGGTCTGTGCGCCGGACGTCGCCGATTTCTCGTCCCAGCCCACGAGAGTGAACATCTTGGCGATATGCTCGACGTATTTTTCGCGAGCTTCCTTGAAACGGGCATCTGGCTTCAAATAGTAATCGCGGTCGGGCAGGGCATAGCCGCTGGCACCGATGTCGGCCAATACCCAGGTGGGCCTGTGCGGGTCGGTCGAGCTGGAGAGATTAAAGGGCACGGTGACCAGGATGTCGTGCATGTTCGCGATCACCGGCTGCAACCCACTGTTGTCGTTGACGGCATCGATCTCCGCGAACCATTTTTTGAGCGGTTCAATACCTCGGGCATTGACCCGGGACTCATCCATGCATGCGCCATAGTAGTCGCCAATAATTTGTTCGGTGCTTCCTTTGGCTGCACCTGTGTCTTGCTGCGCGGTATCCAGTATTTCTTTCAGCTTATCTTTGGTGGTTTCACCGGACTCCCAACGCTTGCTCCAGCGCACCATGGTGGCGGGAATAGGATGGCTTGCGCGCCACGCGCCATTGGAGAATTCGTAGAAATCGGAACAGGGGTCGACCTTCCGATCGAGATCGGTCACGTCGATGCTGTGTAGAGGAGCGGTCTGAGAAACCAAGAATTGCGAAAGCAAAAAGACCGGCAACAAAGCTTTGAGAACGCGCATCAGGATTCTTTCTCCGAGAGTGTCGATTAGCAAGGGTTGATTGCGCTTGCCATTCTAGTCGAATGCGGGCGCTGTTTGGACGGTTCTTGAGTGGGAAGGTCACCGAGCCGGCAGAGCCCAGGCAACGCCGGAAAATCGGCGTGAAAGACTATTTATCCGCCCTGCTTCAATTCCAGCAACACTTGCCGGGCGATTTCTTTCAGAGTTTCGAAGACGCCGTTGCCCTGGAAGGCGATCGCTTCCATCACAGGCTCGTCTTTGCGGCGCAGTTCCTTGGTCAAGGCCTCGACCGGGAGAATGTTTGGCAGATCCCGCTTGTTCAGCTGCAGCACATAGGGAATCTTCTTAAAGTCGTAGCCGTGTTCCTTGAGGTTGTCCATCAGGTTGTCGAGCGCCTCGACGTTGGCGTCCATGCGCTCCTGCTGGGAATCGGCGACAAAGACAATACCGTCCACTCCGCGCAGAATCAACTTGCGGCTCGCGTCGTAGAATACCTGCCCAGGCACGGTGTACAGGTGGATGCGGGTCTTGAAACCGCGCACTGAGCCCAGGTCCAGAGGCAGGAAGTCGAAGAACAGGGTTCGATCCGTCTCCGTAGCCAGCGAGATCATCTTGCCCTTTTGCTGCTCCGCAGTTTTCTGGAAGATGTACTGGAGATTGGTGGTCTTGCCGCCCAGCCCGGCGCCATAGTACACGATCTTGCAATTAATCTCACGGGCTGCAAAGTTGATGAAACTCAAAGACTTCCCTCAAGACATGCGGTGGCCGCTAAAACCATGAGCGTCCCCCACTTGTAGTTTTGGCTTGGTACTGCTGGTTTTATACCACACGGCGGCACATCACCGGCAGGTTACCCTGGTTACTAGTGGGACCCTAGGGGTTGGGGCCCGGCCCACCTCAGCGGCTGACCGGCAAAGGATAATATCCGGCTTTGGCGTAGACCAGCACGCAGGGACGCAGATCGGAGCTCTTGCAGCCGGGCCGGCCGACCAAAACCTCGATCTCCCGGTACGTGCTGCTCGGAGTGGCGGCCGTGGCGTAGCCCAGCGTGTATTGATTGCGGGCGTCGCCGATGGCGCGCTCGTATGCGTTTTGAATGGCGTCCCTGGAATACTCGCTAAGAATCTCGCCTCCCGTTGCACTGGCATATTTCGGCAAGATGTTGCCATAGGCCTGCCCGGGAATCCTCAGTTTCTCCAACTGCTTGTAACCGGGGATCGCCGAGCTCCCCACGTCGATGCCGTATACCAGAATGCCGTTTGACAGCAACACCTTCAAAACATCGCCGTAGCTGGCCGTGCTGCGATACTCACGACCGTCGGTGATGACAAATATGATTTTACGGCGGCTTTTGTCCCGCTTACCCAATTCCAGCGCGGCGGTCAGAATCGCGTCGTTGAGCACACGCGCTTGCTTGGGAGGCGATATTGCCTGAGGTGTGCTGCGGTCGACCGGTATGTTATTGATCATAGGGCCTTGTGGGCCTAAAGGGCCGCCCAACACAGGAACGCCGTTATTCTCGCCGTGATCGGTTTTCAGCTGGTTCAGTACTGCATCCAATCGCTTGCCCACCGCTCCGAAGTCGGCCATTTTCCCGACGGTCGTGCTGTAGCTGTAAATTGCTACCTCGTCAAACTGGCTGAATGCGCCTTCCAGCGCCGGAAAAGTCTGGTTCACCTTCTGCACATTGATATCCGGCATACCCAGATCGAAAATCACTGCCGCCGAGATGGCCAAAGGATCGCTGGTGAAGAAGTTCAGAGTCTGTTTCTTGCCGTCGTCGATTACCGAGAAATCCTTGGGCAACAATCCGTTGACCAGGTGTCCGGAGTCGTCCGTGACTCTGACCGGCACGATTACTTGGTTGACGTTGCGGGTGATCTTGAATAGTTCGTCTTGTGAACTACTGCCCGGATCCGGCGTAGCTCCGCCTTCAGGGACGGTCTTGACATCAACCGGGTGGGGTGGTGGGTTCGGGTTATTAGCAGCGGCGGAGTCGGGTGGGTTTGTAGAAGATGGCGGCGCCGCGTTTTCCGAGGGTGCCGGAGTTTCGCTGGGTGGCAGACCTTCCGGTTCGGCCGGCGGATTAGACGGAAATGGCTGCGGTGGACGACTGGCGGACGGCGCGTCGGGTATGGCTTGCCCCTGTTGTTGAGCCACGGAGGCAACCGGACCAAGAAGAAGCAACAGGGCCGCCAAGCTCGCGGTCATCCACCATCTACCCGTAACTCCAAGCACTGGGACCCTCCGCCCTTTGGTAAACCGGTGCGCTAACTTGAGATGCTGAGACTCTCGATTTGGTGCATCTAACGCTAAAGGAATAGACTAACAAAAACAATGAGAGATTACTTTCATGTCTAAAGCCTGTACACTTCCGGTCTTGCGCGCTCTGCTCCTCGGGATTCTGTTCACTGCGTTCGTGACCGCGGGTGCGCAGCAGTCAGCCCCTTCACCCAACAATGGGGCTGCTCAGAATCAAGATCAGGACCAGTCAGATACGACCTTGAAGGTCAATGTGAACGTTGTCCAGCTCTTCTTCAACGTCAAGGACAAAAGAGGAGCGCTGATTCCCAACCTCACCAAGAACGATTTCCAGATTCTCGAAGATGGTAAGCCGCAAACCATCAAGTATTTCGCCGCCGAGTCCAACCTCCCGCTCACCCTGGGCATTTTGATCGATTCCAGCGGCAGCCAGGCGCGTGTTCTCGATATGGAAAAGCAGGTGGGAGGCGACTTCCTGAGTCAAATCCTGCGCGAGAAAGATTTAGCTTTCGTCATCGACTTCGATGTGAACGTTGAATTGTTGCAGGATTTCACCAGTTCGGTTCATGCGCTGAAACAAGCTCTCAACAGCGCGCGTATCAACACCGCTGGCGGAAGCGGCACGGGCATACCCGGTCTTGGTGGAGGCACCGTTCCGACCGCGGGCGCTCCCCGAGGCACACTGCTTTACGACGCCGTCTATCTGGCCTCGCATGACGAATTGGCGCAGCAAGTCGGACGCAAGGCGATGATTCTGCTTACCGATGGCCAGGATGAAGGCAGCCAGCTAAAGATCAAGGACGCCGTTGAAGCCGCCCAGAAATCGGACAGCATCGTTTACGTATTGCTCTGCGCCGACCGTGGTTTTTATGGCGGTTTCGGAGGCTATTCCGGCGAGGGCGAAATGAAGAAGTTGACGCAGGAAACCGGAGGCCGCGTCATCGAAGTCGGAAATAAATACGACAAGCTAAAAGAAGGCTTCGACCAAATCGCCAACGAACTGCGCAGCCAGTACAACATCGGTTACTCGCCTTCAAATGCTGCCCTCGACGGCACCTTCCGCAAGGTCGAAATCCACGCGAACGACAAAGACTACAAAATCCAATCGCGCGCCGGATACTACGCCGTTCCCAAACGCGACTAAGAACGACCTTCTCACTGCCCAATAACCACGTAGGTGCACTACGATGCAATGTCTTGGTGGGCTTCTGCCCCAGCTTAGGTATAAAATACTGCGCATCTTCGGCTTTTCAGCAAAATCCTAGTGAGGATCGAATGGCAAAGCATTCACCAAGACTTGGCAGTCTCCCGATGGTGCTCACAGTTTTGGCCGTCGTGTTCACCGGCGTTCTTTATCTGCAGGCGGAAGACAAAGCATCAGCGGCAACCGCCCCCGTTCGTATGACGGTTACGGTCGATACAATGGGCGACAAATCCGCGCCCGAACTGAGTCGCGATGATGTGATCGTGAAGCAAGACAAAGATCGTCTCAAGGTCACCGACTGGACTCCTGCCCGCGACGATCATGCGGGATTGGATCTGTTTGTCCTCATCGACGACGCTTGCGATTCGAGCCTTGGCTCGCAGCTTGATGATCTGCGCGCCTTCATCAATGCGCAGCCGTCGACGACCACGGTCGCCGTAGGCTACATGCGAAATGCCACGGTTCAGATCTCGCAGAACTTCACCACGGATCACGCCGCGGCCGCTAAGGCTCTGCGGCTGCCGCTCGGTTCTCCGGGAGCTTATGGCAGCCCCTATCTTTCCGTCATCGATCTGATGAAGCGCTGGCCGGGGCACCCGAATCGCCGTGAAGTCATCATGATCACGGATGGAATTGATCGCGCCCGCCGCGGTTTTCGCACGCGCAGCCTCGTTGTCTATCCTGATGTCGATACCGCAAGCACCGTCGCGCAGCGTACGGGCACGATTATCTATACCATCTATTCTCCCGGCGTCGGCAGGAGGCATCGGAGCTACTGGGAAGCCAACAGCGGCCAGATTGGTATTTCAAAGTTGTCGGAGGATACCGGCGGCGAATCTTACTTTCTCGGACTTCAGGCTCCGGTGAGCTTCAGACCGTATCTGGATTCGATACAAAAGACCCTGGGCAATCAATACATTTTGGGTTTTCTTCCGAAGTCCGTCAAAAAGGCCGGCTTGCAGAGCGTGCAGATCAGCACTGAAGTCGCCGGTGTGGAATTCTCGGCGGCGGATAGTGTCTGGGTGCCTGCGGCGAAATAATTCGTCGATTGGACGGATGCGACGCCCCGCCGCGTCGCGTGCGTTTTCGGCATCGGGTTGACTGCGACGAGAACGGATCAGGTTTTCGCCCGGTCCTTGACCCTGATTACGAACTTTAATCCCGACCATATCTCGCTCACTGCGCACACCTTCACATCGACGAGGCCCGCTTCCAGCCCAATCCTTCGCACTTCATGCTCGTTGAGATCGGTAACCACTCCGGAAGTCTTCTTCGGCCAACTGACCCACAGCATTCCAGACGGCGCCAGTTGCTTTGCGAACTGTGGAAACTGTTTTTCTAAGTCTCCCGCTGTCTTTGTGAAAATCATCGCGAAGTCAAGTGGCCCACCCTTTGCGATCTGACAACTGGTTAGCGCGCTCTTTAGTTCAGCTTTTACATCCGGGGGCAAATCGACCAGGGCAATTTGAAACCCTTCTTTTATGCCAAGCTTTTTGGGTAAAGGAGTTCCGGAGTATCCCGGCATGGATGACCTATGGAGTGGGAGCGAAATAACCGCGGCGACTGCGAACCCGCAAGCCCTTTTGCCCGAGAGCAAGAATCTCGACGCTGCGATAGTGCCCGTCGGCGGCGAAATCCGCGGGCTTATACGAAATCGCGTACTGACTGCGCAATTCTTCCTGAATCGCGGCGAATGCGTTAGCCACTTCCGTGATCTGGAAGGGAACATAGGCGCGCCCACCAGTAGCATCGGCGATGCGTTCCAGCACCTTGTCTCCGTGATGGCCGCCCTCGCCGGTCAGGTTGGTGCTGATGGTGTACACGATCACTTCCGCTCGCTGCGCCATCTCGATGGCCTCTTCGCGGGTCACGTGGCTTTGGTTATCGTCGCCATCGCTCAACAGAATGATCGCGCGGCGCATCGGAGCGTTGTGCGGCGTCTTCATCAGCTTATCGCGGCAGGCAAAATACAGCGCGTCATACATCGCGGTGCCGCCGCCAGGGCGCAGTGAACGTACTCCGACGGAAAGCAATTCTGTGTTGTCAGTAAAATCTTGCGTGACCTCTGGAGTGACATCGAAACCCACGACAAAAGCCTGGTCGTATTTCGGGCGAATGGTTTGATTCAGAAACTCGACGGCAGCTTGCTGCTCGAACTTGAAGCGATCGCGCACCGAATTGCTGGCGTCGATCAGCAGTCCAACTTCCAGCGGCAAGTTTGTCTCGGCGTGGAAACTCCGGATTTCCGCCGCCGGCTTTCGATCATCTACGACCTTGAAATTGTCTTTTTTCAAATCCTTAACGTAACGCCCGTGTTTATCGGTGACCGTGAAAACCACGTTCACTTCGTTGACGGTGCTGCGAATCGTGGTCAGTGAGTCATCGTCAGACGGGGCCGGACCGAGAATTGAACCTGCTCCAGCTTTCGGCTGCTGCTTCTGTCCTGCATCATTGGAGTTTTGCCCGGCCGGCGGGACTGCGGCCGGCTGCGTGGGGTCGGCTGGAGCTTGAGTCTGCTGCGCTGATTGCTGCGGCGACGCAGTCCCCTGCGGCGGAGCCGGGGACGCGGCTTTCTGTGGCTCGCTATCCTGCGCTCGAACGCCCAACCCTAGCAGGGCAAAGGCAGCGAGAAATAACAGTATGACGCGTAACTTCATCTCTACTCTCGATTATAGCGGCAAATCGGACCCTTCGATCACTTCCGAAGTTCACACCAATGTACACTGACCTGCCCGCCTGCCCACCGAATTTGTGACGAGTTTATTTCGTCGCGATCTTACCCCGAATGACCAGCACCGAGGCCGCGGGCAAATCGAACCAGGCATCTTTTCCAGCAGTTTGTTCAGAGTGCGCGACTGGGCCGTCGGGATCTGCGGTGCCTTTCGTGATCGCCACTACGGGTTGCTCCCCCGCATGTTCAGAGTGCGCCAGAAACTCAGTCTCCGCGGGATGCCATCGATATTGCCCCCTACCGAAGGTCGAGATTTCAACCCTGCCGGAGAAAACCTTCGGATCCTCTAACGCCTGACCCTGAAACAAGATTTGCACTCGATGCGAATTCAGTTGATCCCGGTTCACCGCCATGACCGACCACTGTCCGTCCGGTCGTTTCAAAGCATACGCAGTCACCAGCGAATGTCCCGCGCCATCATCGACGTCACTCTTCGCGGGAAAGACAAGCTGCTCCTTCGCGCCCGGCTGCACCCATTCCAGATTGATCAGCTGCGAAACAAAGAACTGCGCCAGCGGTTGCTGAATCTGGTAGTTGGCATCGACCGTAAACATGCCAAACGTGCCCGGAGAATCGTTGCACCCGTGCTCCATCTGCAGCGGCAAATAATGGAAGTAGTAAACCCCATTCCCACCCGCATTCAAGAAAGATCCAATGTAATCGGCCAGCCAGATCCCCGAGAACATATCCATATAGGTTTCGCTTGCCTCGGGAGAAAGATTCGATTCAGTGATGAACATGGGAAGATTAGACAGAATGCCATCTTCACGCCAAACCTGCATGATGTGGCTCACGAGTTCAGGCTCATCGTAAAGCGTGCCCCACGGCGTTTTGCAGCCGTCATACGGATAGTGCTCGAAGGAGAAAAAAGCGAGGTCGTTCATGCGGCCGTGTTGTTTTAAATAGTCGAGAAACCGGCCAAGCCAAGAGACTTTGCCATTCGCGTCGGGCCACACTTCAATATCTTTGTTCACTCCCTGGAACGATGGTCCGCCCAACTTCAACGTAGGATCGACGCGATGGAGTGCCGTCGCCCATTGCAGATACAGCGCCGCGTAGTCCTCCGGCACCATGTATTGACCGTCGGATTCCTCGCCCATTTCCACGTACGAGATTGGGTAACTGCGATTCTTGAGGTAAGTTATTTCCGCTGCGGCATTCTCCGGCGTGTCATAGAGCAGCGCCACTGGAATCATCGCCGGCAGCCCGCGCGTGACCCCGCTGGTATAGAACAAATCGAAACCTACCTGCGCCTGCTTGGTCGAATGCAGATCGGAAGGCTCATGCCATGGATCGACGGAGGAGGCATAGGTGGCAGTCTGTTCCTGGTCTTGCGTGTGCCGCAGAATATCGTGGAAGGCTCCGTCAGCCGTCATAGTTCCCAGATAAATTTCGCCGATCGCATAACCTACACAGTTTCTCGGGTCAGCGAGTTTCGAGTCGGGCGACTCATGGCTATCGCAGGTATTCGATGACTCCGTCATCAGAATGCGCACGAATCGAATCGGCCCCGGATTGTCTGACAACCGAATAGTTTCGACTCCACCTTTTCCATCTGCAACCGCACCATACGCAAACGTCTGCCACACTCCCTTGGTTTGAGCCCTGATCGGATCGTCCCCCGTCCAATACTGCACGGCATAGCGAGTCGCATAGGGATTCGCCCACGCGATGCGAATGCTGTCCACTTGCTGATTCTGCGTCAGGTCAAGAATCACCCACTGGGGATGCAGCGAATCACTTTCACCCGTGAAGCGCTGCGTGAGGTACGGACTGCTCTTCCAATAAGTGTTCGGATCGCCATCCGTCAGCCGTGAAAAACCAGCGTTGCCAGTTCCATCGTTGCGCGTGGTTCCGCGATGCGGCAAGGAATATCCGTAAGAGTATCGAATCGCATCGGCCGGAGTTGTCGAGCCGGTGAAGTAGCCCTTGCCGCTCGGATCGCTCCATGTTCCCTGCGGATTCCAATGCCACGCCTCGATTGCGAGTTCGGTATTCTGCCGGTAGGTGACGGGTTGCCAACCCGAAGCGAACACTTTGTCCAGTGTGGGCTGGAGAAAATCCTTGTCGATTGCAGCGGCAGGAATACGATCAATCCCGGCGCCCAGCGTCTGATTCGGCACGAAGTGATTCGTCGAGTGC
>Ga0206874_1109_pt2 | contig 13081 bp, 11 predicted proteins | sample Alteio_BWOrgCont_12_FD_152629 | JGI IMG/M metagenome (GOLD analysis project Ga0206874, IMG submission 152629) | Enriched cells from forest soil in Barre Woods Harvard Forest LTER site, Petersham, Massachusetts, United States -... | ecosystem: Environmental > Terrestrial > Soil > Temperate forest >...
AATGTAAAGCAGCTCGGTAGGCTCAATTGCTTTTGTACATTCTGTTAAAGGTTCGCCGCTGATAAACGATGTGAGCGAAGTTGAAAACGCATTTTCAAAGGCAAACCTGCGGGTTACTTCGGCACCATCGGCTTTTAAAAAGAACACTCTTAAGCAACCTTTATTAACAAAATACATTCGTCGTGCTGAGCTGCCTAAATTATTTATCACCTCGTTTTTTTTAAGGGTTAAAGGTTTAAAATAGGAAAGGACAAGCTTCAGCTGCTCATCGTCAATGGTAACCCTGTCTGTTATATATTTAGTTAGTTGCGTGTACATACCTATTTTAATATGAGGTGCCTTGTTGTGTATAATGGCAGCAAAAGCAATATCGACAAATTTTCAAATAAACACTTAACAGCAACAAAGGTATGCTGTTAAAAAATCAGATATATAACCGGCATCAATAGGTCGCTTACTTTTTAATGGCTTTTATATGATACAAAAAGGCAATATCATTGTTAACCGATAAGTAAATATTTGTAGAAAACTTATAATGATGAAAGCAATAGTAGTTACCCAACCCGGCGGTCCTGAAGTTTTGCAAATCGCCGAAAGGCCAAAACCCGTTTGTTCGCCCGGCGAAGTGCTGGTTAAAGTTGCAGCAGCTGGTATTAACCGGCCCGATGTATTTCAGCGTAAAGGTAACTACCCGCCGCCTGCGGGAGCTTCACCGGATATTCCCGGCCTGGAGATTGCAGGAACCATCACCGAAACCGGCGCCGGTGTTACCCGATGGAAAGTGGGCGACAAAGTTTGCGCCCTGGTAATGGGTGGCGGCTATGCCGAATATTGTGCTGTACCGGCAGGGCAATGCCTGCCTGTACCTGGTAATTTAACCTTTACCGAAGCTGCATCCTTACCCGAAACTTTTTTTACCGTTTGGAGCAATGTTTTTGACAGGGGGAATTTAAAAGGCGCGGAAACGCTGTTGGTACATGGTGGATCGAGCGGGATTGGTGTTGCTGCCATACAAATGGCAACTGCACTGGGCCATAAAGTTTACGTAACCGCAGGCTCGGTTGAAAAATGTAGCTTTTGCGAAAAGCTTGGCGCTACTAAAGCCATCAACTATAAAACAGAAAATTTTGCGGAAGTTATAAAGCAGCTTACAGACGGCAAAGGCGTCGATTTAATTTTAGATATGATAGGCGGTGATTATACGCCCGGCAACATCCAGGCATTAGCTGATGAGGGCAGGTTGGTGATGATCAACACCATGAAGGGCAAAGATGTGCAGGTTGATCTTTCTGTAGTAATGCGAAAACGATTGACGATAACGGGTTCGATGCTTCGGTCAAGGGAAATTGTTTTTAAGGCTGCTATCGCACAAAATCTCGAAAAAAATATCTGGCCGCTGCTGGAGTCGGGTAAAATAAAAGCAATTATCAATAAAGTTTTCCCGGCAAGCGAAGCAGCGAATGCGCACCGGTTAATGGAAAGTGGTGAGCATATCGGGAAGATAGTGTTGGTTTGGTGAAGGGCCTCACCCAACCCTCTCCAAAGGAGAGGACTTTTAGCTTATATTCTTTTTAAAGCCCTCTCCTTTGGAGAGGATTTAGGTGAGGCAAAACCAATCCTAAAAATTCTTAAACAGGTATTTTAATATTTGCATATAAATCTTAACTTTGCGCCACTTAAATAGCAGGTATACTTTTATCCTGTAATATTTATAGTAAATAGTTTAAAATACCAGGTTATATATGCCAAACATTGGAAAAATATCACGGATCATCGGTCCGGTAGTTGACGTAAGCTTCGCAGATGATGCTCACCTTCCTAAAATTTATGACGCATTGGAAATCACCAAAGACAATGGTCAGAAAGTTATTTTAGAGGTTCAACAACATTTAGGTGAAGATCGTGTTCGCGCGATCGCCATGGATTCAACCGACGGACTGCTTCGCGGAATGAAGGTTCTGGACCTTGAATCGGCAATAAAAATGCCGGTTGGCGAAGATATTAAAGGCCGGGTATTTAATGTGGTTGGTGATGCCATTGATGGTATTGCAAACTTAGATAACACAAACGGACGCCCTATTCATAATAAACCGCCAAGGTTTGAAGATCTTTCTACCGAAACAGAAGTATTGTTTACCGGTATTAAAGTTATCGACTTACTGGAGCCTTATGTAAAAGGTGGTAAAATCGGTTTGTTCGGTGGTGCAGGTGTTGGTAAAACTGTATTGATACAGGAACTGATCAACAACATCGCGAAAGCATACTCAGGTTTATCTGTATTTGCAGGTGTAGGTGAACGTACCCGTGAAGGTAACGATTTACTGCGCGAAATGCTTGAATCGGGCATTATAAAATATGGCGATGCATTTATGCACTCCATGGAAGAAGGCGGATGGGATTTATCTAAGGTTGACCCTGAAGCATTGAAAGATTCAAAAGCTACATTCGTTTTCGGACAAATGAACGAGCCTCCCGGTGCACGTGCACGTGTGGCGCTATCAGGATTAACCATTGCCGAATATTTCCGCGATGGTGATGCAGAAGGCAAGGGCCGTGATATATTATTCTTTATCGATAACATTTTCCGCTTTACACAAGCAGGATCTGAAGTATCGGCGTTGCTTGGCCGTATGCCATCTGCGGTAGGTTACCAGCCAACACTGGCAACAGAAATGGGTAACATGCAGGAACGTATCACTTCAACCAAACGCGGTTCAATTACCTCCGTACAGGCGGTATACGTACCTGCGGATGACTTGACTGACCCGGCACCGGCAACTACATTTGCCCACTTGGATGCTACCACCGTACTTTCACGTAAAATTGCAGAGCTTGGTATATATCCCGCAGTGGATCCTTTGGATTCGACCTCACGTATCCTTAGCGCTGCTGTTTTAGGCGATGAGCATTACAACACCGCACAGCGCGTTAAAGAAACTTTGCAACGTTACAAAGAGCTGCAGGATATTATCGCCATCCTTGGTATGGACGAGTTGAGTGAAGAAGATAAGCTGGTTGTATCACGCGCACGCCGTGTTCAGCGTTTCTTGTCACAGCCTTTCCACGTTGCTGAGCAATTTACAGGCTTAAAAGGTGTATTGGTTGACATTAAAGAAACCATCAAAGGCTTTAACATGATTATGGATGGCGAAGTGGATGAATATCCGGAAGCTGCCTTTAACCTTGTTGGAAGCATTGAAGAAGCTATAGAAAAAGGTAAAAAATTATTAGAAGAAGCTAATAATTAGTAGCCAGTATGTAGTATCAAGTAGCAAGATAAATATTGGTCTTGATACTTGATACTAACTACTTGATACCAAATCTAAAAAACATGACATTAGAAATCCTTACTCCCGATAAAACAGTGTACGAAGGCGAAGCTACTTCGGTAACGCTTCCTGGTACTTTGGGATTTTTTGAGATATTAAACCACCACGCGCCTATCATTTCCACACTGGAAGACGGTAAAGTAACTGTACGTGGCGGATCGGCCAAAGAAGAAATTTATTTGATAAAAGGCGGCGTTGTTGAAGCCTCGAACAATAAGGTTGTTATTTTGGCTGAAGGAATTTTGCAAAAGTAATTTTTGTGCCCCCGATAAAAGCGTCCGGATGTAACTATCCGGGCGCTTTTTTATTTATATCGTTTTCAGCTCTTCTTCAATCAGTCCCAGCAAATCTTTTTTTTGATAATCATCAAGCTTTGTCATAGCAATATCCCATTGCTGCTGATTCAGACTAAAGCCAAAACTTAGCCATTCAAAGCTTCGTAAATGCATTATGTTCCCTTCAATCCGATACAAGTTGGTACAAGTTCATTCATTCAAAATTATAAAGAATTAAAAAATTAATTTTATTGTAAGGAATTAAACCCATAGCCGACATTAAATTAAATCCACAATATATGAGACCGATTAAAGTATTTATGCTTGCTGCTTTTCTTATAATTGCAGCAATTTCATCAGCTTTTATTAAAGAACATCTGTTAAAAACCGTGACAGACGAAGGCAAAGGCTTTGCCGTTGTTGAATTGTTCACTTCCGAGGGCTGCTCCAGTTGTCCGCCGGCTGATGAGCTCGTAGCAAAGATCCAAAAGGAAAGTAAGGGTAAACCTGTTTATATACTGGCTTATCACGTTGACTACTGGAACCGCCTGGGCTGGAAGGACCAGTTTAGCAGCGCCGATTATTCAAAAAGGCAGCATGATTATGCGGACTATCTGCACCTGCAATCTGTTTATACACCGCAGGTAATAGTTAACGGTAAAACGGAGTTTGTTGGTTCAGAGGAAGGTACTTTGCGCAATGCTATTAAAAATAGCCTTCAAAAAGCAGTTCCGGCACAAATTGCCTTAGATGTTGCCAGCTTTGACCGGAACCGCGCAATTTTAAAATACAGCACCGGAGGAACCGACAGAAATACCGCTCTGTTAATTGCCGTTTTACAAAAAAACGCACAAACAAAGGTTGAGCGCGGCGAAAACCAGGGTCGCACGCTATCGCATGTGCAAATTGTACGTAAATTGCAAAAAGTAACGTTGAAAGATAATAACGGTTCAGTAAATGTAGATTTACCCAATGGATTCGACGCTCAAAATTGGGAGATTACAGGCTTTTTACAAAATACTATAACCGGGGCAATTACTGCGGCAACAAGAGTTAACTTTGCAGGTGAAGTAAACGCCAGTGCGGCTATAAAAAATCCCAGGTGATACATCCGGCCGACGACGGCAAACGTATATATATATTAATGAAAGCCATAAGAGAAAAACATTCTTTAGCCATGCGATGGTGCCATTGGGTAAATTTCCCCATATTAACCATCATGATATGGAGCGGGATGCTGATCTATTGGGCAAATGATATTTATTCAGTCACCATTTTTGGCCATACCTTTTTTCGCTTTTTTCCTGACTGGTTTTACAGCACATTAAAAATACCGCACCGTTTATCTGAGGGCATGGCTTTCCATTTTTTATTTATGTGGTTTTTTACCCTTAACGGGATATTATATGTTTTATACACCATCATATCCGGCGATTGGCGGGAGCTGGTACCTCAAAAAAAATCGTTTAAAGAAGCCTGGCTGGTACTGCTGCATGATTTGCATATCCGTAAAATGGCCCCACCACAAAAAAAGTATAATGCCGCACAACGTATAGCTTATACATCCATTATCATTATGGGTATTGGCTCAGTAGTTACAGGGCTGGCAATTTATAAGCCGGTGCAGTTTTATTATTTAGCATGGCTTTGCGGGGGCTATCACTTTGCAAGGATCTTACATTTTGCATTAACGCTTGGTTATGTTTTCTTTTTTGTCATTCATGTAGTGCAGGTGATCCTTGCGGGATGGAGTAATTTCAGTTCCGTTATTTCGGGATTTGAAGTAGTGAATGAAAATCCTAAACCTGTTATTCAATCAGCCAGCGATGAAGAAGCCAAATAAAAAGGTAAAAAAGGAGCTTACCATTGAGCAAAAGATAAGCAGGCGCAACTTTATATCGTTTACCAGCTTTGCCGTTTTGGCCACTGGCGCCTTTGAAGGCTGGCGCTGGCTCTATAAATCGCCACGGGAAGCGGCCAGTATAACGGGTGGTGCACACAAACCCCTGCGCCGGGCGCTTAATAAAACCGAATTATTTTTCCGGAGAGTTTTTAGCGATAATAACCTGGTAAAAACCTATCCAAAATCAATGGCCGCCAAACATGTAAGGGTTAACAGCGATATTGGCGTTGAAGCATCCAAAAAATTTGACCCGGCAAGCTGGAAGCTTCAGGTAAATAAAAAAGGCGGCGAAGTGTTGCAGGTTTCCTTACAGGAATTAATGGCGCTGCCAAAAACAGAACTCATTTTTGATTTTAAATGCGTGGAGGGCTGGGACCAGATCTCGCACTGGGCGGGCGTAAAGTTCAGCGATTTTATAAAGCATTTTCAGCTGGATGATTATGCCAAAATGGACTACGTTGGAATGGTGACACCCGACAATGCCTACTATGTAGGGATAGATATGCCGAGCGCCATGCACCCGCAAACTTTACTTGCCTATGAGGTAAATGATAAGCTGCTTCCGTTGGAGCATGGTGCGCCTTTGCGCCTTATTATTCCGGTAAAATACGGCATTAAAAATTTGAAACGAATCGGAACCATTACATTCAGCAACAGTCGCCCAAAAGATTACTGGGCCGAGCAGGGGTATGATTATTACTCGGGGTTGTAAGAAGCTGTTTAAAAACAAGAAAATCATATCGTTGCGAGGCATCAAATTCTGCGGATTCTAAAGGAGAAATGATAAAAATGGGTTATTTTATTTAATCATTTTTAAACAGCTTCTAAGGAAAGTTATATTTTTCCGCAAACCCTCAATGGTATTCCTCCCCTTTTGGGTTTGGTGGTATAATGTTATTTAAAAAAGTTTCAACCGCATAGGTAGACAGTTGTCCGCCGGGGCCATTTAAATTATAATCAAAACCGTGTGTGGCCCAGGGGAGTTTCAAATAGTAATGCTTAATGCCGTTTTGCTGTAGCTTTAAATTTAAGCGACGGCTATGTTCAGGCGCAACCAATACGTCATTATCTCCATGAATAATAAGTGTAGGGACTGATTGCTCATTCACAAACTCCAAAGGTGAGCAGTTGAAATATTTCTGCGGAACTTGCTTATATGTTCCGCCTATGTAGTTTTCCATTACTTTCCTCGAATCCATAATAAGCAGGCTCGATGGGATGGAGTAACCCCAAACCATATCTGCCGGTCCATAAAAATCAATTACGCCTTTTAAACCAGGTTCATATATGGTATATGCTGCCAGTAAGGCAATCTGTGCACCTGCCGAGCGGCCCAGCAAAACAAATTGCGTGGTGTCAACATGTAATTCATCCGCATGCTTTCGCAGATATGCTATTACAGCCTTTATATCATCAACCGGGGCAGGTGTTTGATATTTGGGTGCCATGCGATAATTTATGGCTGCTACATTATATCCCTTTGTGGCTAGCAAGCTATTTAGTTCAGGCAACTGCTTGCTATCGCCACCGGCCCATGAGCCGCCGTGAACAACAATTACGCAAGGTTTTTTACCAATTATTTGTGACGGATAAAAATCAAGATTCAGTGAAGTATCCTGGTACTTTACATAAGTTATGGTTTGGTACGGAATATTCTTTGCCGATGAAAATAAATTAAAAAAGCTAAAGGGTGTTGCATCGTTTTGTTTGCTGTTTAATGCCGCTGCCATATCCGGTTGAATATCTTTGGCCACCCAACACGCCCTTACAATTGGGGATAAAAAAACGGCCAGCGTAAGCAAACCTAAAACCGTACCGGCAAGCTGGTATTTTTGCGCCCATATACCTGCAATGGTTAGCAACGCGGTAATACCTGCAAATACCAGCGGGAACTCAGTTACCGCGATAGCCAACAACCATAAATGATATTCGGGCGCTTTTAAAAAGCTAAGCAATGAGATGAGAAAAAATATAAGGATTATATAAAAACGGATCATAAAATATATTTCTTATTAGGTTGGTAGAGAGATGCGATGCATCGCGTCTCTGCATAGTATAAATAACCCGGCACACACTATGTAAAAAATGCGCCGGTAAGCCCACCATCTAATCGCGTGGTCCTTGTCATATGTTTCCGCAAATAAAAACATTATTTCTGCTTTTATGATTGTTCATATTTTTTAGCATCGGAGCTTTCCTGACTTACGGGAAATTAACTGCATACCGATTTATTTATTACCAATATTTTGCGCCAATGGCACATTTCCGGCGGGAAAAGTTCAATTATTCCCCATTGGAAAATATTTTTATAAAAATATTTTCCAAAATCAAAATGGAAAATTATATTTATAAAATATTTTCCAAGCATACTAATGAGAGAAAAAATTATAGAAGTATCCTTACAGCAGTTTTTTAATTATGGCATACGGGAAATGACCATGCAAAAACTTGTGTTGCCGCTGGGTATTTCTACGAAAACCATGTATAAATATTTCAGTAATAAAGAAGAGTTACTGGAAGAATGCCTGAAGCTTCACTATAAAGAAATAGATAAAGGGTTGCTGTCTGTTATTGATGGCTCGCCAAACGCGGTGATTTCCCTTTGCAATGTATACGCCAAATCGATAGAGCTGGATTTTGGTACTAATCATCTTTTCTATCATGATCTGAACTATTACTATCCCGAGTTGCAGGATAAGGTGATTAACTTATATAGCCATAAAGCCGGCGAAATATTAACCGGCGTTATAGCCCGGGGAATAGCCGATGGTGATTTCCAGGCCAACTTACAACCATTGCTTGTTTTAAAGGCGCTGGCGGTGTTATATGTATCGGTAACCCGGAACGAGGTATTTAAAGACTTTGATGCAGAGCCCGCTGAATTAATTAAACACACCATAAACGTCTATTTACGGGGCATTTGCACCAGCAAAGGATTACAAATATTCGATCAACATAAAAAATTCATTTAATTAAACCTAAAATTATGCGCACAATTTTAACCGCACTGTTAATTTTTACAGGAATTTTAACAGTCAATGCACAAACTGCCGACTCACTTTACCTGATGCCTCAGCCGCAATCGGTAAAGCTTCAAACCGGCAGGTTTGTATTTACTCCGCAGTTTACCATCGGGATCGAAGGGCCGGCAAGTCCCAAATTAATTGCCGCTGCAAACAGGTTTTACCAGCAGGCAGCAAAACGTACCGGGATATATTTTCCGCAGGAATATATTACCGCAGCAGACAATAAAACGGAAGCGCAGTTGTCCATTCGCTATAATAAAACTATAGCTCCTCAAATCGGTATGGACGAAAGCTATAAGCTAAGCGTAACGTCTTCAAAAATTATACTTACAGCTAATACAGATATAGGCGCGTTAAGGGGCCTTGAAACGCTTTACCAATTGATAATGCCTTTTAATAGTGGCTATTATTGCCCGGTAGCTGAGATTGCCGATTCGCCACGTTTTAAATGGCGCGGAATAATGATTGATGTGGCCCGGCACTTTATACCAATGGATGTTTTAAAAAGAAACATCGATGCGATGGCCGAAGTTAAAATGAACGTGCTTCACCTGCATTTAAGCGATGATGAGGGTTTCAGGGTTGAATCAAAAGTGTATCCACGCCTGCAGCAACAGGGATCAAACGGACTTTATTACACACAGGACGAAATTAAAAGCATGGTTGCCTATGCCCATAACCGGGGCATTATTGTGATACCTGAATTTGATTTGCCGGGGCATTGTACCAGTATCCTTGCGGGATATCCTTTTTTAGCCAGCTACACGGCCAATTACAAACCGGCAAAACGGTTTAACCTGGATACAGTGAAGAACTTAAACCTTATGAATATGATGAAGCTGATCAATGAGATACAAACGCCGACCATTGATCCAACTAAAGAAAGTACCTATGCTTTTTTCGACCAGTTTTTGAAGGAAATGAGCGGTTTGTTTCCGGATGCTTACCTGCACGTTGGCGCTGATGAAAATAACGGGGCGGCCTGGAAAAACAATCCTTCTATCGTTGCATTTATGAAAGCGAAGGGCATTAAAAACACCGATGAATTACAGGCTTATTTTGTTAAACGGATGTATGCAATCGCAAAAAAATACAATAAACGGTTAATTGGCTGGGAGGAAGCATTTAACCCGGCTTTGCCAGCAGATGTAATTGTACAAAAATGGAAACCGTCTGCTCCTGATGATAAGCTGGTTAGTAATATCATTCAGCATAATAACCAGGTAGTTGTTTCAAGCGGTTATTATCTCGATATGTCATTACCTGCCTATATTCATTATTTGAATGATCCGGTTCCGGCAAATGTAAGCCCGGCTGATGCTGATAAAGGCATACTCGGCGCCGAAGGCGCTATGTGGAGCGAACTGGTAAGCGCCGAAAATGAGGAGATCCGGGTGTGGCCAAGAGCTGCCGCCATTGCTGAAAGAATGTGGTCGGCAGCCAATGTAAAGGATGCTGATGATATGTACCGCCGTTTATGGATGGCTGATTTTGAAATAAATGACCGCGGACTACAGGAAGATAATAACTATACCAAAATGATTACCCGTTGGGTTAATGGCGCTGACATTGCACCCGTACAAACCCTAACTGGCATTTGCGCCCCTGTAAAAGGCTACCGGCGACTGATGGCTGGCATGTTTACACCTGTACCTGTAACCACGCATCCAAACCTGGCATCGCCAATGGTAAATATTGCCGATGCGATAAAGTGCGATTCTAAATTGCGCTGGCAGTTCAGGAAAATAGTAGGGTCTTATTTAACCAACCATCGCGAAGCCGATTTGGAGCAAGTAAAAGCTCAATTACAACTTTGGAAGGATAATGAAATAAAGTTTAATGCTTTAGCCATAGATGCACCTTATTTACAGCAAATAACTGATCTTTCCAACAATCTTTCCGCAGCAGGCGAAATTGGTTTGCAGGCCTTAAAAGGCGAACGTAATAAGGATGAGCTGATGAAACAATTAAAGCAAATGGAAAAGCCCTCTCACGAAGTGGAGCTAACCGTTTTACCCGAAATTGAAGCTTTGATAACCGGTAAGCTGAGTGATGATCCGGCATCGTATCCGTTGTTTTAACAAGCACACACAGGATGGGGCATATTGCAATCTTGTTAAATTCTTATGCCGAACTCACGTTAACCCTTTCCTTCTACCCTCTTTATCGCTTGCGAAAGAGAGGGCCGGGCAGCGTAGCGTACCCGGGGTGAGTCCACACCGCCGATACATTAGCGCTAATGACGCTCGTATATTTACTCACCCGATCGTTGCCTCGCTCGATCACCCTCTCTTTTGCAAGCAAAAAAGAGGGTAAAAAACGTATTATCCCTTAACTTAACGTGAGTTCGATATAAGCAAGAGTAGAGCCTTATCCCAACCCTTCTCCAAAGGAGAAGAGCCTAAAAAGAAAGATACAATCATTTTGATAATCAAAAGTCCTCTCCTTTGGAGAGGATTTAGATGAGGCAAATAGAGGCAAGCTTATATCGAACTCACGTTAACTTAATGACATTGACCTATGGCATAACCAAAATGCTTTATAAATATATTTTCTACCGGGCTTTAGCATCTAACGGCGCTATCGGAAATTACATACTTATCAACCATAATATTCAACCATAAAAAAACCAGGCCCTAAAATAAGGACCTGGCGCAGAGTTGATTGATTGAGATATTTTTAAACTAAATTACTTTTTATATAAGTAATACTTTTGGTGATACTATCAAACGGACTGCCGGGGCAAATATCCTGCTCAACAAAGAAATATTTTAAACCTGCTTTATCAGCATGCTTAAATATTTTCTTAAAGTCTATTGTGCCATTGCCAACTTCAGTAAACATATGTTTTGGTGTATTATCCATATCCTTTAAGTGCCATAAAGGGAAACGGCCCGGATGCTCGTTGATCAAAGCAATTGGATCCTGGTTTGCTTTGGTTACCCAATACATATCCATTTCCATTTTTACAAGGTCCTTATCAGTATTGGCAAGTAATGCTTCGTATGGATATTTACCGTCTTCCTGTATAAATTCAAAATCGTGGTTATGGTAGCAAAGCTGTATACCAGCCTTTTTACATATTTCGCCTGCCTTATTTAAGTCTCCGCCTATTTTTTTATAGTGCTCAATTTTACCGCGCTCTGTTGGCGACAGCCAGGCGCATACCATATATTTTATGCCTACGGATGCGGCGTCATCAACAGCTTTGCTCCAATCGTTTAGTATGGTGCCTTTCATATCAGCGCTATCCTCACCCAAGCGGTAATGACTGCTTGGCATAAAAAGGCCGTTATCCTTTAAAAGCTTTGTAAATGTCACGGCATCCATACCGTAAAATTTTTCACTGCCGGTATAAGTAGCTCCTTCAACAGAAGTATAGCCTATTTGGGCAACTTTAGCAAGGGTGCCAGCAGGGTCTTTTTCCATTGCATCGCGCACAGTGTATAATTGAAGCCCTATATATTTCTTATCGTAAGCAAATAATCGGGGGGCCACTAACAATCCGGCAGATAGCATAGCCGAAGTTTTGAGAAACGAACGTCTGGTTGTCATAGATTTTAAATTGGTTGAGGTAAATATAGTGTATAGCTAACACTAAACAAATATGCAACTGATTTAATACAATTAAATTTGCGAAAACGCTACCGGACTTAAAAGCGTGGAGGTGATGTGCGAAACCAGCTTTGCATCTGCATAATCAGGAATAGCACTTATTTTTTTCCATTCCGGGTCGGCAACAAAGGCTTTCCAGTGATTGTCGTGTGCTTCCATATCATCAAAGGTTATCATATAAATCAGGTTAGGGCGAAGCTCTCCTATCAAGGTTTCCCCAAAAAACACCGGTTTAAATCCAAGGCGCTTAAAAATATCAATCTCACCGGCATCGTTAAACATTTCCAGCTTCTTTTTTCCGGCGCTTTCACTTGCGTGTTCGTACCTGCGTAGTTCAAATATACGTGTTTTTTGCGCCGGAGCCTGTAATTTAGGCGCATGGACGAATGCTCTCAACAGTGAACTTTCTATCCTGTCATAGGCTGGCTCAGTTGCAGGCGCATTTAAATAAGGGGCACCGGCTTCAAGATATGCACTATCATTTGCCAGCTTATCCTGTACGTTTAAAAAATCATCTATTGAGCTATAAGGGATCAATACATAAAGTTTTGTTTGCCCTGCCGGTTTAAGTTCTGTAAAAACACCAATATTTTTATTACCCAAGCGGTTTAAAGCCGGGATAGCTGCATCTTTAAAATAATCTTCAACCAGTTTTTGCTGTCTTTCGTCTTTCAGGATATAGGTCCTGAGCTCATAAAATTCTCTACCCGTGGTTTTGAATGTTTCTGCTGCTATACTTATTTTAGGGATCACCGCCCCGGCTGCGGTTGTTAGTAATGATGTTTTTACAAATGAACGCCTTTTCATGATTGTTTGTGTTTAAGAGGTTAGTGGTTGGAGATTAGCGGTTAGTTAGTATGAATCAAATATAACTAATCGCTAATCTCCAGCCTCTAATCTCTCTACTAAACTACAATAATCCTCAATATCTGC
>Ga0206874_1229_pt1 | contig 12993 bp, 8 predicted proteins | sample Alteio_BWOrgCont_12_FD_152629 | JGI IMG/M metagenome (GOLD analysis project Ga0206874, IMG submission 152629) | Enriched cells from forest soil in Barre Woods Harvard Forest LTER site, Petersham, Massachusetts, United States -... | ecosystem: Environmental > Terrestrial > Soil > Temperate forest > O...
AATGGTCCCCTGTATCCCTGGCTGAAACGCTTCGTACCGGACGCAAGTACCTACTTATTGGCTGGAGCGTTCTGATCTTCAATCTTCTCGCGGTTTTCATCACGACTGCTGATCGCTTTTTCATCGTTGCACGATTCAGCACGCGCGACTTCGCTATCTACAGTTTTGCCGGCGCAGTGTTTTATAGCATTTCCCTGATAATGCTCTCGGTCTCAACAGTAGTTTTTCCTTATCTCACCGATACATCGAACACTGGTAGAGATATCCCGTATCCGCGAGTGCGTGAAGCTCTCATCATCTTGTGGGCGATGGGCTTATGCTTTTATTTTCCAGTCACCTACGCGATCAAACGCGCCCTTCCCCGTTACGCAGCAAGCATGCCGCTGGTTCGCCTGCTGCTATTGGCTACTGCATCGATCATGCTGATTCAGATCCTTCATGCAAACTATTATCGCCTTCTGCACCATCAGCGCGCGATGACCGCCGTTGCCTCTATAGGAGCCGCGTTAACCTTTGCATGCCTGTTTTTCGTGCAGCATCTGCATAACTTGAATGCAATTGCGTGGGCGACAGTTGCGGGCTGTACCATCTGGAGTCTGATGGGAGAGTTGCTGCTCATGCGATATATGCATGGCAGCATACCTTCGCTGCTTCGCACAGTTGCAGGCCTCGCGATCTTCATGGCGGTATTTCTGTACACAAGTGGAAGTCAACACAGCCTCCTGATAGGCTTCGCACTTCAACTGGCACTGACCATCGCTGCCACACTTGCTATCTTTTTCCCAACCCTGCGCAGCCTTCATAAAGTCATTTCTGTGCGACTCGAGAAAACTAGATGAACCAATGCATTTCGAGTAGCAGTGTATAAAAAAGCACACCTACGGCATATATAACATTGAAATAAAAGTAGGCCGAATGCCACTCGCGCTCCAACTTAAAGCATGGATTATGTGAACCCATAGTTACAAAGCACACATGATAAAATCGAATGATTACGCGCGCTTTTCGCTAACTATTGGCTGATCGCAGGGGTCACTTGAATAAAATACTTGGAGCTGTCGCATCAGGTAACTTGGGTGCAATACTTATGCGCCGCTTCTGGTTGGCGATTTCTCACATCGCTCCACTCCCTTTCGACTTCCTTGTTAAAACTGGTTGCCTGAAGCGCCCCGCTCATGCTTATTGCATGTGGAATGCTGCAAAGTTGGCGAAGGGGCTGGGATATAACGAGATTTCGGTTGCGGAGTTTGGCGTGGCTGGGGGCGTTACCTTGTTGATCATTGAGCGCTATGCGATCGACATTGAGAAGCAGCTTGGTGTACGTATCAAAGTCTATGGCTTTGATACCGGCGTCGGCATGCCTCAAACGGAAGGGGCTGAAGACTTGCCCTACTGGTTCCGCCCCGCACAATATGCTATGGATGTGGACGGATTGAAGGGCCGGCTTACATCGGCTGAGTTAGTCCTGGGCAATGTTCGGGATACTGTAACGGAGTTTTTCGTTAATGGAGATCGCCCACCGCTAGCAGCTATTTTTAATGATCTCGATTATTTTTCATCATCATGCGATGCACTACGAATCTTAGATACGCCATGTGCGAACTTTCTGCCGCGCCTGTTCCTCTATCTTGACGATGTCGTGGGATCAGCGAATGAAATGTATGGCCCTACCAACGGAGAGCTGGCAGCGAACGACTGGTTCAATCGTACTCACGACCGAATCAAGATCCACCTCAACCAGAACTTATTGCCCGAATCACATCATTACTGGAGATACCAGATCTTCTATGCCCACCTTTTCGATCATAAGCGATATAGTGATTATATCGGCGGCACTGATCAATTAGGCATTGAAGATGCCCTGAGGCTTCAGTAGCAGGATAACTTTACATTGCGGCTGACAGCCGGTTTTTGACTGCACACACGCATGTAAAGAGATATGGGTACGGCTTGGGAGAAGGGGATGAACCAGACAGGCTTCAAGCAAATCTCTCTGGGTCTTCGGATCGCTGGCTTTACGACAGCCTCTCTTCTGTTGCTTCTCGCTTCGGCGATATACGGTTTCTCTTTCGTGATTGTCCTGCTTGGGGCCTCTGTTCTAGCCGTGATCCTTCTGCTTCCACCGGCAGCTCCTTGGCTCAACAGGCGATTCGGAGGTGTAGACTTCTTTTCACCATACGTCATCTTCCCGGTCCTCTATAGTGCCTGGTATATCGCCGCCTCCATCAACTTTGTTCAATTGCCGTCAGAGATGTTCTATGGATACTTCGATCCCATTCCGGCCTGGATGTATGGCCTGTTTGCCTTTGGACTCTGCAGTTATTTCTGCGGCATTTTTTTGGGCCGCCTGCTGCCCATTGGGAGCTCGGCAATCACTCGTCGCCAGATCGACTACGCGATAATGCAGCGCATTCTTTTCATTTTGATGATTGTTGTATTCATAGCCTGGGCAATCCTTGGAATTGCGTTCGGTATAACCATTCTGCATCTGGATACCGCGAATTCCGACAGGCTTGCACATCGTGGCGCTCTCTATCAGCTCTTCACCTATCTCGGCTGGACAATCATTATCTTTTCGCCGATTCTTAGCTGGGCTCGGGGTGCTACCAAGCGTTTTGACTGGCTTTATATTGTTGCTATACCTGCTCTAACCGCCATGCTTCTCGTTTCACTTGGCGCTGGGCGATCTCCAGTAGCTATTCCCTTGGTAACTTTGATTATTGCCAGGTCTTTCTTCAAGAAACAGCCTTTATGGAAGCTCGCTCTTATAGGAGTCACCATATTCGGGCTGTTTAGCACTTTTGGATACATTCGCGGCAGGTCTTCGAATGACGCCCCCGAATTTAGCTTGATGGAACTCGCAGGCATCCCGGCGGCAGTAGGGCCATTCATTGACATGGCCGCAGATATTCGCTTTTCAGTCGCCGCCCTGCGCGATCTGACTAAAATAGTTCCGTCTTCAGTCCCATATCAGCATGGCGCTGTTACGCTTCTCCCTTTGTCAACCTTCCTGCCGGGACATCAGGATATGTCGGACATGGTATTCAAACAAATGCTAGGACATGATTTCGAAGGCTCGGGAGAGCCGGCAACTATACTCGGACCTCTTTATGTGGACTTTGGATGGATCGGCGTCTTTGTAGGAATGAACTTCTATGGCGTCCTGTTGTCCTGGACCTATCGACGAATGAAAGCGCAACCTACATCTGCGCGTATCATCAATTACGCTTGGTGGCTGCAGTGCTGCCTGGTAGGCATATTTAGCAATGGATTCAGTTACGTGTATGTGATCTTGCTACCTGCGTTTTGGGCTGTGCTCTTCTTCATAGCAATGCAAAGATCGTATCGGACCATTCCTGGCCAAATTCAGCTAAGCACATAACTTCGCTGCTTTCATATTTCCGCATTTCCATACTGCCTAATAAATTGGATCTGGTAGCTTGTAGATGCCGGCATGTATCGAATCTGACAAGATAGGTTCTGTTGGTTCGTAGAAGCCCTTTTTGTCATTTTCCACTGTAAAATCGTCCGGCCCATTGGCAACCACTGGTGGCCGCGGTTCATGGCGCTGCCATCGAATAATCGCGCTTCGTACCTTCTGGCGGCGCGTCAACAATAGCCTTTCGCCCCCTTTGTCAGATTCATATGTGAACGCTATAAGAACAATGGCAGCTAAGCTAACGCCAGCTATAAGTACCGGTCGCTTGATTCGTACATCGTGAAATTTGTCCGCCAGGTAGAAGTACATAAGTATCACCAGCACGGACGAGTTGATCCGGTATCTGGATCCCAGGGCGGTAATCAGGCCGGCGTCCGAGCGCAGCCCGGAAACAGCAAGCCCAGTCGTCCAGAAAAATAGGCTCGAATAATAGACTGCAGGATTCCTTTTATACAAACGATCGCGAGTTGCAAACAGAAACACGATCAGCAAAACAATACAGAAGAGAATCGCCGGCTTTGGATTTGCCTTTGTGGCAATCGAGCCGAGGAATGTTGCGCCATAAGCCAGAGAGAGATGCCGCACAGAACTCAAAACATTATGATCGGCATGCGTAGAAGAGGCATGAAAATTGTACCCGGTGAAATAGATGACAGACATTGTTGCCCCGACAACAAACCACAGAGCAAGACGCTTATATTCTTTGCGCTGCAAGAAAAGGAGGCAGCCAATGGGGATCAGGAATAAGCCGTTCCCTGAAGATCCGATACAGAAGACCATGCTCAACAGACATCCCACAAATGCCGGCCATCCTTGCTTGACTGCCAACCAGATGGTCAGGAGCATAAAGAAGATTACCGGAACACTCTGCAGGGGGTTCATCGCACAATTCAGCGTGGAAGCATATTGCAGTTGGAAGAGAACCCAGGAAGCTGGGATAAAAGCAATTACGGTAAATTCGTCAGAATGTCTAAAATCTTTCCACATCAAATAAAGAACGATGCCTACCGGAATCACGAAAAGGTCGCCGATAATCGACAGCGCCATCATATTTGCGTGGCCCAAAATTTCATATTGAATGCCAAATATGGCATTTTCAAACATAAGGCGATATTCATTGTGCTGCGCTGTAAATATTTGGACGACATGTTGAAAACCGCTCTCGGTTTTCCATTTCAACAGGTATTCAAGTACCGAGTTATAGTCATCGGCAAATGGAAGCTTGGTGAGAGACATGCCCAGCAGCGCATAGAAAGCCGCAGGAGGGATTGCGATTGTAACCCAGGCAAGAAGTTTTTTCGCAGATAGTTTAGCCATTGACCCTCTCATCGAAATCATCCGAATTAATTAAATCAATCGTTCGCGGCCAAGTGTATTGCAAATAATGCTCTATATAAGATAAGCCGTGTAACTCACTCATACTACCCTGCGGACGGAGGTGATAGCGTGACTTTTTCATCTAGATGGCATCGGTTGTTCTGAAAACCTTAGCTGAGACATGAGCGCAAACTCAATGCGAATACTGCTCAAGTAGAGTCTCGTATGCTTCCAAGATTTTCGTTTGGGAAAAGTTTTTCGCGTGGCGTTGAATATTTAGCTGATGCATCGCAGCCAAACGCTCTTGATCTCCAGTGAGCGTATCCAAAAGCACGGTGAGGTCGTCTGGCCCTTTAAAATACTCCGCGCCTTGACCTGCGACCCAGCGGTTGAATGCATTATCGTGTGCAATCACTGCATTTCCGGCAGCTAATGCCTCCACCAGCGAAGGGTTTGTTCCTCCTACACGATGACCGTGCAAATAGAAAAGTGCATTTTGGCGTAGTGTGTCGAGCCGTGTTTTATCGTAGATTGCGCCCGGAAATAGCACTGCCGGCCCAGCACTTTCCATGATTTTCTGGTGATACTGATTTTCGTTTGGGTACAGATTGCCGAGGATTACAAGTTTGATAGACCGATCGCTGGCCATATAGCCCTGCACGATCTCAAGAAGTGAATTCTCGGGCTCCGGGCGAGCAACAACAATCGCATATTTATTTCTTTCGAGTCCAAGGCCTGCGAGGAATTCTCTGCTTGTCGCGTCAATCTGGTCCGAAGGTTCGACCGCGTCCGCGCCATAGGGAATCATCGTTATCTTTTCCCTGGAAACGTAGCGCTCCAAATGGCTAGCGATCTCTGGATGATCGGCAATTAAATGATTGGAGAGTATCGCTCCTGCGAGCTCATTGATGCGAAGCCACAACCTTTGTAGCCACGACCACTTCTCGCGCTTCCACTCAATGCCGTCCATATTCATTAACGACACACGACCGCAGAGCCGGTAAAAAATACTTAATACTGCAGTGTTATATCCAAGTACAAGAATGACACCAGGTCTTTTGAGTGAATCACGGACCGCGGCGAAATCAAATTCGACCGTGCCGGCAGGACCTGGCTTCCCATAGAAATGCACCCTGTCGATTCCATTCCAGGTATCGTTCACGACTTCTGGCCTGGTGTCGGCCTGACAGTAGACAGTTACATGATGGCCGCGAGCGGTGAGGTAGATCGCGAGATTTTCTGCAAAAGTTTCGAATCCACCATGTCGACCGGGGATTCCCCTTGTTCCGAGGATTAACAAATTCATCAGCGTTCTAACCAAGAAAGTTCGCTCAGTGGCATGCTGGATGAGCGAGATTATGTGCTTTCACAAAGTGGATACGCGTGCATTTTCATAGGGCTGGAGTCCCCTGTGTGACAGTCTATTATTATATAGGGAGCGGCTTTACATCGCCTTTAGAAGCGCGTTTTTCTTTCGGTATAATCGAAGCAAATGGCAAATCTTGAGCAGCAAGGAGCGAAGATCGTCATCACTGGCGCGGCGGGTTTGGTCGGCCAAAATTTGATCGCTCAACTCAAACGCACGCGCTGCCAAATCGTTGCTTTGGATAAGCATCCTGCAAACACTGCCATCCTCCGTGAGCTTCATCCGGAAATCTGCGTTCTACAGGTCGACCTGGCTGAAGCCGGTAATTGGCAGGACGAGTTCAAGGATTGCACTCATCTCGTCATCGCGCATGCGCAAATCGGTGGCATCTATACGGATGACTATATCCGCAACAACGTCACAGCAACTGCGCGAGTGCTCGAGGCCGCACGCGCGCATTCTGTGCCTTACGCCGTCAGTATCTCTTCCTCTGTAGTCAATTCCCTGGCAGTGGATGATTACACGGAAACGAAGAAACAACAGGAAGCTCTCGAAGTTGCCTCTGGAATAAAGCAAGTGGTTCTTCGACCTACATTAATGTTCGGCTGGTTTGATAGAAAACACATAGGCTGGCTGGCGCGGTTCATGCGCAAGAGCCCGGTTTTTCCTATTCCTGGTAACGGACGTTACCTGCGTCAACCGTTATATGTCGGCGATTTTTGCGCAATCATTATTTCGGCATTGGAGCAACAGATAACGGGTACTTACAATATTTCTGGGCAAGAAAGGGTTGACTATATCGATCTCATTTGCGCCCTCAAAAAAGTAACGGGCTCGCGAACAATCATCCTGAAAGTTCCCTACGCTCTCTTCAAAATACTTCTTCGAATCAACCAAATTTTTGATAAAAACCCGGCTTTTACAACGAAACAGCTTCAGGCACTTGTTACTCCTGACATTTTTGAAGTGATTGATTGGCCGGCAATCTTTAATGTAAGTTCTACACCTTTAGAAAAGGCTTTAGCAATCACATTTCAGGACCCAATTTATTCCAAGGTAGTCCTGGAATTCTGACGGAATCTTTACTATTGCACGCGCAACATGAATCAGCCTGGGAGGCTCGGACAGATCGCACACGTAATCATTATTGGGTCAGGCGCCATGGGGCTTGCGGCAGCATACCAAGCTCTTGAGGATGGCCACACCGTTGAAGTGCTGGAAGGAGCCTCTGAGCCTGGAGGCATGGCTGCGCATTTTGATCTCAATGGTCTTTCAATCGAGCGTTTTTACCACTTCATTTGCAAGAGCGACTACGCGACATTTCAACTGCTGAAAGAGATAGGCATCCATGATCGCCTGCGCTGGCGTGACACCTCTATGGGGATATTCACCGGCGAGCGGCTGCATCCCTGGGGTAACCCCGTTGCCTTGCTCAAATTTTCTGAAATTAGTTGGATAGCAAGACTGCGCTACGGTTTCTTTGCATTCATCTCCATGCGACGCGAAAAATGGGATGCAATTGAAACTGAATCCGCGAAGTCCTGGATTCTGCGTTGGTGCGGCCAGGAAGTGTACGACAAACTCTGGAAGCCGCTCTTTGATTTAAAGTTTTTCCAATACGCAGACAATATCTCTGCGGCGTGGATTTGGACACGGATCAAGCGCATTGGCCGCTCCCGCAAATCCATCATGCAGGAAGAACTTGGTTATCTTGAAGGCGGCAGCCAAACCCTGGTCGACGCGCTATGCGCAGCGATCATCGAGCGAAATGGCGTCATCAGGCTCAGTTGCGCAGCTCAGAAAGTGGTCACCGAAGACGGCAAAGTAACCGGCGTGCAAACCTCTGATGGCTTTAAAGCGGCTGACGCCGTTCTTTCTACAGTGCCAACGCCGTTTGTTTCAGCTCTCGTTCCCGATCTGCCGGATGCTTCCAAAGCGGCTTATAACGCGATTCACAACATCGGCGTTTGCTGTCTGGTCTTCAAATTGAATAAGTCGGTCTCACCGCACTTCTGGGTCAATATATGCGAGCCTGATATCCAAATTCCCGGCATTATCGAATTTTCCAATCTTCGTCCGCTCGAAGATTGCTCCGTTGTGTATGTGCCCTACTACATGCCTGCGGATTATGTGAAATTTAGTTGGCCTGACAAGAAATTGATAGGAGAAGCATTCGGATATCTCAAGCGCATCAACCCTGACCTTACTGACAGCAACCTGATCACGGCTTATGTCTCACGACTGAGATACGCTCAGCCCATTTGTGAACCAGGATTCTTGAAACTCATCCCAGCGATACAAACACCTATTAGTGGTCTACAGATTGCAGATACCTGCTTCTATTACCCTGAAGACAGAGGAATTTCTGAAAGTGTAAGGCTAGGCCGCGAGATGGCTGGAAATATCGCGAGCTAGCAGACCCGCTTATTGTTTGGATCTCAGATAGATCACCGGCACTTCGGTCGGAGAGAACTCAGCTCTGCGCGGCTTTGAGTAGAACGGCGGGGCATGGTCGCCGACAATGATGAAATCAGTGGGCGGCAAATTGGGATCGCTCGCAAGGTTCGCGACTGCATTGTTCACCGTAAAAATGAGCCCCATCCAGTTGCAGATAGCTGAGTCCTGAACCACAGCCGTCTTTTGGTTGCATTGGAAAACAGCCGACGATCCAGTAGAGATCGCAATCGGCAGATGCGAATTGAGTGACACCCAGTAGACAAACTGAGGCGTTGTGCGCGGAGCAGCAAGCAGCAAGCCACGGATGACATTTGCCATATCAGCATCGCATATCCCTGGAACGGGGCCGCTGCACATTTTTATCCCTGGCCGATTACGCAGGTCCTCGAAAAACAAGGTCTGCGAAAATCCAATAGCCTTCCACCAGTGTGCTCTATCGAACATTTGACCCGAAAAGCCATGCAAGCCAGTGCTCATATAACCCTTGCGGTTCATGGCGGCAGGTACGCAATCCTGAGCAAAGAATGACACGCTTGTAATTGCGGGTATATCTAACTGCAAACCGCATAACTCTCTGAATTCACCTGACACCGTAGCCCCCTTAAAGGGAGAATGGGATAGCTGTACGTCGTACCTTCTAGTTACTCCGGGCTGAAAGTAAGGTGAAAGTAGCCAGTTCGCATAGGCTGGATTGGATATATCCCCGTATGATTCAACAACAATAAGTACAAGGTTATGTGCTGCCCCGTGTTTAGCTGTAGCAGGATCCGTCTTTTGCAAATAGGTTTCCGTCGCGCTCGGAACGTGCTCCTGCGTGGATGTACTGTCGTAGCTCTGGCTGGAGTGGGCCACCAGCTCTTTAATAAGATGACTCCCAGAAGACGTCGCAAACTTAGCGCCGGCATAGGCATCACGGTGCCAGATCGACGTATCCGAACTCAATAGCCTAATGCCCGCAAGAAGCGCTACAAGAAACACGATCGAGCATGTACTGGTTCTCCGGTACCGTAGCCAAGTTTTGCCGGCTGCATATTCGGTCAAAAGAGCTATGGCCACTGCAACACTCAGCAACAGTAGCGCATCCATCAATGTCCGATACCACGACAGCAGAATGATGTACTTTAGTGAAAGGAGAGCGTCGTGTTCGCTAAGGAAGTAAAGCGAGGGCAGGACCTCCAACATCTCAACAAAGAAGACCAGCACCAGAATGATCGTGGACCAGGCACGCTTGATATAGAGCGAAAGCAGAGCAACAACCAGAAAATCCAGGTTCAGAAGACCTATGGTTGTGTGGGGGACAAAAGACAAACCAATCCAAAATGGGAGATTTGGCAAAATCCCGTAAGCAAGAACCGCCCTGGCAATGGCCAGCCGGTGCCAACGTTGGCTATGCAACGACCTTGTTGTTGCATTCATCCAGGGTGGCTCCGGTGTTCCCAATCGTTGTCCAGTATTTTATACATGGACGTATATGGGCATAATGCAGGTAAATTTGCATCCATGCATCAAAGTGCATTTGCGACTTGGCACACTTGCTTTCAGGGAGAAGGCAACGCCGCGAATCATTGTGCAACGTTGTTAGGCAGAAAAGATTGCCGCAAGCGAAAATACTTTCTTTAATTTCTACTATCAAAAAACAGTCACATTATACGCGAGACTCATCGGAGTCCCTGTTCCGCAAATATAGACGGTCACGGTACCCTCTGAGGTTACAGATGCGCGAAGGTTGAACGCGCCGCCGACGTCCAATCCAGTAGTACTGCTAGCGATCACAGGATGCCCCACAATCGCGCCCGCAACCTTTACCGTACCCGAGTCGCATGACGCTGAAAGCGCTGTACCGCGGATGGTCTCCGTTGTGCCGGTCAAAGGTGTGAGCGCAAGCTGTCCCGAGGTGGACGGAAGCGTGAAATTTACTGGTGATTTGCTCGTTGATTGGATAGAGCTGCTTCCACCTCCAGCCGTATCGATAATGAGTTCGTTGGGAATAACCATGCCTTGCGCGTTGGCTGGAGCCTGCGATCCTGAATTCGTCAGTTTGAGATATTCAAAACCTGGAGCACCTTTCGAGGGCGCGCTTATGCTGAAGCTCCAAATTGATGGCGCCCAGCCTCGCCCGTTGTATTCATTGCTGACCCACTTTAGCGCTGGAGCATAGTAGTTACCGGTTCCACTCATCGCACTTGGGCTCTCCATCGCAATTCCTCCACTGGCAGGCGGTGCTAACACAATATCCGAAAATTGGTCAGCGTAAATTTCACTGCTCAGTACTCGTGAACCAGAGTTTGCGTGAAACAACACGTATTGAGATTGCGTGGCTGACATGCCTGCTGCAAGTTGGCCAAAATAGACGCCCAAACCTGTTCCAATAGACCCATCCTCCATGCTTAGGCCACCGGCCCACGTTCCCAATTGGCCCTTGTTTACCGACAGTGCGTTGAAGAAATTTCCTTGCTTGGCTGCAAACAAGTTTATTTGAACACCGCCGTTTGCATATGCTGAGGCAGCATTCTGCGGTTGGATATCAAATTCATCGGTGAGCACAACTCCACTCGTAAGCCCCGCTGTATCCATGGCTACAGGGTTAGTTCCCCAGCACTTGCCTCCGTTTACAAGTACGCGGCACTGGGAATAGCGAGCAACAACATTGGGCGTAACTCCAGAAGTTGTGACATAGTCAGCGCCTGCATTCACCTGGTAGATCGAGGCATCAGAGGGCACGGCGATTCCATCTGACACACCCTCCGTCGCAAATTCGACATTCCCTTGTACGCTCTGGAATTCAACTAGTGGAGAAATACCATTGAGCAAGGTTTGATTCGTCTCATTCATCTGCTTACCGGAAAACACAGTCGGTTCGCTGCCGGCGCCGGAAATAAACCCGTTGGCATTCGTCACAATCGCCTGCTTTGCCGTAGGCGCCTCATAGACCTTCGCTTGCGTAAGTGGATAACTCGGCTTCACGGCCTTCACGCCATTCTGCTGTACCGTATCCATCTGCGCATGCAGGCTCCCTGCCAGCAAAAGCGATTGTAGTGCCAGCCATAGCCGCAAAGTTTTTGTAGTGAGCATCATTCACTCCTTTGATATGCATTCAACGCGTGGCCCTCACGGAATTTCGTGCGCTGGCTGACGCTCCGATCTTCTGTATTATTTGATTCAAGACCGCCTCAATCGTATCTCTGGAGCAGAATTGTGAAACATGATAATTCCAGCCTGAAGAGAGTCTCTCCGGAAATTGAGTGGCTTTCCTCCTCGCTAGCAATTTGGGTCATGCGTGCGGTCCTCATCCTGTTAGGTCTTTTGCTGCTGTGGCATAGCCTGCACAGCGGCGTTGTGTTCGACGATGCCTACATGTTCTACCGTTACGCCATTCATATCCGTCAGGGTTTGGGTGTGTCGTGGAACCCCGATGGCATTCACACCTTTGGCCAAACCAGCCCGCTCTGGGGAGCGCTAGTACTGGCAGGAAGTTTTTTGCCGATTTCTACAGAACGATTGATGGTGCTGGCCTCATCCTTTGTGGCCCTCGTAGCGCTTGCGTCCATCGCGTGGGTCGTCATCTCGCTGACGGAAAGTGTTTGGCTCAAGAGCTGGATCCGCGTCGCGCTCCTGATTACGCTGCCCTTGATCGTTACCAGAATTTTTGAGGCAAATGCGCAGAGCGGCATGGAAACCATGCTGGCACTCGCGCTCAACGGGGTCTTTTGCGGTTGCGTCTTGCGTTGGACTCGCGACTCTTCCACTCGTAACTCGTGGCTGATGGCGATCACGGCCCTTGCTGCCTTTCTAACGCGGCCGGAGAGTTTACTGCCTTCAATATTGACGATGGTGCTTGCAACGTTCTTGCTGCGGAGCAATGACGGCAAATTGCGCCGCTTGCTGTTTTCGTTGGCACTCGTCGCTGCCGGGTTTTTTGTGTATGAGGCAGCCTGCACATATTACTTCCATAGTGCGGTGCCACTGGCCTTCTATGTAAAGCAGCACCACTACTATCCTGGCTACATTGGCGTCAAGCAACCCTTGACTAAGCTGCTGCAGTTTTTGGCAGCCTGCAGCCCCTTCCTGTTTCTTATTATCTGGCTGAGCAACCGGCGCAGCATCCGCATGCTCATCGTTTATCTCGTTCCCTTGGCCGCGGTTTCGGCATACTTATGCAGCGTCACACAGATTATGGGTGGCCCGGCGCGATTTAATATGCCCTACTGCGCCTACATCATCTTCCCCTCCATGATGATTTTGGATCAGTCGCTGATGTCCGGGATCAAGCTGGAGCTTAAAGCGGTGCTGAGCCGAACCCTTCTCTCGTCGATGCTTATCATTGGAGTGGCTGATGTTTTCCCAGACAAAGTCTTAACAAAAATGGATGCTGCTCTGGAGCGGAGCGAGCCAGGATATGCCGAGGCTACGCGCA
>Ga0206874_1230_pt1 | contig 12991 bp, 9 predicted proteins | sample Alteio_BWOrgCont_12_FD_152629 | JGI IMG/M metagenome (GOLD analysis project Ga0206874, IMG submission 152629) | Enriched cells from forest soil in Barre Woods Harvard Forest LTER site, Petersham, Massachusetts, United States -... | ecosystem: Environmental > Terrestrial > Soil > Temperate forest > O...
CACACTGTCTCATTTTGATAGCTTTTTTGCCTTATTTATTGTGTTTTTGAGTGATAAAAAGCGTTAAAAACAGCATTTTTTATGCTTTTTTGGGCGAAAAAAGCTTGTTTTTGGATAGTTTTTGACGAAAAAACAGGTGTTTTTTTTGGCTTTTAGGCCTCAAAACGACATATTTTGATGCATTTTGAGCGATTTTGCATGATCAATTTTCACGCAGGTGTCTCAACTGTCTCACTTGTCTCATGAGACAGTACAAGGAAATTTAATGCAGCAGCATTTGCTGAAAAGTGGTGCTATCGCCCTTAAAGGCATTAAAATCAACCGTGTGGTAAATGCCGTTCACCCGCGCTTTATCTGAGTGCTGCCAGAACCACCAGTTGAGTTGTTTACTTACATGCAGGTCGGCCTGGTCATAATGGGCTATCCATAACGGGTAATCGTTGAAAAAGCCCGCTAAATTATCGGCATAAAAACTAAGCGTGGTGTACATAATGGGTTTTACTTTGGTTTTGCCCTGCACATAAGTTAAAAATGACTGTAATTGCTTGCGCATGGCCTCGGGGGTAGCACCATCAAGCGTTTCAATGTCTACAACCGGGGGCAGGTCACCCCTTTCAATGCTCACGTTCTGCATAAAGAAACGGGCCTGCCACAAACCGTTCTTGTTCGACCTGAAAAAATGGTACGCCCCGCAAACAATACCATTCTTGGGTGCTTCGCGCCAGTTACGTTTAAAATAGGGGTCGACTTTTAGCAACCCTTCGCTGGCTTTTATGAACGCGAAGTTAACGCGCACGCTGTCTTCCTTCATCTTTGCCACTTTCTGCCAGTCTATTTTGCCCTGTGCATAAGAAACATCAATACCATGAATAGCGTATTGTGAAGGGATATTTATCTCGAAGCTTTTGTAAGTGTGGTACATGGGGTTGCCGCTAAGGTCCCTCACCCATTGCCATGCCGATGAAAATGTTTTGAGCACATAGCCATAATAAAATGGCGATAACAGCACCAGTATTAAAATAAGGCCCAAAAACCGCCAGTAAACCTTATGCGGCTGCGGCTTTTTCTTGCGTTGTACGGGTTTCTTTTTAGTAGTCTTCTTAGGGGTGGCCACGGGGTAAAGGTAGCAAATTGCCACAATTTGTACTTACTTTTGCTGCATGGAATTAGGCATAAGCACATTTGGCGAGGTTACACCCGACCACCTTGCCGGTAAAGCGGTAAACGCGCACGAGCGTGCACAGCAGTTATTGGAAGAAGTTAAGCTTGCCGACGAAGTTGGACTGGATGTATTTGCCTTCGGCGAACATCACCGGCCCGATTTTATAATATCGGCACCTGAAATATTTATGGCTGCGGCTGCGGCCATCACTAAAAATATTCGTTTATCAAGTTCGGTAACGGTGTTGAGTTCGGCCGACCCGGTGCGGACATTCCAGAATTTTGCTACTGTCGACCTGATCTCCAATGGCCGTGCGGAGATGATAGCGGGCCGTGGTTCATTTATTGAATCGTTCCCATTATTTGGGTTCGACCTGGATGATTATGATGCATTGTTCACCGAAAAACTGGAGATGTTTTTAGAGATAAACAAGCACGAAATATTGAACTGGAAAGGCAAATTCCGCGCGCCGGTAACAAACCAGGGCATTTATCCCCGCCCCTACCAGGAATCAATCCCTGTTTGGATTGGCGTTGGCGGCACACCTGCATCGGCAAAACGCGCCGGGAGCCTGAACCTGCCGATGATCATTGCCATATTGGGCAGCGCGCCGAAACACTTTGTGCCGTTTGTAGAACTCTACCGCGAATCAGCGGCGAAGGCCGGGCATGATATAAGCAAACTGCAACTGGCTATTTCCTCCCAATTTTTTGTAGCCGAAAACACCGCGCAGGCGGCGGATGAATTCTACCCATCGTACGAAGCATTAATGAACCGTGTGGGTAAAGACAGGGGCTGGTCGCCTATGAACCGGGAATCATTTGAGTACCTGCGCAAAGACGGGCCGCTGGTTGTAGGCGATGTACAATACGTGGTTGATAAGATATTAAAGCAGCATGAATTGTTTCAAAACACCCGCTTTGTAGCACAATTGGTAACCGGGCATACAGCGCATGCTGATGTGTTAAAATCGATAGAATTGTATGGCACCAAAGTGGCGCCGATAGTACGCAGGGAATTAGGCGGTAAGTAATTAATTCATTTTACTGTTCAGCGTTTTTATAAAGGCTACTACCTCATTACATTCTTTTGGGGTAAGGTTCAGCTTGTCGGTCGACAGTGTTTGGTTATCTACCTTATAACCTAAGCCCGTGCCACCACCTTTGTTATAAAAATCGACAACTTGTTCAAGCGTGGTGAATACGCCGTTGTGCATATATGGTGCGGTAAGCGCGGCATTGCGAACGGTGGTTATTTTAAAGGCATGTTTAAATGCGGGGGTTTTTAATATATTGTAACGGCCCATATCCGTGTCAATAACGGCATGTACCGCACTATTTGTTTCAGGAACACCTATCACTTCGCTTTCGATAACGATGTACTGCGGGGGGAATGAGCCATTAAACAATGGCATGTAATGGCAGGTACCGCAACGCCCTTTCCCCATAAATAAATTAAAGCCGTTAAGCTCCTGCTGGTTCATGGCTGCTTTGTTGCCCTGCATATATTCGTCGAACCTGCTATTGAGCGCAACCAGGCTGCGTACGTATGTGCCTATGGCACTCATAACCTCAAGCGTGTCGATTTCTGCCCGGTTCTTTTTGGGGAAAGCGTCCGAAAACAATTGGCGGTAGCTTTTATTTTGCCACAGGCGCTGCGCGGCTGTTTTCATTGAGCCGTGCATTTCATCGCGGTTACCAATTACCGCCGCCGCTTGGGTTTCAAGCGTGTGCGATCGCAGGTCATAAAACTGCGCCGGCTGATAAGCCGCATTTATTAATGTCGGGGTATTTCTTCTCACCAGTTTATGAGGATCACCTAATACCGTGTTTTTCACCAGGCCATCGGTAAATGCCTTTGACGGATCATGGCACGACTGACAGCTGCGTGTACTTGTCCCCGAAAGTATAGGATCAGCAAATAGTACCCTTCCAAGCGCCTTTCTTTTTGCTATTAAACCGGGTGTTTGATCTGAGTCGTAGAGATTGGTATTAAAGGCATTATTATTGAAAGCCCCTTTCTCGAACATGGTTTTGGCATCCATGTTTAGCAACCTGTTATAAGTGCTTTCTTTTATATTAAGGCGTTTTTCAAGTGTAGTTATATCGGTAGTTATGGGGTTGCCATATTGAGTAATAAACGCTGCCCTGTCGAATTCATTAAAATTAGTGTGATGTTTCAGATAATCTGCCGCTCCGTCAAGCTCGGCAGTAAGGTTTTTCGCACCTTCATCGTCCTCATAATAAGCCAGCGCTACTTTAAGGCTTTCAATGCTTGCTTCTGATTCCTGCGAGCTTTTCAAAGTAAGCGGATTATCAAAACCGCTGATCCCTAACGATAAGATGCGGAACATCTCCAATTTTGTAGCATCAAATACCTGCCAATCCAAAATATCCACGTTGGCAAAATGCGATTTATACCTGTCGCAGCCGGTTTGCAGCATGGTAATCTGTCGTATCAATTCTTTTTTTTGAGTAGTGTCATACTTCGGAAACAGAAATCCTTCTATTACTTGCAGGCCTGCGGGTTCAAATATTTGGCCGCTCACCATTTCAATCTCCTGTACCGGCGGCCCGTTTACAAAACGTGAGCCCGCCGGGTCGAAATATTCGGCGGCCCATTCAAACTTTTTATAGGATAACCTGAGGTTTAAAAACAATTGCTGTAATTGTTGCTCAGTAGCGGTATTGCTTTCGGCAGCAGCCAGTAATTTATTCTTACTTGTTGAAAAACTATCGATCTGTGCGATTAACGTTTGTGCAATAGCTTTTTCGGGATGTTGGTTTGCTTGTTTGCACGAAAAGAAACAATAGCCGGAAATAAGCAGAATGAAAAAACCAATAAAAGCAATTTTCCTCATATTAAAGAATTGAGCAAAGCAGGTGAACCTGTTATATTAAAAAAAGCAGAATGGAGGCAACTAATTGTTGCCCCCATTCTGTTAGTATGTGTATGTACCGTTTATATCTTAGAAATTAAACGCGTTTGATAAAGGGTTTGCGTTTTTGTCGCGGCTTGATAACGGCGCAAGGTTCCACCTTTTTTCGATGAATGAAAGGATAGAAACGGTTTCATATTGAGTATGGTCAACATAGCTCTTTTTTGCGAAAGGAGATATGATGATAGCAGGAACACGTGTACCCGGGCCCCATTTAGGATCAATTTTTGGTGGGTTAACGTGATCCCAGAAACCACCGTTCTCATCATAAGTAATGATGATAACAGCATCTTTACCGTTAGGGCCATTAAGTACGTCGTTCACCAGTTCAAGCGCATGGTTTTCGCCTAATGACACATCTGAATAACCTGGGTGTTCGTTGTAAGTACCTAATGGTTTTACAAATGATACTGCCGGTAATGTACCTGCCTGCGCAGCTGCTATAAATACTGTTTCGTCTTTCAGGTGGTCTTTCTTTAACTGGGTTCCATCAGCATAGTTTTTATAATAAACAAATGGCTGGTGGTGAAACTGGAAGTTTGGATCAGGGTTACCGGCTAAAGCATTATCCCATCCGCCTGCATACCAGGCCCATGATATATTTTTATCATTCAACCTGTCGCCGATCGTTACATTGGTTTGGTTTGGAACCAGCTTGTAACTTGCAGTACCCGCAGGGTGTGGCGTATTTACTGAATAGCAGGTATTAACCGCATAACCGTCAGGAGTTACAAAGTTGTCGGAAGTAATATTGCCCGAAGCGTCTAATGCAGGGTTTGCAACTATCCTTGGATCGGCGCCGGGGAACGTAGGGCTCGCGGCAGCAATTAACCACTGGTGGTTAAGGAATGAACCCCCAAATGCACTGTGGAAAAAGTTATCGCATAGTACATATTTTTGGGCCATAGGCAATAATGGCAATAAGCTGGTTTTATAATAACCCATTGCTAAACCTGCAGAGCTACCAGGGATGTTGTAAAATGCATATTTATCCATCTTACCACCATCAATCTGCAGCGGCTCCTGGTAATAACGGTGAGTAACATCATCGGTAATTACGTTATTAGGAACATACTGGTCTATGTTGAAATAAGTATTTGCCAGGTTTGTAGGGATTGCGGTACTATTTGGGTCCGGGGGTAAAAAAGGGTAAACATTTCCGGTACCATCAACTTGGGTAGTGTTTGCAGCAGTAGCATTTGATAAGCCGTTGGCACCCTGGAACTCGCCGTACAGGTTATCAAAGCTGTGGTTTTCCATGTAGATAACAACTACGTGGCCCACTTTGTTAATGTCGGCAGGGTTGGATTTGTCATTTTTACCGCAGCTTGAAAAAGCCAGGCTCAATAGCACCATCCCCAGGCCGGGAAGTGCCGTTTTCAGGTTGTAATGTTTTTTCATGTAGTGATTTTTTTATGATATAAAAGTACCCGCACTATCATAAACTGAATATTAAGCTTCAGTAATCACTTTATTAAAAACGGGGATAAAAGCATCTTTTTTCAAATCAATTTAACAACAGTTTAACACACAGCCGTTTTTGAGTATTTTCTGAAGTATTTTTTTAAAAAAATATATGAAAAATAGATGCTTGACTGACATGCCATCTAAAGACAAAATGACTGATAATCAATTAACTAATGTGAAATCACGAGGCTATCAGTAAGAAAACTGCATATTGAATCACTTTATTTAATTGCTTCATTTATAAAATGAAGCAGTACCAAGGCATGGTTATGTTCCTTATCATGGGCACCGTACAGCAGGGTTACAGTTTTATTTTTACTGATCATATCAAGCAGTGTATTTACCGCATTGTTTTGTTTTAGTTCGAGAAGGTATCGGGCAGTAAATTCCTCCCATTGCGTAGCATCCTGGTGAAACCATTTTCGCAGCTCGGTGCTGGGCGCGATGTCTTTCATCCATTCATCCAAATGCGCCGATTCCTTCTTCATACCTCGCGGCCATAAGCGGTCGACCAATACGCGTTTGCCATCAGTTGCATCAACCGGGTCATATACCCGTTTTACTTGTACCGTTCCCATTGCTTGTTAATTAAAAAACAGTTCGTCGATAAAAATATATGGCTTGTCTTTTGCCTTATCCCACACGGGCAATTTTGGCAAAGGTTTTACCACTACCTTTAAACAGGAAACAAGCCCCCCGGCCGAAAGTTTGCATTCCTCTGCCTGTATAACAACAGGGTCGTTCTTTAAAGGTTTATCTATTTTTATATGGCCCAGCAATTTCAGCTTATCTTTATCTGCGCCACCCCAAACTTCAATTTCCGAAGGGAAAAATATCTGTGAGCCCATATTACGCATACAATTCACGCCAACCGATGTAATATTCACCGGCTTTTTAAACTGCATAACCACCCCTATGTCCTTTTGCGAGGCAACCCATTTGCCATCAAAAAAGTTCAATGTACCCAGGTCTCTATCGGTCAACAACTTTACATCGGCATTGCCATTGCTGCCGGTTATATAACTGCTGCTATCGGGCGTATACAGGCTTTTGTTGTAGGCGAATGTTACTATATCGCTGCCATACCAACCTTTTTTATAAACACGGGCCTTTATGGTGGTATTATCATTTATCGTAATTCCCGGCTTGTATAGCAGCGATTTTACACTGTCGGGGTCGGCGCCATCGGTAGTATAGCGTATATCAACCCCTTTTATGGGGTGGGTTATGTTTAATACAAATGGTTTGGAGAATACCGCCTGCGTGTTTTTAAACTGCGGCACATTCAGCTTTATGGGTTTGCCATCATTTTTATAACCTTCAATAAAGGTTATATTCTTATTTGTCTTTTTTAACTGCTGTATTTCATCATCCTTTAAACCGGTATCCCAAATGGCTAATTTGGTTAAGCTTTTTATTGCAGTGATCTGCTTAAAGTCCTGCGCGTTTAAATTGGTACCCGCAAGCGATAGCGAACGTAAATGTTTTAACTGTGCAAGGTATTTTAAACCGCTGCCTGTTATATCGGTAAAATCAAGGTTAAGCTCGCGTAGGTTCTCAAACTCGCTAATGGTTTTCAGTTCCGCATCCTTGACCGGCATCTTGCTTAAATTAAGTGCTACTACCTGCTTTTTTATATCGCTCAATTCTGTTAAAACCGATGGCGCGTAAGTAGTCTTGTTGTAAATATTAACCGCCAGCGCGGGCGAGCCTTTTGCCAATGCATATACCCCCCTATAATTATTGTTCAGTTTTTTGATGGTTTTATCATCTGCTGCCGCGAAATCGTATTTATCGTCAGTACTTGCTGCTGGCTGCAATACGGTTGATGCCAGTATACGCAGCGAATCAGTTTCAGATAGGGTTATCACCTTCTTTTTAAAATCGGCGTTCTCTTTTATCCACAGGTAAACCAGGGCCATTTCAGTGGCGGAGAGCTGTGGTTTGCCGGTTGGGGGCATATGGTCCTTATCGTCTTCGGGTAAATGGATGCGTTGCAGTATAAGGCTCACCTGCGGGTTGCCGGGCACAAATAGTTTGCCTGTTTTGCCACCTTTTAAAATTGAGGCTTCATCTGTAAGCATCAGCCCGCCTTTAACTTTATCATCATTATGGCAGCTGATACATTTACTATCAAAAATGGGTTGGATCACATCTTTATAAACCAGCGCCTGGTCAATAGGTACTTTTGTATTATTCTGCATTACAGGGGCTAACAAAAAATTCTCTCCGTGAGTAATATCGGCGCCGTAATGGCCTGCGAATATTAAACATAGCATGGTGATAACTGCCCCGCTCCTTGCTATTGCCGGTCTGTACCAGCCCGCATTGCGGCACCAGTAAATAATGGAGCTAACGAAAACAACGCTTGCCCCCGTCCATTTATGCCATTGCAAAATATGACCGGTGTAGCCGGCCTCGCGAGAGAGGAACAGACCCATTATTGCGGTTATAGCGGCCAGCAAACTGCCCATCAGCAATAAGGCCGTGGCAAAGTTTTGGTAAAGCACCTCATCCTTAAATGCGGGCCTGAAACGGAAAAACTCGAACACCATCCCCATCATCAGTATCACAATAGGGAAATGCAATATCAGCGGGTGCATGCGCCCAACGGGCTGCAGCCATTGCGGAACGACCAGGTCGCTACCAAATACCAGTAAAAAAAGCAGGAATACGTTTAGTACAAATAATAAAGTGTCGGCAAAGCTTTTGTAGCTGCTTTTTATCATTGGCAGAAAATAGAAAATTAAACGCGTGTAAATTTATACGGGTACACTTTGCCCGATGCCCATTGCGCTACGTACAGGTTCTCGTCCCTGTCCACGCATACATCATGCGGGTGTACAAATATTTTTTCGGCCTGGCTCATGGGTTGTAAAACGCCGTCTTTATAAACCGGCTCCGTTCCGCCTATGTTCGATACCACTTTGTTGTGCTTATCCAATATGGTGGTAAAGCCCGTGCCGGGGTGCTGCAAATCGGGCGACATCAGTACTGCCGCATACAAGTGTTTATCTTTTATCACCGGCCTGCAAACACAAGCGCCGGGCAGTTTTATGATCTCCTTTAATTTGCCGTCCAAACTAAAGCGTTTAAAGCAATTCCGGGTGCGGTCGGTTATAAGTAACGATGGCTCGCTTTGGCGGCGGTCGATCACTATGCCGTGCGCGTTGTCAAAATGTTCGTCGCCATCGCCCCTGCCGCCCCAAAAGTTGAGCAGCTTGCCATCCTTATCATAATGGGTGATGTATTGCGCACCATAGCCGTCGGCAATAAAAATATCGCCATTGGTATCAATGGTAGTTTCGGTTGGGATAAATTCTTCGGCTTTTTTATAAACTCCTGTTTCCAGCGGCACGTTAATGGTCATTAATATGCGGCCATCCATGGTGGTTTTATAAACCTGATGCTTTACAGTATCGGTTATGTACAAGAACTCGGTGCCATTCTCATTATTTAACGTCAGCCCATGCCCACCGGGGAAGTCATGCCCCCAAAAATCAAGCAGCTTGCCGCTGGTATCGTATATCAGGATATTGTTCTTCGTTTCATTCGTCAGCAAAATAATGCGCCCTTTCGAGTCCTGCACCATCTCATGGCAATCATTTACCGGGTGGTTTTGCGGGTCGAGCTTACCCCAGGTATTATCCATACGGTAGCGCATTCCATTATGGCCATAGATCGGGTTGTCGTTTTTAGCCATCAGGCCCTTTGCAATAAAAAAACTGGCCGTGAAAACGGTGCCTTGCTTAATAAAATTTCTTCTTTCCATAATAGTTTGTTATCAGGTTAAAATATCTCGTACAACATTGCCCGCTACGTCGGTAAGCCTGTAGCGGCGGCCCTGGCTTTTAAAGGTTAATTTTTTATGGTCGATGCCTAACTGGTTAAGCACCGTGGCATGGAAATCGTGCACATGTACCTGGTTTTTAACAATATTATAGCCAAAATCGTCGGTTTCGCCATAAACAATGCCCGGTTTAATGCCGCCACCTGCCATCCAGATGCTAAAGCCATTCGGGTGATGGTCGCGACCGTAATTGTTTGGCAGCAATTTACCCTGGCTATAACTTGTACGGCCAAATTCGCCGCCCCAAATAACCAGTGTTTCATCAAGCAGGCCGCGTTGTTTCAGGTCGGTAACCAATGCTGCCGATGCCTGGTCAACGTCCTTTGCCTGCCCGGCCATTTCGGTAGGCAGGTTGCCATGTTGATCCCATCCCTGGTGATATAACTGCACAAAGCGCACACCATTTTCCGATAGTTTTCGCGCCAGCAAGCAATTAGCCGCATAAGTACCCGGCACCAAACAATCAGGACCATACATTTTTATGGTATCGTCTGATTCTTTCGAAACGTCCATTATCTCGGGTACCGCCGTTTGCATACGATAGGCCATTTCATATTGCTGTACTTTGGTATTTATTTCGGGGTCGCCAAATTCTTTGTATGATATTTCATTCAGCGCGGCAATATGATCGATCATCTTGCGGCGTTCGTGCCTGTTCATGCCATCAGGGTCCTTCAAATACAACACAGGGTCTTCGCCACTGCTGAATTGCACCCCCTGGTGAATAGAATCCAAAAAGCCGTTGCTCCATAATTTTGAATACACACCCTGCCCGTTGCCCTTGCCTTTCGACAGCAGCACGGTAAAGGCAGGCAAGTTTTTATTCTCGCTGCCCAAACCATAGCTTACCCATGAGCCCATGCTTGGCCTGTTGCCCTGCTGCGCACCGGTTTGGAAAAATGTGAGGGCCGGGTCGTGGTTAATGGCCTCGGTAAACATTGATTTGATGATGCACAGGTCGTCGGCTATTTTGGCGGTGTAGGGGAACAGGTCGCTTATCCATGCCCGCGATTCGCCGTATTGTTTAAAATCATAAAACGAGCCCACCAGTGGGAATGATGCCTGTTTGGCCGTCATCCCGGTTAATATCTGACTGCCACGCACCGATGGCGGCAGTTCCTGCCCCATCATTTGCCGCAGTTTGGGTTTGTAGTCGAATGATTCCAATTGCGACGGCGCCCCATTTTGGAAAAGATAGATAACCCTTTTGGCTTTAGGCGCGAAGTTGGAAATTCCAGGGGTAAAATCATCCGCATCACTATCGCTGCCGCTAAAAAGATTAGGTATAAGCAACGAGCCCAAAGCTACACTACCCAGGCCCAAACTCAGCCTGGATAAAAACCGCCTCCTGTTTAAATTCAGGTGATGCTCAATAATATCTTTTTCCATAGCGCTTAAGTTTTTGTAATCGTTTCTTCCATGTTATACATCGTATCTATCACCTCCATCATGGCGGCAAGGGTTACCTTGTTCAAATTATCGGGGATAGGGTATTCGCCAACGTTGAGCAACTGTACCGCATCCTGTTTATTAATGGCTTTAAGTTGTTCGTTATAATAGCTGTCCAATATCGACAGCTCTTTTTCATTCGGCCTGCGGCAAACGATGAGCCTGAATGCCTTGTATATTTTAAGCCTGGCCCGGGTGTTTTCCTGCAACAAGTTAGCTGCCAATACGCGCGATGCTTCCAACACAGTAGGGTCGTTCATCATTACCAGTGCCTGCAACGGGGTGTTGGTACGTAGCCTGCGCACCTCGCACTGGTCGCGGTTACTGGCATCAAATATGGCCATTGATGCCGGCGGAACGGTGCGTTTAATCAACGTATACATACCCCGGCGATAAAGGTTAGGGCCATGTACCTGCCGGTATGTTGCCAGCTGCCCCCTACCCGATGTTGCCATTTCCCACAAACCGGGTGGCTGATATGGGTTTACACTTGGGCCGCCGATCGTTCTTGTCAACAAGCCGCTGCTGGCTAATACTATATCGCGCACAGATTCGGCAGGCAGGCGCGCACGTGAGCTTCGCGACAGCAGACTATTATCCGGGTCGAGCTTTAATTTTTCGGGTGTGATAACCGCCGATTGCCTGTATGTAGCCGACATCACCATTTGTTTTACCAGCCGTTTTATATTCCAGCCATGGTCCCTGAAATCAGCCGAAAGCCAGTCGAGCAATGCCTGGTTGGTAGGCAGGTCGCCCTGCATACCAAAATCGCCCGAGCTTTTTACAATGCCCTTACCAAAAAACTCCTGCCATTCCTGGTTCACAAAAGCACGCGCGGTAAGCGGGTTTTGTTTATTGAACAGCCACTCGGCCAAGCCTAACCTGTTTTTAGGGTAACTGGCCGGGAACGGCAATATGGCTTTTGGCGTACCCGGTTCAACCGAATCGCCATGCATATCATAATTACCACGCTTTAGTATATAGCTTTTCCTGATGGTATCGCCCATTACCGATACAATGAGTTTATTGGTATCCTGCTTATTAACAAATTTCAGTATGCCTTTTACATCCTCATTGGTTATTTGCATCAACGGTTTTTTGGCATAGGTTTCGGGGCCGCCAACGGTTGACTCTATCCCCTTTTCCCGCACTGTATTAAAAAATGCGAATAGCTGGTAATATTCCTTTTGCGAAAAAGGATCGTACTTATGGTCGTGGCAATGGGCACATTCAATAGTAACACCCAATAGCGCCTTACCAAAGGTATTGGTGCGGTCGGTAACATAAGCCACGCGGTATTCTTCATCAATTACACCGCCTTCTTCGGTTATTTTATGGTTGCGGTTAAAGCCGGTTGCCAGCAGTTGTTCTTTGGTGGCGTTTGGCAGCAGGTCGCCTGCTAACTGCCAGGTAATAAATTTATCATAGGGCAAATTCTCATTAAAGGCATGTATCACCCAATCTCGCCAGGGCCACTGGCTACGGTAATTATCATCCTGGTACCCATGCGAATCGGCATAGCGGGCCACATCCAGCCAATGAAGCGTCATTTTTTCGCCGTAGGTTGGGCTTTGCAATAACTGGTCTACTACTTTTTCATAAGCGTTCGGGCTGTTATCGGCCATAAAGCTGTCCATCAACTGCAGGCTTGGGGGCAGGCCGGTCAAGTCAAGACAAACACGTTTTAACAGTCGTTCCTTATCCGCTTCAGGGTTTGGCGCTATGCCCAGCTTTTCGAGTTTGTTTAGTACAAAGTAATCTAGCTGGTTCTTTGGCCATGTTTTATCATCCACTTCGGGAATAGGCGCTTCCTTCGGTGGTACAAAGGCCCAGTGCTTTTCATATTTGGCGCCTTGTTTTATCCATTTTTTTACCAGGTCAACCTCATGCGGTGTCAATCTTTTCAGGTTTGATGCCGGGGGCGGCATCATAACCGATGAATCATCGGAAGTGATGCGCATATATACTTCGGATGATGATGGATCGCCCGGTACAAAGGCATGTGATTTAGGATTATCCTTTAACGCCTTAAAAGCATCTTCGGCTATATCGAGGCGTAAACCTGCCTGCCGTTTGTTGGCATCGGGCCCGTGGCATTTAAAACATTTATCAGAGAAAATGGGGC
>Ga0206874_1231_pt1 | contig 12940 bp, 10 predicted proteins | sample Alteio_BWOrgCont_12_FD_152629 | JGI IMG/M metagenome (GOLD analysis project Ga0206874, IMG submission 152629) | Enriched cells from forest soil in Barre Woods Harvard Forest LTER site, Petersham, Massachusetts, United States -... | ecosystem: Environmental > Terrestrial > Soil > Temperate forest >...
GAATCACACAATTCCGCCGCTTTTTTCTGATGTTCCGAACAGCCATGGTGACAACACCAACAAAGGCGAAAGGAGTCCTTCGGATCTGCCACTTCACATCCGGTAGCACTCCTCCCTTGGGAGGAATTAAAAATGGAATATTTTGATATTTAGAATTTTAATTCACCTTCACAAACTTGGCTTTGCCTATAAGGTTGCCGTTGGTGTCTTTCACCTCGATAATATAAACGCCCAGTTTATAAGCGCTGATGTCCTGTGTCCATGTGCCTGAGTTTACTGTTTCGTGGGCTACCTGGCTTCCCGATGTACTATAAATATCGGCCGAGTAATTTGACGTTACTGCAGGTGCCGAAGGAAGGCTGATATTAATAATATCCCTGGATGGGTTAGGGTATACTATGAGATTAGCGTTTGGCGCTGTGTTATTAAAAACAATTGTTACCGGCGCAGAATAGCTAATGGTGCCATTAAATTGGTGCTGCTGCAAACGGTAGGTGTTTTTGCCGGTAACAGGGTGACGGTCGAGATAAATATAATTAGCATTTCCGTTGCTGGTAGTGGTGTCAATGGTGATATAACCATCAGCATTCAGCTTTTGCAAAACAAAACCGGTGTGATTGCCTGCATTATAAGTATGCCAGTTGAGTTGTATGCCGCCATTAGTTTTTTGGCCCGTAAAAGAAAGCAGTTGATATTGCACGCTGTTTTTTTGTGTGATGGATAACTCAAAACGGTTGCTGAATGCATTGGTATCGGCAACGCTTAAATTAAACGCGTATGATCTGTAACGCGCCATATCCAGCGAATCGTTATTCTGTTTATCCAACAGGAAAACGTTATAAAGCGCGGTATCAATATCCTTCAGATCTTCCAGTTGCAGGTTGTATAACCCATCATTCACCGCCTTAACATAAAGTTTTATTTTTTTGCCTTGCTTGTAATCATCTAAGGCATTAACACCTGTTATAACGTTATCGGCAGAAAAACTGGCCATATATACTTTGGGCGCCAGGCCAACCTGGTAAAAGGAATCATAATTATCATAATTATCCGACCACCCTTTATTAAAGTATATGCCGCATTCATCATAGATCGTACTGTCCTGCATTAATTTTAAGTGCAGCCATGCGGGGTTTACCGGTGGTGCTGTATTTTTAGGCGGTGCCCCCGGCGCACCCTGGCTAACCTTTGATGGGGGATGTACAACCGGCGTATTTCCTTCAAGGTTATTAAGGGGTAATTTAACGGCTTGTGCAGTATGCTGGCTTTTTGTAGTAGTTTCAACGGGTTTAGACTGAACAGCCACTGCATCGAAATTACTATTGACGCCCGGGTTTGGTGGGGCGCTTAATAATATGGGCGAAGGAAATACGGGAGCTGTTGTTGATGTCGCTTTTTCGGCTTCTTTAAAAGTGAGGTTTTTTGTACCGCTCGAAAGTACGTTAACATAAAATCCCTGCCCGCTTACAACATATTGAGTGCCTCCGGCAGATGAGGCGCCCGTACTGGCCGCGTTGTATGAAGGGAAAGTTTGATTGACATTACTCAGCTGGTAAAATGTTGAACCTATAGCCGCTGAATTATCCTGGTAAACCTGGTATAAATTAAGTGTGGATGGATAAGGGTTGCCCACCATAGTTAAACCCGGCAGTCTTGAATTGGTACCGGTAGTATAAGTTAATGTTTTGGTTGGGGTAGCGCCCCACATATATACTGGTATGGTGCCCTGGTTTATGTAGCCTGTAGATGTCATGGTGCAGTTATTGGGTACCGTTGAGGCCGAAAGGGTGGTGCGCTGGTCGTCGCCTATATAATACATTATCCAGCCATTGCCAACAGGTACTTGAACCGATGAACTGTTTAGGCCACCGCTTGCGGTACTAACAGTAGTTATATAATAAGTAGGGCTGGTGCCGGTGAGTGTTTTTACGCCTACGTTTTTACCCGAAGTGAATGAGGCATTATAGGTTGTGCCCGGCGTTATGCTTTCCTGGTACAGGTACATAAGCGGATTAGTGGTAACGTGTATGCCCCCGCCAAAACCTGTTCCGGGGCCGCCGATGAATGCCCCGTAAGTGGTAGCCGGCACAGTGGTATTATCATCGAGGTACGACAGATCGATAAGGTTTGACGCGCTTGTGGGCGCACTGGCCGAAATTTTATTTACAGGGCACGATAACAACCGGTAATTGCGGTAGGTGCTGCTGCCGCCGGTTATAAAACGCTGCACATTATAAGTGCCTGATATACCCGCCGAACCGGACGCTATGGTGCCTATTGTTGCCGAACCCGCCGAGGATGATTGTAGCGTAAAGGGTTTGGTGCTGGTATTGGCAACGCTTGAATTTGTGCCCGTAAGGTTAATAACCGAAGTAGGGCCACAGGTAAAAATGGCGTTATCTTCATTGATAATATAGGAAGGATTGCCTGAAAGATTAAGTACGGCCCCTGAGTTTAGATTAACAGTGCCGGTGAGGCGACTTATGATATTGGCATTTGCACCTGCATTTACCACAGTGCCGCTATTGATGTTAAACGTACCCGAGTTTGACCCGATAGCTGTTAATGTCGTGGCGTTACCTAAGGTAAAAGTGCATGAATTGGCATTAAAAGTGCCGCCATCGGTGAATGCTTCTGATAGCGGGCCGGAAAGAGAAAAGGTACATGAATTTGCGTTAATGGTACCTGCACTTGCATGTATTACGGGACTGGTGCCGGGAAAATTAAACGTACAACTGTTGGCGGTGATCAGGCCGCCGCTTTGCGCATCTATTTTCGCCTGCAACGAGGCCATTGGTGCGCCTGTAAGACCATATAAGTTTGTAATTGAGCCGCTGTTAAATGTGACGTTACCGGTGTTAGCCTGCAATATGCCTGCAGTATATAAGTTGCTGGTGCCGCTTATTGATAAAGTGCCTGTGCCCATAATGGTTAATGTACTTGAGCCTGATGTTTGCAGCGCATCAGCTATGTTTATGCCGCCTGTAACCGATACCGAAAGGGAGTTATTAATATTGAGCGTAACAGCTACATTATCGCCTATAACAATTTGCCCGATGGGATTTATGGTGCTGCTTGAACTGCTTATGGTTGTACTAACCGTTCCGCCAAAAGTTGGGGAAATAACTGCTATATCGCCGGTACCTGAGCCGGGATAGCCGGTATAGGCGCCACCTACATTTTTTTGCCAGTTGCCGGTGGTTGTCCAGTTTGAATTAATACCTGTACCAACCCAATAATATGTATTTACCGCTTGTGCTTTATTAAAAAATAAGGCACAGGCAATCATTGCCATATAAAATACACGTGTTTTCAAGATGAAGTAGTAGATGTTATTCAAAAGCTCAACCCGCGTTATTTCATAATGGTTAATATTAGCGGTTGAATTTCAATGCAAAATAACATAATATTTCGTATATATTATATTAAATTAACTGTATAATTTAATATGTATTCTTACAGATTAAATTATTCGTATAAAGAAATTATGAAATACTTCTATTTTTAAAGGCTTCATTATCATCTGTTTATAGGTAGCGTATGGCGCCTGGTGATGAGCAGGGCTATGGAGAAATGTTAAGGAGATATGTGACAGGGGATGTGCAATAAAAAAGCCCCCTGTTGAAAAACAGGGGGCTTAAAGATTATTTTTTAAAAGAAAAGCTTATTTGCTTTCTTCTTCTGCTGAAGGCTCAGCCTTTTTAGCTGCTGCAGGAGCTGCTTTGCGGGCTTTGCTTTCGGCACCTTCCATTTGCTCTTTTAACTGAGCAAGTACGCTAAGGTCGCCTAAAGTTGATTTTTCAACAGAGTCTTTCACTTTCTTCACCGCGTTGGTTGAAGCTTTCGCTTCTTTTTTGCGGTTTTCGAATTCCTGTACGCGGGCATCAGCACGGGCTTCTTCCCAAATACGTGAGTGTGAAATAACTATACGTTTGTTTTCTTTGTTAAACTCAATGATCTTGAATTCAGATACTTCATCAGCTTTTAAGCTTTTGCCGTCTTCTTTAACCAGGTGCTTGGTTGGCGCAAAGCCTTCAACACCGTAAGGTAAAGCTACGATAGCACCTTTTTCAGTTACTTTTAATACGGTACCTTCATGTATTGAATCAATAGTGAAGATGGTTTCAAAAGTATCCCAAGGGTTTTCTTCAAGTTGTTTGTGGCCTAAGCTTAATTTGCGGTTCTCAACATCAAGCTCAAGTACGATCACGTCTAATTTTTCACCTACTTTAGTGAATTCGTTAGGGTGATTAACTTTTTTGCTCCATGAAAGGTCGCTGATGTGGATCAAGCCGTCGATGCCGTCTTCAAGCTCAACAAAAACACCAAAGTTGGTCATGTTTTTAACTGTAGCTACGTGTTGGGTACCAACTGCGTAACGATCAGCTGCATTTTGCCAAGGATCGGGGGTTAATTGTTTAATGCCTAATGACATTTTGCGCTCGTCGCGGTCAAGTGTTAATACCTGTGCTTCGATCTCGTCGCCAACTTTCAGGAATTCCTGTGGGTTGCGCAGGTTTTGTGACCATGACATTTCTGACACGTGGATCAAACCTTCAACACCAGGGATAATTTCAAGGAATGCGCCATAATCGGCAACAGTAACAATTTTACCTTTAACCTTTGAACCAACCTGAATATCTTCAGTTAATGATTGCCAAGGATGAGGGGTTAATTGTTTTAAGCCAAGAGCGATACGTTTTTTCTCATCATCAAAATCAAGAACAACAACGTTGATCTTCTGATCTAATGCTAAAATTTCGCGTGGATGCTCAATACGGCCCCATGATATATCGGTAATGTGCAGTAAGCCGTCAACGCCACCAAGGTCGATGAATACACCGAAGTCGGTAATGTTTTTAACAGTACCTTCCAGTACCTGTCCTTTTTCAAGCTTAGCAACGATTTCAGTTTTTTGGTTTTCCAGATCGTCTTCGATCAGCACTTTGTGCGATACCACTACGTTTTTAAACTCGTGGTTGATCTTAACAACTTTGAATTCCATTGTTTTACCAACGTACACATCGTAATCCCTGATAGGTTTAATATCGATCTGTGAACCTGGTAAGAAGGCTTCAACGCCCATAATATCAACAATTAAACCACCTTTAGTTCTGCTCTTAACAAAACCTGTGATGATCTCATCGTTATCTAAAGCTGAATTAATGCGCTCCCATGATTTTTGAGTTTTTGCGCGTTTGCGTGAAAGCACTAACTGACCGTTAGCATCTTCCTGCGATTCAACGAAAACTTCAACTGTGTCACCGATCTTCAGATCAGGTGTATCACGGAATTCAGAAACTGATACTAAACCATCAGATTTAAATCCAACGTTCAATACCACATCTTTGCTGTTTACATTTACAACTGTACCGGTGATAATTTCGCCTTTAGTGATAGAGCTGAAAGTTCCATCATAAAGTTTTTCCATTTTCTCACGGTCGCTGTCGCTGTAATTGCCGAACTTTTTGTCATCCGCATCCCAATCGAAATCTGCATCGGGTGTAATTGCGATCTGTGACTTGATGTCCTCAATAGAGATCGAATCAGCTTCTGACTCGATAGTCTCTTTTTCTGCAGTAGGTGCGGTAACTGTTCCCAGTTCAGCCTCTTTTGCTTTTAATTCTTTTTCTGCTTCTTGTTTTTTTGCCATTAAATAATTTTTCTCCTTTTCCCAATTTTCTAATTGGGACTGCAAAGGTACGGATATATTTTATTTCAAAAAAAATTAATTTACTGTTAAATGCTGATTTTTAAGGGATTTTATGCCGAATTGGGGTTTTTGAGGTTATATTTTGGCAAGTGGCGGCGTAAAGTGATAATAAAGGGATAGTTAGTTGATAGTTTATTTAACCAAACGCGTATATTATTTTAAATTGCTCCAGGCCGATACACCGTCTCTTTTGATTTGAAGAATAGCATATAAAACGGCAAAGCTTAATAAGCCAATTATTGAACGCACCGGTGATATGCCAATGTAAAGGTTTAATATAAATGCCAATACTGTAGTTATAACAAACCCATAGAAGCCAATTTTTTTCCATGTTAAAAGCATTACCGCGCAAATAACGTTTATACTGCATAATATAATTAGTGCTGCAATTGCCAAACCCGAGGTGTGCAGTGTAGCCGCTAATTTATTAACGGTAAATGCATAAATAAGGGCAATTACTGCATTGGCAATAATTAAAAATATTAACCAGGTTGTTACGCAGCCATGTCTTTCGGGTGGCGCAGTAAATTCGTCGTCATTAATAAATGAGTTTTCTTCAGGTAAACTGTTTTCGTCTTGATCGTGCATTTGTGTAAGGTTTAATAAATGGTGTTATAACAAATATAGCATAAAATCAATTACATCAATTTCAACCCAATAAAAAATTTATAGCTTAGCGTATTGTAATAAACCGCCTCATGAAAAACACCAAATACCTTTTCCTTCTTGCTTTAATCACCTTTCATTTTACAGCGTTTGCCCAACTGGATAAACAGGCTGCGAAGGCATTTATAAAACGGGTTGTACCAACCATTGCCAATAAATTTGTGGTTGAAGAAATACCTGCCGAGAACGGAAAGGATGTTTACGAATTGCAAAGCAAGGGCGGAAAAATTATTTTGAGCGGGAACAAGGGGCTTTCGATAGCATCGGCATTGGGTTATTATTTGAAGACTTATTGTCGGGATGATTTTAGCTGGAACGGGAACAATATGCACTTGCCTGCCATTTTACCCGTGGTTGGTAAAAAGGTACGCCATGTTACGCCTTATGAATATAGATACTACCTTAATTATTGCACCTTTAATTATAGCATGAGCTGGTGGGGATGGGAGCGCTGGCAAAAAGAGATAGACTGGATGGCGCTGAACGGTATTAATATGCCGCTGGCACTAACCGGCGAGGAAGCCATTTGGCGCGACGTTTATCATGATATGGGTTTTACCAACGCCGATTTGGATAGCTTTTTTAGCGGACCGGCCTATTTTTCGTGGCTGTGGATGGGTAATCTGGATGGATGGGGCGGTCCGCTGCCGCAGCATTGGATGGACAGCCATAAATTATTACAGAAAAAAATACTGGAACGTGAACGTTCATTTGGCATGACGCCTGTTTTGCCTGCCTTCAGCGGGCATGTGCCGCCATCGTTCAAAGATAAATTCCCGAATGCCAAACTGAAGAAAACCAACTGGGGACAGGGCTTTAATGATGTGTACCTGCTTGACCCAACCGACCCGATGTTTGTGGAGATAGGAAAAAAATATATCGAGGCACAAACAAAGGAATACGGTACCGACCATTTATATTCATCGGATACCTTTAATGAGAACACGCCGCCTACCAATGATTCGACCTTTTTAAGCGGCGTGAGCAAAAAGATAATACAATCGATGACGGCTGCCGACCCCAAAGCCATATGGGTAATGCAGGGCTGGCTATTTTTTAATAACTCTGATTTTTGGAAGGCCCCACAAACACAAGCCCTGTTAAATGCCGTGCCCAATGACCACATGATCGTGTTGGATCTTTACAGTGACGAGCACCCTGTTTGGCAAAACAATGAGTCGTACTATGGCAAGCCCTGGATATGGAACATGCTGCAAAACTTTGGCGGCAATTTAAGCCTGCATGGTTGTATGCAAAATGTAGCTGCCGACCCCAACAAAGCCCTGCATGAATCAAAAAATATGGTTGGTATTGGGCTAACCCCTGAAGCTATACAACAAAACCCCGCCATATTTGAACTGATGATGGATAACACCTGGCGCAGTGAACCAATCGACCTTAATTGGTGGCTTAAAGATTATTCTATTCGTAGATATGGAAAGACCAACGCAGATATTAATAAAGCATGGCAACTGTTATTAAAAAGTGCTTACAGAACTATCCCTGTTCACTCGGGTGTAGCATCGATAATAGTGGGCAGGCCGAGTTTAAACATGGGTAATGATTGGAGAGTGGACACCGTAAAGCATTACGATGCCCGGCCGGTAGTGCAGGCATGGAAACTGTTTATCAGGTCGGCAAATGAATTGAAGGGTAGTGATGGCTTTGGGTATGACCTGGTTGATATTACACGACAGGTAATGGCTAATTATGCGAATGAGCTTCAGCCTAAAATAATGAAGGCATATAACGCGCATGATGTTGCAGGGTTTAAACATTACAGCGCGGCATTTTTACAGCTTATGGATGATATGGACGCATTGCTAAGTACCCGACAGGATTTTTTATTGGGTAAATGGATAAACGAGGCACGCGCGAACGGTATAACACCCCAGGAAAGCGACCTGTACGAACGCAATGCACGCGATCTTATTACCCTGTGGGGCGATAAAAACAGCCCGCTGCACGAATACTCCAACCGCCAATGGGGTGGGCTGATAAAAGGTTTCTATAAGCCTCGTTGGGAAATGTTTTTTGCTGCTTTAGACAAGTCAATAGCAAATAAGACACCTTTTGATGCTAAGGCATTTCAAGATAAATTGAAGGATTGGGAATGGGCCTGGGTAAACAAACATGATAAATACCCAAGCGTTGTAAGTGGTAATTCAGTTGAGGTGGCACAAAAAATGTTTAATAAATATAATGCGCAGGTAACAGCAGCTTACAAATAATATCAGGAGATGGTGAGCTTGCTGTCGATCTCGTCAAATATCACCATAAAATTATCGTACAGTTGTTCGCGGTAGGCTACTAATACCTCGTTCATTTCGCTTTCGTGCTCATCGGTAAATGGGTCGCGCCACACGCGCATACATATTCTTTTAAGGGCGTAAGCTATTTTTGGGGTCTCGGAATAGGTGTGCAGGTAACCATCCTTTTTAAATCCGTTGAAAAAACGGAAGAATTTGGTGGTGTCGGCCAGGCCTGCGAAAGTTAAAAATTCCTGTATCACTTCATCATTACAGCCTTGCATATGGTTGTAAAAATCATGCACATCTATTTTGTTGGTGGTGATGAGCAGGTTATCCAGTATCAGCTCCAAAGCTATGTGCCCCAAGAAGAATGGCTTTACCGGCGAACCCTCAATAACCGGGGCCAGTTCTTTTTTTAATTGGTGCGAATGGGTGAGGAAAAAGTCGGACGAGTGGAAATAGCGGTCGACCTCCAAATGCTTGTTCCATCCTTTGATGATGGAGTTTACTGATTGGTTTTGATGCCGCAGTTTTTCGGGATGAAGCACGATGGTTTTATCAGCATTTTTCAATAGATCGGGCAATACGATACCTAAAATATGGTAACAGTTGGTAACATCCCGGTCGAAATAATAATGCGATAGAAAATTCATAACGAGGCCTCAACAAAATATGCAATTAGCTCAAGATACGAAAAAATATGTAATGCCTGCTTCAATTGAACGGTAAAAAAGCAGATTTTACACTATTCTGCTATATTTGCAACCGCTTTAAAACGATAAAGAATATACGATGAATTTTGTTGAAGAATTACGCTGGCGCGGCATGCTGCATGATATTATGCCCGGAACCGAGGAACTGTTGAATAAGGGTATGGCGGCAGGCTATATTGGGTTTGACCCAACTGCCGACTCGCTGCATGTGGGCAGCCTTGCACAGATCATGACCCTGATACACTTTCAACGGGCAGGGCATAAACCTTACGCGCTGGTTGGCGGTGCTACAGGCATGGTGGGCGACCCGTCGGGTAAATCGGCAGAGCGTAATTTATTGTCGGAAGAAGTATTGCAGCATAATTTGGCTGGTATACAGAACCAACTGGAAAAATTTCTTGATTTTAACAGCGGCGCCAATAGTGCCGAAATGGTTAATAATTATGATTGGTTCAAGGATTTTTCATTCCTGAACTTTATACGCGATGTGGGTAAACACATTACCGTAAATTATATGATGGCTAAAGATTCGGTAAAGAACCGCATCAGCGGCGATACGGGTATGTCGTTCACTGAGTTTACTTACCAGTTGGTGCAGGGCTATGACTTTTACTATCTGTGGAAGCATAAAAACTGCGTATTGCAAATGGGCGGCAGCGACCAATGGGGCAATATTGTAACCGGTACTGAACTTATCCGCCGTAAAGATGCCGGCGAAGCATACGCTTTGACTACACAACTGATAAAAAAATCAGATGGCAGTAAATTTGGCAAAACCGAAGGCGGCAACATCTGGCTTGATCCGCAGAAAACATCGCCCTACAAATTTTACCAGTTTTGGCTGAATACCAGCGATGCCGATGCAAAAACTTATGTCAGGATATTTACGCTGTTTGATGAAGCTACTATAAATGCCCTTGAAGCTGAACAGGATGCTGCGCCGCATTTGCGCACCCTGCAAAAAGCTTTGGCAAAAGATATTACCATACGGGTGCATGGCGAGGCCGAATATGAAAAAGCCATAAAATCATCGGAGTTTTTGTTTGGTAATACGGGTATTGAGTTTTTGAATGAACTGAACGATGATGAAGTTATCGGTTTGTTTGAAGGCGTTCCTAATTTCGCGATAGCAAAGAATGAATTGCAACAAGGCATTAACGCTGTGGACTTATTAGCGGGCGTAACAGCCGTTTTCCCTTCAAAAGGCGAAGCGAAGAAAATGATACAAGGTGGGGGAGTTGCTATTAATAAACAAAAGATAGGGACTGTTGACGATGTGTATAACACAGATTCATTAATAAACGGTAAATACCTGGTGGCTCAAAAGGGGAAGAAGAATTATTATTTGATAATTTTTGAGGGATAATTTGGAAATCCGACAAAAGGTATGTATTTTTGGATAAATGTCGTACGAAGAAGAACATACAGAAGGCAATATGCTTAATGAGCCAATGGGGGTATATCTTACCCAGGGTTCAAGTAATCCGTTTTATGCTTTATTAAGCGGGGTAAGGCCTATCAGTCTTTCCAGTGATTTTAACATCGTACAGCTTACGCGGGAGGGGCTGCCCAAGCGTGTATTGCTTGGTTTGGCTAAAAAAATATCATTAACCATGCAACAATTAGCCAATATTATGCACATCTCCGAGCGCACTTTGCAACGCTATGATGATGATGCCATTATAAAAACTGAATATGCCGAGAAAGCCATTGAACTTGCCCGCCTTTATACGCGTGGCGAGGAAGTATTCGGCACCATGGATAAATTTAAAACATGGATGGGCACCCAAAGCTTGGTTTTTAACGGCGAATCGCCTTTATCATTGCTTGATACCTCGGCCGGGTTTAATATGGTTTTTACCGAATTGGGCCGTATTGAGCACGGTATTTTTGCTTAATAAATGATACTTTACCGCATTGCCAAATGTAACTATGCTGCCGATTTGAGCGGCACAGGAGCAAGGCTATATGGTGGCCGTTGGAATGGCGTTGGGCAATCCATGGTTTACCTTGCCTCGAGCAGGGCATTGGCTGTATTAGAGGTTTTGGTGCATCTGTCGCCAACTATGTTTCCAAATGATTTTTGTTTGGTTGAATTTGAAGCGCCGGATAACGATGTGTTAACCATTGATAGAGATACACTGCCTTATAATTGGCAAGACCCTTCCGCGCCGGGCGCATTGAAACAATTAGGTAACGACTTTTTAAAACGAAAAGAGCACCTTTTTATGAAGGTGCCCTCGGTTATTGTTCCTGATGATTTTAATTATTTGCTGAACCCGCTACATCCAAAAGCGGCACAGGTAAAGCTGGTGAATCTACAGCCTTTTAGTTTTGATGAGCGGCTGGTATAAAAACCCCTCCCTGCTACTTCACAGGCCGCCGCACCCCTCCCAAAGGAGGGAATTATTTAAAAAGCTTATAAATCGCTTAATAGTTCCAGTTTCTTTTGGTTGTATTCCTCCTGCGAGATGAGGCCGTTATCGAACAAAGTCCTTAGTTTCTTTAGTTTTTCGGTTAATTCATCGGGCTTTGGCGCTGCTACAACTGGTTCTTCGTGTACCACAGGAGGAGCGGCTACAGGTGCTTGCTGTACCTGTTGAAATGGCGTAAACGCAGCTGGTGCTTCAAATTGCATTGAGCCAGATTCCGCGCGTTTTTCTTCCAGATCGCGCAGGCGGCGGGCTTCGCGTTCGGATTCCTTGCGTTCCTGTGCGTATTGGTATAGCTTACGGGCCTGTACTTTAGGCAGGTAATCAACACCCATTTCGGCGCCACCGGTGGTTTTAACGCTGAATATGGCGCCTATTATTTCTTCCTTGGTGTACACATCAACAATGTCTTTCCAAACAAAATCAACAAATTTTATTGATAAGCCTAAGTTAGCAGGCGTAAAAAACAATATGCGCTTGTTGGTAAGGGCAATGCAATCGGGCAGTATGTTTACCAACGGCTTTTTTTGAACAGCAATGTATAAAATATCCTCGCCGGTTGTAAGCAGGTCAACAAGTCGTAAATAAACTTTCTCAACCGCTTTGGGGTCCTGCTCGTCATTCAAAAATTTCTCAATCATTATCATATGAATTTTATTTCCAACGCAAAAATAAGAATATTATGTTATTTACAGGTTAAGTTTTAGAGGGTACACTATGTTGAAAGTAACTAATTGGTATTCAGCCTTGAAATTCAATTTACTAACCAGTAGTTTTTCATGTGTACTATTCGCAAAAAAAATTACTAATAGAGATAATCCAGCCATTTTTTGCCAACAATCATCCGGTAATGATATAGCCTTGGATTGTAGTTGAGTGAAGGGGCATGGCGGGAGTATACAGGTGAATAGTGTTGGAGGTGAAGGAGCGGAATTTATTATTACCTTACCCCTTTAATTCACCCCTAATAAATGAGAAAAACACTTATCCTAAGCCTGTTATTTTTTACTTTTTTTACCGCCACCGCCCAGAAAAAACAAATTGATAGCCTTAGGCTGGCATTAAGTAATGCCAAAACCGATACCATGCGGTATCAGGTTTTACTCCGTTTGAGCAGTGCATATTTTAATCCCAACCCGGATTCTGCTATCATTTTCGGTCAAC
>Ga0206874_1232_pt1 | contig 12866 bp, 12 predicted proteins | sample Alteio_BWOrgCont_12_FD_152629 | JGI IMG/M metagenome (GOLD analysis project Ga0206874, IMG submission 152629) | Enriched cells from forest soil in Barre Woods Harvard Forest LTER site, Petersham, Massachusetts, United States -... | ecosystem: Environmental > Terrestrial > Soil > Temperate forest >...
ATGCGCGGTGAAGATGCCTGCAAAGAGCAACTGGATATTATGCGCGTATATATAAATGATGCTGCCGAAAAAATCTATAAATCGGGCAGGGAAGCGATAAACTCATTTGCCGATGGCGATGAACGCCGTATGATGCTGATGGGATTAAAACGCTTTACCAAAACCGAAGATTTTAATACCACGCAAGCCAGAAGGAATATTGCCGCCAAATTGATTGAAGAGAATAAGTATTGTTTTTAAGGCCTTCCCCAATTGTCATTTCGACGAGGAACGAGGAGAAATCTTATACGAGCAGTAGCGAGCGCGCAAGGCTACCTGCATGTTGTATAAGATTTCTCATTATCGTTCGAAATGACATATTTTAAAACTATAAATCTACAGAATGAAAATATTAGTATGCATAAGCCAGGTGCCCGACACCAGCACCAAAATTATGTTAAAAGATAGTGATACCGCTGTAAATACACAGGGTACCACATGGATCATTAACCCTTATGATGAATGGTACGCGCTTATCCGCGCACTTGAATTAAAGGAAAGCGGCATAGTTAGTGAGGTACATTTGGTAACAGTTGGCAGGGCCGACACAGAAGCCGTGATAAGAAAAGCTTTAGCCTTAGGCGGCGACCAGGCCGTACGGATTGACGCCGATAGCAACGATCCATATCAAACTGCAAATTATATAGCTGCTTACGCAAAAAGCGTTGGTTACGATCTTGTTCTATGCGGAAAGGAATCGATAGATTATAACAACGGGACGGTTAGCGTTATGCTGGCTGAATTGCTGGATGCGGATTATATTGGTTTCGCTACCGATGTTCAGGTTAAAGGCAGCACAGCTACAGTAAAACGCGAAATTGAAGGTGGTGAAGAGACAGATATTGTGAATTTGCCTGCGGTTATATCTTGCCAGAAAGGTGTAGCTGAGGCCCGCATACCTAATATGCGTGGTATTATGGCAGCACGTACCAAACCATTGAATGTAGTTGCACCATCAGCAGTAGGTGCTGTTACTGAAATTTTATCTTATGAAATGCCACCGGCGAAAGCAGGTGTAAAAATGGTGAGTCCCGACAATATGGACGAACTGGTTGAGTTGCTGCATGTTGAAGCAAAGGTTATTTAAAATAAAATCCGGGAAGAAATGTCTGTATTAGTATTGGTGGAACACACCGACGGGATCATAAAAAAGAAAAGCTTTGAAGCGGTACAATATACTGCTGACATCGCCAAAAAAACAGGTACAAGCGCTACAGCTTTGGTTTTAGGTACTATAGCCAATAGCGAAATGGAGGCTTTAGGCAATTATGGCGCACAAAAAGTGCTGCACGTTGCCGATGAACGGTTGAATGAACTGCATGCCCGTGCTTATGCTTCGGCACTTATCTCGGCAGCAAAAAAAGAAGATAGTAAGATCATTATCACCCTGCATGATATTAATGGGAGGGTCGTAGCTCCACGGGTTGCTGTAAAATTGAACGCAGGTCTGGTCGCAGGTGCATTATCATACCCCGATACCGATAAAGGATTTGTGATAAAGAAAGCAGTTTTTTCGGGCAAGGCATTTGCTTATGTAAATATAACCAGCGATGTAAAGGTAATTATGCTGATGGCTAATACTTTCCCTTTAAAACAAAGTGATGGCAAGGCTACTGTTGAGAAATTGGATGTGACCTTTATTGATAAAGATTTTGGTATAAAGATTAAGGAAGTGAGCAAAGTTACCGGCGAGGTATCGCTTGCAGATGCAGAACTGGTGGTTTCAGGTGGTCGTGGTATGAAAGGCCCCGAGAATTGGGGATTGATAGAGGATCTGGCCAAAGAATTAGGAGCGGCCACTGCCTGCTCACGCCCGGTAGCCGATGCGCACTGGCGCCCGCACCATGAGCATGTGGGGCAAACAGGCGGGACCGTAAGGCCGAACTTATATATCGCTGTTGGTATTTCGGGTGCTATTCAGCATTTGGCGGGGGTAAATGGTTCAAAAACTATTGTCGTTATCAATAAAGATCCTGAAGCGCCATTTTTCAAGGCAGCGAACTATGGGGTTGTTGGCGATGCGATGGAAATTCTTCCCCGGTTAACCGAGGCAGTCAGGAAATTCAAACAACATAAATAATTGTGTTATGAATATATTTTATGAGGGGCAGGTGCTATGGTCGCAAATTGATGCTAACCAGCACATGCGGCATTCGGCTTATGCGGATTTTGGCGCGCAGGCCAGGCTTACCATGCTCGAAAGCCTGGGTTTAAAACCATCGGAGCTTTTTAAATATAAAATAGGGCCAGTACTATTCAGGGAGGAGCTTTTTTACCTGCGCGAAATTGGTATCAACGATTATATAAAAGTAACTTCTGAACTGATAAAGGCAAGAAATGATGGTTCGAGGTGGAGCATAAGGCATGAACTATTCCGTGGCGATGGCATAAAAGCGGCCATAATTATCGCTGATGGTGCATGGATCGACATGGAAAAACGCAAACTGGCCGCCCTGCCTGCTGAATTGACGGAAATGTTTATGCGATCGCCCAAAGCGGATGATTATGTAGAAGAGCAGGTTAACCTCACCTAAATCCTCTCCAAAGGAGAGGACTTAAACTTCGCAATTTTTAGAACCCTCTCCTTGCCCACCGCTAAAGCGGCACGCGGTTGGAGAGGGCAGGGTGAGGTCAAATAGAATAACACCAATGGAACTAAAAGAGAATTTTGAAAAAGCGGTTAGCGATAGTAAACTATTACCATCGAAACCAGATAACGAGGTGTTGCTGCAATTATACAGCCTGTACAAGCAAGCGACCGATGGCGATATAAACGTTGCTCCGCCTGGTATGTTTGAATTTGTGGCAAAGGCAAAATATGACGCGTGGACAAAGTTAAAAGGAGTTAGTACCGACGATGCCATGCAGCAGTATATTGCGCTTGTGGACAGTTTAAAATAAACATCCGAAATATTGACAAATGTTTCCGTGATTTAACCCTTTAAATACCGATGCTTTACAGGATATTTGTTAGCATAAACCAATACTAAATTCATTCAGATCATAACCCCGGTGTTTTTGCTGTGAAAGGCAAGAGGCAGTGTGCCTCATGTTTTTGAGGTTCGTGTGGTTTCGATCTGATATTAAAACCTGTAACAATGACCACATTAATGAAGAATATCACACGCGTAGTACTAATAATGCTAACGGTAATAAGCGTAAGCCTTGCCGCCAAAGCCCAAACAGACCAAATTGAAGGGTTATGGTACAATGACATAAAAAGCGGCAAGATATTGATCACCAAGGCGCCGAACGGTAAATTTTACGGCAAGGTGGTTTGGCTTAAAGAACCGTTGAAAAACGGCAAACCCAAAGTTGATGAATTGAACGAAGACCCAAAATTGCGTAGCCGCCCCAGGCTTGGCTTACCTGTACTGATGGATTTTGTGAAAGACGGGGATAACAAATACACCGACGGGAAAATTTACGACCCGCTTAACGGCAAAACCTATTCATGCAAAATAACTTATAAGGGTAGGGAACTGGATATAAGAGGTTACATAGGCATATCGCTCTTCGGGCGCACAACTACGTGGACAAGGGTGGAATAATTACAAAAACCTAAAAAGGAAACAGATACTAATGGATACTAAAAGAGTAATAAAAAAGGTAGCGGTACTTGGGTCGGGCGTTATGGGCAGCAGGATAGCTTGTCATTTTGCCAATATAGGCTTACAGGTATTATTGCTTGATATTGTACCAAAGGATGCCCCGGCCGGTGATAAAAAGGCCAGGAACAAAATTGTGGATGATGCGCTGACTTTCGCATTGAAGTCAAATCCGTCGCCTATTTATCTTAAATCATTCGCCAAGCGCATAACTACCGGAAATTTTGACGACGATATGCCCAAAATTGCAGACTGCGATTGGGTAATTGAAGTAGTTGTTGAACGCCTTGACATTAAGCAGCAGGTATTTGAAAAGGTTGAAAAATACAGGAAAACGGGTATGCTCGTTACATCGAATACATCGGGCATCCCCATTCATTTAATGGCGGAGGGCCGGAGCGATGATTTTAAAAAGCACTTTTGCGGCACCCACTTTTTTAACCCGCCGCGCTATTTAAAGCTGCTTGAAATTATTCCTACAAAAGATACCTTAACAACTGTCACTGATTTTTTGATGGCCTATGGCGAGAAATACCTGGGCAAAACCACAGTACTGGCAAAAGATACACCTGCATTTATAGGCAACCGCATTGGCGTATTCAGTATTATGAGTGTGCTGCATTATGTTGATAAAACAGGTATGACGGTTGAGGAGGTAGACAAGCTCACCGGGCCGGTTATCGGTCACCCAAAGTCGGCTACGTTCCGTACCAACGATGTGGTTGGTTTGGATACGATGGTGCATGTTGCCAACGGATTGAGCGCCAACGCGCCTAATGATGAAGCAAAAGAGCTATTCAATATACCTGGTTTTGTGAACGGCATGGTTAAAAATAACTGGCTGGGCAGCAAAACGGGGCAGGGGTTCTATAAAAAGGAAAAGGTAGACGGGGTTAACCAATTTTATGCGCTCGACCTTAAAACTTTGGAATATAAACCATCGCAAAAGGTGAAATTCCCATCGCTGGAAACTACAAAGACGATTGACAGTCTAAAAGATCGCCTTAAAATATTATTTGCAGCGAAAGATAAGGCGGGTGATTTTTACCGCGCTACGTTCTATCAACTATTTGCTTACGCGAGTAACCGCATACCTGAAATAGCGGATGAGCTATATAAAATAGATGCCGCCATGAATGCCGGCTTTGGCTGGGAGATGGGTCCGTTTGAAAAATGGGACGCGCTTGGTGTTGCCGATACGGTAAAAGCCATGGAAGCTATGGATCATAAGCCTGCACAATGGGTTTATGATATGCTTGAAGCGGGAATAACCTCGTTTTATAAAGTAGAAGATGGCAAGCGGCTATATTATGACATTGCCTCGAAAGACTATAAAATAATCCCCGGTACGGAGCAATTTATTTTACTTGATAACATCAGGCCAACGCATACTATCTGGAAAAACAGCGGTACAACTATTACCGATATTGGCGATGGCATTATCAACCTTGAATTTCATACCAAAATGAATACCATTGGCGGCGAAGTGATTGAGGGGCTAAACAAAGCCATCACTCTTGCCGAAACCGGCTATAAAGGATTGGTTATCTCGAACGAGGGCGCCAACTTTAGCGCTGGCGCTAATGTGGGAATGATATTTATGATGGCGGTTGAGCAGGAATTTGACGAGCTGAATATGGTGATCAAAGCGTTCCAAAACGCGATGATGCGGGTGAGGTATTCATCAATACCGGTGGTGGTCGCGCCGCACCAAATGGCCCTGGGCGGCGGTTGCGAGCTTTGCCTTCATGCCGATAAGGTAGTGGCCCATGCCGAATTGTATATGGGTTTGGTGGAGTTTGGTGTTGGGTTGATCCCCGGCGGCGGCGGTACCAAGGAGTTCGCGTTGCGGTTGTCGGACGAATTGCAGGAGGGCGATATTGAAATGAATAATTTCCGTGATCGTTTCCTTACCATTGGACAAGCCAAAGTATCTACCTCAGCTTATGAAGCTTTTGAATTGGGCTATTTGAAAAAAGGCCGTGATGTGGTGGTGGTATCGCGCAATAGGCTATTGGCCGAAGCCAAACAACACTGCCTGCAACTGGCCGATGAAGGTTATGTTCAGCCTGTACAACGTACAGATATAAGGGTATTGGGTAAACAAGCATTGGGTTTGGGCTATGTAGGTGCAAATACCATGTACAGCGGCAATTACATCAGCGAGCATGATGTTAAAATATCGCAAAAACTGGCCTATGTATTAGCAGGCGGTGATCTGTCGCAACCAACTATAGTAAGTGAAGATTATTTGCTTGGCCTGGAAAGGGAAGCATTTGTATCGCTGTGTACCGAGCGTAAAACATTGGAGCGAATACAGTCGATTTTGACAGGCGGAAAAGTATTAAGGAATTAGAATCAAGAGGTAAGATGCAAGAATCAAGATAGGAAAATTGAAGCTTCCTGATTCTTGACTCTTGTTTCTTGATTCCAATATAAAAAAGAAAGGAAAAATATGAATGCATATATAGTGGCGGCAAGTCGCAGCGCAGTTGGGAAAGCTACCCGTGGCGGGTTCAGGTTTACGCGGCCGGATACGCTTGCGGCAGATGTGATAAAACATTTGATGGCATCGGTGCCTAATGTAGATAAGGAGCAGATAGAAGATGTAATAGTTGGCAATGCTACACCCGAAGCCGAGCAGGGTTTGAATGTGGCGCGGTTAATATCGTTAATGTCGCTCGATACGGATAAGGTGCCGGGAATGACGGTAAACAGGTATTGCGCGTCGGGTTTGGAAACTATCGCCATTGCATCGGCCAAAGTACATGCCGGTATTGCCGATTGTATTATTGCCGGTGGCGTTGAAAGTATGAGCCTGTTGCCGATGGGGGGCTGGCGCATTGTACCTAATGCTGATGTCGCGTTGGCTCATCCCGATTATTATTGGGGGATGGGTTTAACCGCTGAGGCTGTGGCCAGGGAGTATAAAATTGGCCGTGAAGAACAGGATGAATTTGCCTATAATTCGCACCAGAAAGCGATAAAAGCGATAAGCAGCGGCGTATTTAAGGACGAGATAGTACCTGTAAATGTAACCGAGGTTTATGTAGATGAAGGCGGTAAGAAAAAGAAAAGGGAATTTAAGGTTGATACGGATGAGGGGCCTCGCGCCGATACTTCTATAGATGCCTTATCGAAATTAAAGCCTGTATTTGATGCAAAAGGCGTGGTTACAGCGGGCAACTCATCGCAAACCAGCGACGGTGCCGCGTTTGTTATGGTGGTAAGCGAACGTTTTATGAAAGCAAACAAGCTTGAGCCTATTGCACGCATGGTTAATTACGCTGTTGCAGGTGTACCGCCGAGGATAATGGGCATAGGCCCGCTGGTAGCCATCCCCAAAGTTTTAAAAATGGCTGGGATGAAGCAGCAGGATATTGATCTTATTGAATTGAACGAGGCCTTTGCTTCGCAGTCATTAGCGGTTATAAAGGGCCTGGAACTTGATCCTGAACTGATAAATGTTAACGGCGGTGCAATAGCTTTGGGACATCCGCTGGGTTGTACGGGGGCAAAGCTTTCTGTGCAGCTTTTTAACGAGCTGGAAAGGTGCGATAAAAAATATGGCATGGTTACCATGTGTGTAGGTACCGGCCAGGGTGCGGCAGGTATTTTTGAACTATTATAAAAGAAATAGCAAGCATGGAAAAAGCGACAAGACTATTTGATTGCATACCCTTACAGGCCGCCGCGCCGAAGGATGGTTTCCTCAATGCGAAAGAGAATGACGCATGGCGCGCGTACAGCACGCAGGAAGTGCATACCATGGTTAACCAATTATCGCTGGCGTTGCTGGCTATGGGCGTTTCGGCGGGAGATGGCACGGATGAGGGTCGTGATAAAATTGGCCTGATAAGCAATGGCAGGCCCGAATGGGTAATAGTTGACCTTGCCGTGCAGCAGATAGGCGCGGTATTGGTGCCTTTGTACCCTAATACCAGCACCAAGGAAATAGAGCTGATACTGAACGAGTCGGCAGTTAAGTACATCTTTGTAAGCAATAAGGAGCATTGCGATAAAGTAACCATAGTACAGCCAAATACGCCTGCCTTAAAAGGCGTATATTCATTTGATGATACGCCGGGTTGTACCAACTGGGCAAGCTTACTCAAGCCCTTGCCCGAAGGTTATGTGCAAACTATAGCCGACATCAGCAATAAAATAAAGGAAGACGACCTGGCCACCATAATTTATACCTCGGGTACTACAGGCAGACCAAAAGGAGTGATGCTTAGTCATAAAAATATATTAAGTAATGTTATCGCGTCGGGTGATGTGCTTGCGCAGATACCTATAGAGAATAAGATCGCATTCAGCTTTTTGCCCCTGAACCACATTTTTGAAAAAATGTGTACTTACATCTACCTGTTTTATGGCTTTTCAATTTCCTATGCCGAAAGTATTGACACTATCGGCGCTAATATAAGGGAAGTTAAGCCCTATATTTTTACCGCTGTCCCACGCTTGTTGGAGAAGATATTTGAGCGGATAATGGCCGAAGGACAAAAACTTACGGGTGCCAAAAAGAAGATATTTTTATGGTCGGTTAAAATTGCGGAGGAATTTGAATTAAGCGGCGCCAGCCCCTGGTACAAAATGAAACTGTCCATTGCCGATAAACTGGTTTTTAGTAAATGGCGGGCAGCGATAGGCGGTAATTTGAAAGCGATAGTATTGGGCAGCTCGGCTTGCCCGTTAAAGCTTGAAAAGATATTTACCGCGGCAAAAATGGCCATATTGGAAGGTTACGGGCTAACGGAAACATCGCCTGTAATATCGGTTAACCAATACAGGCTTGATAAGCGTAAATTAGGTACAGTAGGGCCGTTGCTTGGCAATGTACAGGTTAAGATAGCCGAAGATGGCGAAATACTTTGCAAGGGCCCTAATGTAATGATGGGTTATTATAAAAACCCCGAGCTTACCGCCGAGGTGATGCAGGACGGCTGGTTCCATACCGGTGATATTGGCGAACTTGACGCGAATGGCTTTTTGAAAATAACCGACCGTAAAAAGGAGATATTTAAAACATCGGGTGGTAAGTATGTTGCGCCGTTGCCTATTGAAAATAAAATGAAGGAAAACCATTTTATTGAGCAGATGATGGTAGTAGGTGCCGGGAAGAAATTTACCGGGGCGCTGATAGTTCCATCGTACACTAACCTGGTGCCCTGGTGCAAGCAGCACGATGTACCTTTTACATCGCATGAGCAGCTCATTAAGGATGCGAGGGTAGTTGACCTGTATCAATCGGCGGTAAATGCCTTTAACCCGGAGTTTAACCATGTTGAACAGGTAAAAAAGATAGTTTTATTGCCCGATGAATGGTCGATAGACAGCGGGGAACTTACCCCAACAGGCAAGATGAAACGGAAAGTGATAATGGAGAAATACGATGCCGAGATAGAAAAAATGTATTCGGGCGAACCCAACGGGAACTATCAGCCTGCATAAAGATAATCTGAAACTATGAGCACCCTTCAAGTAACTATAAGCAACAGACTGGCTACCATAACCCTCGACAGGGGGCGTTCAAATCCCATCAACCACCAGATGGTGAAAGACCTGGCGGCCTGCATACAGGAATTGGATGCGGACAGTAATGTAGGCGGCGTAATTATAACCGGCAAGCCGGGCTTTTTTTCATCGGGTATCGACCTGATGGAAGCTTACGATTATAACGAGGAACAGATCAAACAATTCTGGGTGGATTTTTTGGCTTTGCCGAGGGCCTTAGCATCATTTAGTAAGCCTTTGGTGGCTGCCATAAGCGGACATAGCCCGGCTGGTGGTTGCGTAATAGCGCTTTGCTGCGACTATAGGTTTATGGTCGACGGACAATTCATTATCGGCCTTAATGAAATACCCGTAGGCATTGTTGTGCCCGATGGTATTTTTAACCTGTATTCGTTTTGGCTGGGCAAGCGCAAGGCTTATCAGTACATTATGGAAGGCAAGCTATTGGATGTAGCCGGGGCATTACAGGCAGGTTTGATAGATGAAATAACCACGGGAGAAGACCTGTTATCATCTGCAGAAAAAAAAATAAGGGCCTATATGCAGCTTAACCCGGTTGTTTGGAGCACAAGCAAGCTAAACCTGCGCAAAGAATTGATAGCTCAATTAAATGCCGACCAAACTGCTATGCTTGATACCATGCTAAAACAATGGTGGGCGCCCGAAACACGAAAGGGACTGCAAATGATGATAGAAAAACTAAAAGCAAAATCGGCCCAAAACCAATAATTATGAGCGCTACTACAAATTACCAGGGCATGTTAAGGGATGATGCCTTAAAAGGAAAAACCATAATTATTACAGGCGGTGGCACAGGTTTGGGCAGATCAATGGGTACTTATTTTTTGAAGCTGGGCGCTAACCTGGTTATCAGCAGCCGCAAGCTGGATGTATTACAAAAAGCAGCCGATGAAATGATAGCCGAAACTGGTGGGAAAGTTATAGCGGTTGCCTGCGATGTACGCAAATATGATGAGGTTGAAAATATGTTGCAGCAAGCCATTACCGCCTTTGGCCAGGTTGATGTGTTGTTGAACAATGCTGCCGGGAATTTTATATCACCAACGGAACGGTTATCGGCCAACGCATTTGCGGCAGTTATTGATATTGTGCTGAAAGGTTCGGCAAATTGTTCGCTGGCTTTGGGTAAGTACTGGATAAAGGAGAACATCGCAGGGAATATTTTGAATATAGTCACCACTTATGCCTTTACAGGTTCAGCTTACGTGGTGCCGTCGGCATGTGCCAAGGGCGGGGTTTTGGCTATGACGCGTTCATTGGCAGTTGAATGGGGCAGGCACGGCATACGTACAAATGCTATTGCGCCAGGGCCGTTCCCTACCAAGGGTGCATGGGATAAATTGTTGCCCGGCGACATGGCCAAACAATTTGATTTTAAAAACCGTGTGCCGCTTAAACGTGTGGGCGATCACCAGGAACTGGCTAATCTTGCCGCTTTTTTAGTGTCGGATTTTTCGGGCTATATAAATGGCGAGGTGATAACTATTGATGGCGGCGAATGGCTGCAGGGTGCAGGTCAATTCAACGCGCTTGAAATGGTACCCGCTGATATGTGGGATATGATAGAACAGGCTACACGGAAATAGCCGGCGGCCTGTTCTCAATTAAAAAAAGGGATAGGTAAAATATTAACCCGCCGCCTCGAGGTCGCTAATTTTTTTTTGAAGCTTTATAATGTCTTTGGTGAGACTTTTCACCTTCTTCTGGTCTTTATCCAGTTGCTTCTGTGCATCATTCGCATCTTTTGTATCATCCGATGCCTGGCTGGCTGCTTTCTCGGCTTTTTTTGCATCGCTTACGCTGCCGCCAACCGCTTTATTCGAGGCTTTTTTACTTTCCTCTTGCGAATCGTGCGATTTACTTAGCGCATCCTGCAATTTTTGCTGGTCTGCTGGGATCTTGTTTTGGTATTCGGTCGAATCGCTTTTAAGCTTGAGCAATTTATCATTGAGTTCAGCAACCTTTGGATTGGTAACTATTTTAGCCGTATCATTTTTCATGATGGCATTGTTAGGTTTAACAGCGGCCTGTGAATGGAACGCGAAACCTATTATCATTAAAACAAAGAATATTTTTTTCATGGTAATTGATATAAATCAATATTGTTTTTTGTAAGAATCTCTCCGAGGTGGAACACTATTAACAAACCCATCTTCAAGTATCTCACCCACCCCGAAGAGATCATCACATCATCGCAAATAAAGGCAATAGGAGTGGTTCGGGTGAAGTGGTTTCGACATATAGCGGTTTACAGCCGACAGAATAATTGATACAGCAGGCGGGAATAATTGAATAAATTAATCATTACAGTGGTGCGACATATATTGCACATTGATTAATTTAGCCATATGACATTTGGCGATAAGGTTATTCAATTTAACAAGCAACTGGAATACAAGGGGGCGTTATTGCCTGATGGCATACGCATAATGAACCCGTTTAAAGAGTACGAACAAACAATGGTGATAGCGAATAGCTTCTACCATAAATATTATAACGATAACAAGCCCCGGCACATTATATTAGGAATAAATCCCGGCAGATTTGGTGGGGGTTTAACCGGTATCCCGTTTACCGACCCTAAACGACTGGTGACGGAATGCCATATACCTTATGAGGGCAAAGTAACGCATGAACCATCATCGGTATTTATATATGAAATGATAAACGCGTATGGCAGTGTGGAGGCATTTTATAAACGGTTTTACATCAACTCACTTTTCCCGCTTGGTTTTGTTACGGTTGATGCTAAGGGGAAGGAAAAGAATTACAATTATTACGATAGCAAGGAGCTGATAAACGCGGTAAAGGGTTTTATTGTAACCAATATAAAAACACAAATTACCCTGGGTGTTGAAACCGATGTTTGCTTTTGCCTTGGCACAGGTAAAAACGAAGTTTTTTTACGCAATTTGAATGAGGAGCATCGTTTTTTCAAAACTATCGTAGCGCTTGAACACCCGAGGTTTATTATGCAATATAAAACCCAAACCAAACAATTTTATATCGATAAATATGTTTCGGCATTTAAAGCCGTAAGTAATTAAAAACAATAAATAACGCACCATGCTGCAAAACAGGGTAGACCCATTTGGGAACATTATAAAAACAAGTGCAAGGGGCCTGTGGATGGGCAACCGCGGGATATTGCATAACGACCATAAAGAAATACTAAGACCATTTAAGTTAAAGGCATGGCTGATATGTAAGCTTGAATTCAACGGCCGTAAAAGGCAGGTTATGGCGCCGCACCGCTATACAGAATTGTTTTTTATGGATGAAGCCACCGCTTTTGCTGCCGGTCACCGGCCATGCTTTGAGTGCCGCAGGCAGGATTATAACCGGTTCAAATCATTTTGGCTAAAGGGTAATCCAGAATATGGCTTTGATGAAAAAACGTCGTTCCAAAAAATTGATGATATTTTGCATAAAGAAAGAATGGGCCACGACAAATCGAAAATAACCTTTGAGGAACAGGCTGGCCAACTGCCTGATGGCACGATGGTTTTGGTTAATGATAACCCATATTTAATCGCAGGTGGCATGATGTATCTATGGTCGGCGTATGGGTATGGAAAGGGGATAGCCCTTCCGGTTAAAGATAAATTGACAGTATTAACACCACGATCGGTTATAAATGCTTTCAGGGCAGGGTATGTACCGCAAATGTCGTTACCC
>Ga0206874_1234_pt1 | contig 12826 bp, 11 predicted proteins | sample Alteio_BWOrgCont_12_FD_152629 | JGI IMG/M metagenome (GOLD analysis project Ga0206874, IMG submission 152629) | Enriched cells from forest soil in Barre Woods Harvard Forest LTER site, Petersham, Massachusetts, United States -... | ecosystem: Environmental > Terrestrial > Soil > Temperate forest >...
TTAGCGGCTCAATATCAATGTATTCTTCCTGCAGTATGTTATAATCAATAAAGCTTTTTTCCTGGCTAAGTATCTGGGCTATTTCTTTTGATGATAGGTGTGATATTAATTCGGCCTTCTTTTGCTGCAGCCTTAAGGCTATATGGTGATAAGATATTCTTTCGAGCGAAAACAAAATAAGCGTGCCTGTAAATAATATAATAGCCAGTTTGGTTAAGGCATTATATAAAGCAAGTTTAAATTGTAGTTTCATTTGTATTTAGTCATTAAGTCATTACGCTTCGCTGTCATTAGTCATTGCATATTCATATAGGCCATTGTTCTGTAATGACTAATGACACAATGACCCCAATGACTATTAAATGTTTATCCTGTATCCAATACTCCTGACAGTCTCAAACCAGTCGATGGGCGCAAATTGCGATAGTTTTTTACGCAGGTTTTTTACATGCACATCAACAAAGTTCGAGTCGGAATTTATTTCGAGTATATCGCCCCAAACATGCTCAGTAAGGTTTGTGCGCGATATTACCCGCTTTTTATTCAGCACCAGGTAATTGAATATTTCAAATTCTTTTTTTGTTAAATTTATCCTGTCATCATTATAATAAAGGGTACGGTTCTGTATGTTTATTCTAAAACCCCTTATTGCTATCTCATTACTTTCAAGTTTATGTTTGCGGCGGGTTATGGCATGTATGCGGGCCAGCAGCTCGTTTAATGAAAACGGCTTTGCAAGGTAATCATCAGCGCCCTGCTCCAGGCCGGATATGCGATCGTCAACAGAACCACGGGCAGTTAAAATAATTACAGCATCTTCACGGTCCTTTAATTTTTTCAGCGTCATCAGCAGGTCGAAACCGTCGCCATCGGGCAGGCCCAGGTCAAGCAATATAAAATCATAGTTATTAACCAATATTTTTTCTTCGGCCGATCTTTTGGTATGGGCGTTTTCAACGGTAAAACCTTCTTTGGTTAAAAATTCATATACTTCGAGCACCAGGCTTTTCTCGTCTTCAACAATCAATATGTTCATATAAGGGCAAAATAAAACATAAAGCTAACGAATTAAGTATACAGGTATTATAAATAATACATTGCAATATTGCGGTAATATAAATAAAGGTTTGTAAAATTACCCAAATCAATTTCTATATATTGCTGTTAATTACTAAAGTTGCTTTTTATATATGAGATTATCTGTCGAGCGAAAACCAATAAGAGTATACCCTGATCCGAAACGTGTTATAGCCAGGTTTTTTTTTAACGGTAACGACCGTGCCAAAGAGGTTATCCAGCGGGTAATGGATATAAGCGAAGACGAAGCATTTGGTATCATATCGCCATTATTGCAGGAATATTCAAAACGGCACCGCAATATAACACGGGTTTTGAACCGCCATTGCAGCAAATTAAAACCGCTTATTGCCGATCTTAATATTGATTATGACACCCTTACCGTTTACCGTAAGCTGCTGATCGGCTCGTATTTTACACATGAATATTCAATTGAATCGGCTGCATTTTTTAACCCCTCGATAGTTGATGACCCCGACCAAAGCGAATTAAAGGAAGGCGAAAAACGCATGATCATCAGCTTCAGGGCGGTTGGCGAGGGGCATATATCGTCTATAACATTCCGCAGGGCATTAATAGATAAGAATAACGATATAACCGTTTTGCCTGCCGGTAGCTATATTGATGAAGCCGAAATTGTGCGTAACGCAGTCTATAACAAAAAACTGTTTTTTGATAAAGCCGTTGCCACACAAATAAATATTGATGTTTTAAAAGAAGTGGAGGGCAAGCTCGACCATCATTTTGAATACTCGAACCTGCGCAGCATTATACTTGATTCGCAAAAATTGCAGGAAGACGACCTGAAGAAACTGGAATACGACAAGGTATTATGGCTGGCCGATTCTTATTACGAGATCGTATTTTCGCTGGATACCGATATATCGGACAGGGTAATATTCCCTATATCTGAATATGAGCGCAAGGGGATTGAAGATGCCCGCTTTGTGGAGTTCAGGCACGACGATGGCTCGAGCGTTTACTACGCCACCTATACCGCTTATGATGGCGCGCTGATAATGCCCAAACTGCTGCAAACAAATGATTTTTATAATTTTAAGATAATGCCCCTATATGGTGCAGGGGCGCAAAACAAGAACCTGGCACTGTTCCCCCGTAAAATTAACGACAAGTATGTAATGATCTCGCGCATTGATGGCTGCAATAACTACATCATGTACTCTGACAAAATAAACATTTGGGAAAAGCCCGTTTTGCTGCAAAAACCCAAATTTACCTGGGAGTTTATTCAAATTGGCAATTGCGGCTCGCCCATTGAAACTGAAGCCGGCTGGCTGATGATAACCCACGGCGTTGGCCCTATGCGCAGGTATGTACTTGGTGCGAGCCTGTTAAAGCTTGATGATCCTGAAGTGGAAATAGGTCGCTTACTTGAACCTATGCTGATACCCAATAGCGACGAACGCGAAGGTTACGTACCAAATGTGCTGTACTCATGCGGGGCGATAGTGCATAATGGCAAACTCATTATTCCTTATGGTATATCTGATTCATCAACCGGTTTTGCCGAGGTTGACCTGGGCGAGCTGATCAATAAACTGATCGAGGATAAGGCTATATCAAACAAAAATGAGAAGCTTGCGGAGAAAGCGGCGGTATCAGGCTAATATTTGTTGGTAAAGGCGCAAATAATCATCCACCATCTTCTCGCTTGAAAATTCTGCTGTGGCCCATTCCCGGCAATCTATTCGGTTAATGTTACCTATTCTTGAAACGGCTTTAACAGCCCCTTCAATATCATCAACTAAAAAGCCAGTCTTTTCGTGCTTTATCAGCTCCGGCATCGAGCCTTTGTTGAAGGCTATTACGGGCGTACCGCAAAGCATGGCTTCGGCCACGCTCATGCCGAAGGGTTCATTAAAGTTTATAGGGTGCAGCAGGGCCAATGCTTTGCCCAGCAAGGCATTCCGTTTCTCCGGCCCGGCGTGGCCAATGTATTGTATTTGCTCATTTAGTTCCGGTTCTATCTTTTCCTTAAAATAGCCCTCATCCTGTATAATGCCGGCTATCAGTAATTTTCTTTTACTTTTCTTGGCGATGGAAATAGCTTCGGCAGTGCCTTTATCGTGGTGTATGCGGCCGAAGTATAACAGATAATCATCGGGCTGTTCCATAAAGTCAAAATCCCGTATATTCAGGCCATTATATACCGTTGCTATGTAATCCAGTTCGGCGCTGCGGTCGGCATTGCTGATGGACACATAATGGTTGGTAGCGTTGTATTTCTTATATACGGGGATGATCCTGGGCGATGAAAACCCATGTATAGTAGTAATAACCGGCGTTTTGATGAGCCGGGAATAGGTGAGGGGTAAAAAATCAAAATTATTATGAATAATGTCGAACCCGCCGGCCTTCTCCATCAAATTGCTGATGTGCAGGCATTCTAATACCTTGGCGTCCTGTGTGCGGTCTTCCTCATAGCCTTGTTCACATATCGCTTCCAGTTTCCCGGCGGTAACGGAATCGCCCGTGGCAAATAGTGTTACGTCAAGCCCTTTTTTTACCAGCCCTTCGGCAATGTTCGATGCTATTTGCTCCCATGGTCCGTAATGCCTGGGCGGTGTCCGCCAGGCAACGGGCGATAATATGGCTATCTTCATTTAACAAATTTCCATTTTCTTGGTCGATTTGTTGTATTCATACTCCAATTCAAACGCTTCCAATACGGTAAGGTGCGATATTAGGTATGCTAAGGTGCTTTCGGCACCCTGGTTACGGTTTATGCCTGTTGGCAGCAAGCCATCGCAACAGCCCTTGGTTTCATGGTCAAATAATGGGGCGCGTAAGGTATTTTCGCCCAGGAACCATTTATAGCAAAGGAACATTTTTTCAATATATTCGGGCTCCCTGAATATCTGGTAAGCCTGGAAATGCATCAGCACCATGGCCATAGTTTCAATTGCCTGCTGGTCAAATGCCGGGAAAACGCCGCCGCGATAATACCAGCCATCATTGCCTACAGGGCTTAAATACCCGTTTGATAATGTTACCTTATCTAAAAATGCCATACTGCTCATGGCTATTTGTTTGGCTTTTTCGTTCCCCGTTATTTCGGCTGAATGTAACAGTGCCAAAGGAAGAATGGCATTATCATAAGTCATTTTCTCCTCAAACCATTGCCAGTCGGCTGATTGTGTGCCTTCGTAGGCATCTATCAACGGCTGGGTAAGGTCGACTAACTGTTTCACCATGCCATCATCGGTAGGGAAAATCTCGAGGTACAGGCTAATACCTATAATGGTGTTTGCCATCCCCCTTAAATGTTTCAGCTTGCTAAAATGCGGGAATGATTTGCCGAATATCTCTAATGCAAACTCACGATACGAGTTACTGGCTGCGCAACTGATCAAATGCCCCAATGCCCATATCGTGCGGCCGAATGAATCTTCAGATCCCACTTCATCCAAATATTGGCGATTAAAACTTAAAAAATTACGAAAGTTGCCATCATCAGTTTGCATGTAGTGGATGTAACTAAGGTACACCGGCAACAGCTCAAATGCCTCCTTACTTTTATTGCGCTGGTAAGCCATAAGCGCCATTATCAGCGCGCGGGCATTATCATCAAGACAATAGCCCTCTTTTAAATTTGGTATGCCGTATTTGGCATGTTGCACAATACCGGTATCATCAGTTAAGCGGATTACGTGCGTAAGACTGAACTTTGGCAATATTTCCGGGTCTACAATGCTGTTACGCAGTATCTTATCGCTAAAGTCGTGCGTACGGCAGGCTTCCTGGGCCACTTTAATATACTCGGCGCCTACTACCGGCCAGCGTAGGTGCAAACCGTATTCGTACGCGTTCTCTTTCAATTCGTTTAAAACCCGTTCCTGGTCAAGCAGCTCATTAACAATATCGGCCAGCGCGTCAATATCCTTAAAATCAAAAAGGCGGCCGCGGTTATCGGCCAGCAATTCGGTAGCGTGCCAATATGGGGTTGATACCACAGCGGCGCCTGCACCAACAGCGTAAGATAGTGTACCGCTGGTGATTTGCGCCTCGTTAAGATAGGGTGTTACATATATTTCGCAAGCGGTAAGGTAATTAACCAGCTCTTCTTCTGTTACGAACTTATTGATGAAGGATAGATTATTGGATACTCCCAATTGCGCGGCAAGTGTTTTTAAATGGTCCCTGTATTCTTCACCCGAACTTTTTATAACACCGGGGTGGGTATTGCCCAGCACCACGTACATAACATCGGGGTGTTTTGCAACTATTTTTGGTAGCGCCTTTACTACAGTTTCAAGGCCCTTGTTGCGGCTTATAAGGCCGAAAGTTAGCAGCACCCGGTGGTTTTTAAACTGCGATAAATTACTAACCGGGTTTTCTTCCGGTGCCTCCACGTCGGGTACGCCATGTTCTATTATTTGTATTTTATCGGCAGGTACATCATAAATAGTAGTTAAAAACTCAACCGCCCGGTTACTCATTACTATGATTTTTGACGATTGCTCGGCGATCTCGCGTATGATGATGCGCTGCACATAGCTGGGGTCTTTCAAAACAGTATGCAGGATAGATATAAGCGGCTTCTCCAGCCTGTTTATCAGCGGTAATATATATATGCCGCTTTCGCCGCCATAAATACCAAATTCGTGTTCCATTATACAGGCATCAACATTACTGGTATTAATATAATTGGCAGCGCGTATATAATCTTTCTGATGATTTTGGCGTATGATATACTTTACCTCCTCGGGATATTCATATTCATGCATGTCTTCAGAATCATTCAGTGCCACCACAAAGCCGCCTTCCGATAAGGTGTTCCTTTTCGGAAAATTGGCGTTAATAGCACGCATTAGGTTTTGATTAAAGGTAGCGATCCCGCATTCACGAGGTGGATAGGTTGATATATATGCTAATTTCATAAGGTGTTAAAAGATGTTTTTGTGTTATAATTAAAATCCCCGCACCGGCATGTATTGTCTGTTAAAACAGACGGATAAGAGTTGTATCTATTGGTTTAAACCAATTTAGACACACATTTTGTGCTTTTAAGCACTGTTATGATATAATTGCATAAACCATACCAGTTAACTAAAACTATAAGGTATATAATGGGTAGAATGTTTGTGCGTAATAAAATAGTTGCACAATAATGACGGTAGAAGGGCGTCGAATTTGGACTAAGTTAATCATTTTGAAATGCATTAGCTAGTTTGATATTCGTTATAGGTTGATAATCGTTTCTATTTAATACGATAAAAACTTTTAAATGGTTCGGCCTGGCTGTTAGGGAGAAAATTAACTATAATACGCTATTGCCTCCAGTATCACTGCGCAGGCTTTTCTTATTTCATCATGGGTGATGATGAGCGGGGGCGCAATACGCATGGAATTGCTGCAATGCAAAAACCAGTCGACAATTACGCCATTGGCTATGCAGCGGTCGATTATTTTTTTATTCAGCTCAAAACTTTCCAGTTCAACAGCCAGCATAAGGCCCTTGCCGCGTATTTGTTTTATTGAGGGATGTACTAATAGCGATCTGAACAACTCTTCTTTTTCGGCAACCTGGTTGCATAGGTTTTCTTCCAGTAAAACTTCCAGCGCTGCCAGTCCTGCCGCGCAGCATACAGGGTGGCCGCCAAATGTTGTGATATGCCCCAGTATTGGGTTCTCCTTGAGCACCCCCATAATTTCATGAGATGCAGCGAACGCGCCAACCGGCATACCACCGCCAAGGGCTTTTGCCAGCAGCAATATATCGGGCGTGATGCCATAATGCTCAAACGCGAATAGCTTGCCGGTACGGCCAAAAGCGGCCTGTATCTCATCTAATATAAGCAAGCTGCCTGTTTTATCACAACGCGCGCGTAATGCCTGCATATAAGCGGCATCAGGCACACGGATGCCGGCCTCGCCTTGTACGGTTTCAATAATAACGCAAGCGGTTTCATTGGTTATCAGGGCAAGATCATCGATGTCATCAAAGCGGATAAAATTAACTCCCGGTAACAACGGGCGATAGGCTTGTTTAAATTCCTCGTTGCCCATTACACTTAAAGCGCCGTGGGTACTGCCATGGTAGGAATTACGGCAAGCGATGATCTGCTTTCGCCCGGTATAGCGTTTGGCTAATTTCAGCGCGCCCTCCACAGCCTCGGCGCCCGAATTGGTAAAATAAACCGATCGCAGGGTTGGCGGGAATATCGAGATCAGCTTTTCGGCAAAGCGCACCTGCGGGGTTTGCACATATTCGCCATAAACCATCAGGTGCATGTATTTATCAACCTGCTGCTTTACGGCTTCAATAACCTTTGGATGGCTATGCCCCAAATTACTTACGCCAATGCCCGAAATAAGATCGATATAAGCTTTCCCAGCGCTATCATACATATAAACACCTTCGGCCCGTTCAAATTCAAGTAATAGCGGGAAACCGGTTGTTTGCGCGTTGTTGGCAAGGAAAAGCTGGCGTAGCGTGGGCATGGGGCAAAAATAGTCAAAAGTCTTAAGCCGGAGGTCTTAAGTCGGATTTTCTTTAGAAAACAACATTATTTCTGACTATGGACTTTAAACTAAAGACTACCGACTAAGGATTATTTGCAGAGTAAAATAGCCGGAAGTCTTAAGTAAGATTTTCTTTAAAAAAACAACCTTAGTGCTGACTAATGACTTAGAACTAAAGACTCCAGACTTATTGATTAGGCGGGGGCGGGGGGCCGCCACGTTCTGATAATTGCCTTACCAGTTCGTCGTTAAATTCGCGTTCGGCTTTGTAAAGTTCGCTAACCTTATCGGGTGGCAGCACTTTAAGGAAAGCGTTATTGAATTTCATTTTTATCTGTACTATCTGGTTCTCGTAAAACAGTTCCCGGTTTATTTGCTCGGAGCCATTGACAGAGTTAAAGCTATTTAGCCTTTTTAACCTGCGCACATTAAATAACTCCTGCTGGTATTCCTGGTATAGCGGGAAAAACCGCTGCGCTTGCCATGGGGATAGATTTAGCCTGTTCCTGATGAAATTTATTTTGATAGCGCCTACCCTGCGTTCAGGGTCCTGGTTATTCACCCGGTTATAGTTATTCGTACGGACATAGCGCCTGCCAGGTACAATACGGTATACCGGTACCTGTGCGTAAGTATCATAACTCCAACAAAAAACAAGCAGCAGAACAGAAATATATTTAAGGAACTTATTCATTATTAATTGTTATTGTCAAGATCGTTCTGTAAAGCGTTGCTTAAGCCGGCATCATTAACGGGTGCATTTTCATCAATAACGGTATGCTGTGTTTCAGTTGGATCAACATCATCCTGCAAATAGCTTTGTATATCGCCGATTGAAACGGTTGACAGCTGCTGATGCAGGAATGATTTATTGTGTGTTGTAACCGGGGTGGCAGACCTTTGAACCAGCAGGCCGGTACCTACCACTACAGCCAAACAAGCTGCAGCAGCATATTTAAACGCCGACGAGGCAAACATCCTTCTTACTACGCCCTTGCGTTTAACCATACCCTGGTTAACGGTTTTATTTAAAATAGCCTTGTTCAGCTTTTCAAAATAATCTTCGGGCACTGTAAAGCTTTCCTTTTCGTTCAGCGTTTCCTCAACTATTATGCGGGCGCTGATCTGCTGCTCCATATCTGCGAAATAGTTTTCGGGAATGGCGTGGCCATCCGCGTCATTATTTACGTAGGCTTCAATGTTTATCCTGCTTTGTATATTGCTGCTCAACTCATCAAAATAATTTTCGGGAACGGCATGGCCATCCAGGTCATTATTTACGTATGCGTCGATATTTATCCTGCTTTGTATATTATTGCTTAGTTCATCAAAGTAATTTTCGGGCACAGTGAAGCCCTTATCGCTCCTTAATTGTTCTAAATTAACAGCCGATATAATGTTCTGTTCCAACTCATCAAAATAGCCTGGGGGCACTGTAAACGGGTTATTTTCATTAACCTGTTTAAGTGACATGAACTCGTCCAGCCATTTTCTGCTCTCCATATCTCTTTTCATATCTCTTGTTAGATGAAATTTTGATGAAATGGTTTAATCGGTTTTTAAAATTAATCTTTTGAAAGTAAAAAAGCTTCAATTTTTTTCACCGCAAGGTGAAAAGATGCCTTTAACGCGCCTACACTTGTACCCACTACGTCTGATATTTCTTCGTACTTCATATCCTCGTAGTACTTCATGTTAAATACCAGCCTTTGTTTATCGGGCAGGGTAAGCAATGCTTCCTGTAATTTGCGCTGCGCTTTGTCACCATCAAAATAGCTTGAATCGGCCAAAGTATCCGCCAGCGAATAATCCACATCATCAAGCGATATATTGTTCTTCTTCTTTTTGTTGTTAAGGAAGGTGATGCATTCATTAGTGGCAATGCGGTACATCCAGGTGTACAGCTGCGCATCATTGCGGAAACCGGGCAGGTTTTTCCAAACTTTTATGAATACATCCTGGGCAATATCGTCGGCATCGTCATGGTCAATAACCATGCGGCGGATATGCCAGTAAATTTTTTGCTGGTATTTTTTTAGCAGCAGGTTAAAAGCCTCGTTCCGTGTTCGCTCATCCTGGAATTTGCTTAGTATCTCTGCATCATCAACCTGTACCGACATATATTATATTTATGTATTAAAATAAGTATTAAGCTGTTTTTGTTTGGTAGATTAATACGGGTATAAGGCGAAAGTAACTATTATTGGGCATGATGTGCAAATTTATTTGGGATGAACGTACTAATGGGTAATAAATGTTAATTTGATATGATAAATAATATAAGGCGTTATACATGCTTGTAAACAATTTTGAATTAACATATTTTTGTACAGATCAATAGAAAATATCATGGAATTAGTTTTAAAATCAAACAATGAACAAAGCATTGCAAAGATTATCGCTTTAGCAAAGAAACTTGATGTGACTATTGAAAAGAAAACCTTAAAGGCTGATAAAGAAAACAAGGCAATTAAAGAACGCATTTTAAATTTTAAAGCTGCTTCTCCACCTTCATTTGGTGATGCTGAAAACTGGCAAAGAGGAGTACGTAAAGATCGCAATTTAGGCTAAAGCCTTTGATGCTTATACTTTTAATCCGTTGGCTGAAGCCAACGGCAATAAAAATGAAATTGGTTGGGCGTTTAAAACGATTGCCGTCCCCTTTAGGGGACGGATAAAATAAAGTTAAAGTGGGCTTTAGCCCCCAACCAGTGAGATAAATTACACCAAATCCAGCACCTGTTGCGATGAATTCTTGGTATCAACCTTATCAATTATTTTTTTGATAATGCCGTTCTCATCAATAATAAAGGTGGTGCGGGCGGTGCCCATGTATTTTTTGCCATACATGTTCTTTTCAACCCAAACGCCGTAATTCTCAACTATTTGTTTGTCATTGTCGGCAATAAGGGGGAAGGGCAGGCTGTATTTGCTCTCGAATTTTTTGTGCGATTTTTCATCATCGGTACTCACACCAATTACCTGGAAACCTTTACCCAGTAACGACTGGTAGTTATCCCTGAAATCACAGGCCTCGGCGGTACAGCCTGGGGTGTCGTCCTTCGGGTAAAAATACAGTATCACTTTTTTGCCTTGGTATTGCGATAGGGTAACAGTATTGCCGTTTTGGTCCTTCGCGGTAAAATCGGGGGCTTTGTCGCCTGCTTTTAGTGTTGTCATGATTGATTATCTGTAAAAATCTGCTTTAAATGTCGATGCGTTGTTTACCTGGTCGGTAACAGTCAGCTCAAAGGTATGTTTGCCTGTGCCAATGCTATCATCAAAGGTATAACTTAGTATTTTACTTTTATAGTCCCATTTCATCAGCACCCAGTTTCCGTCGATATAACCCATGTAACCTTTTACGCCCGATCCATAATCGCCTATCTTCACATGTATGGCCTGCTTGGCCTTCATGTTGCCGCCGTTAACAATGTTTAGGGGGTGTATGTATGGCGCTTCGGTATCCAGCTTAATAAAATATTCGCCAAAGGAGTGGGGCTGCGCCTTCACGTAACCGCCATCATAAGTGCCGCCTTCGTAAACACCCTCACTGTTTACAATTACCGCTTTATCGGCACGCCAGCCGGGTAGAGTGGTGTCGGGCTTTATCCACAGGTCGTAACTGTCATTTATGGAGGTGTAATGGTTGTGTATTTGGTAAGTTGATGAATAGGCGCCCGGTTTGCGCGGCAGTTCGGCAAAGGTAAAGTCAATATCATCATATAAATTTCCCGGCGGGATGCTTACCTTAACCTTGTCGGTACTAAATGTGTTCAATTGGTTATAGTGAAATAGAATACCAGCCGGTTTCCCTGCGGTAAGATGCTGCACATTGCTGCCCGACTTAACTTTTAAGGTTAAGGTTGATGTATTGCCGGCAACATCCCTAACCACGTATTCGATGGTGTGCAACGAATCATCGTTAAATGTTATAATGCCCCGGTTTATGGCCTGCGGATATAGCGTTATTTTACTGCCCGGCAGCACAAAGCATTTTTGGATGAACTGCCTCGACTTTAAAAATTGCGGGTAATCAATAAACGCGTTTATGGCATGTGTTTGGTCGAATGCGAAATGTTCGGCGGCAAAGGTAAATACGTCTTTGCCATCAAGTTTTAATTCGATGGAATATACGCCATTGTGCGCCATTGAAGTATTGGTAATATCATAGGCTGTAATGCCAAAACCAACATCGCCGCTTACTTCAATAACGTGTGGCTTTAACAAATGATAGTTGCCGTTCGAGCCGGTTACTGCAAGCAGGTCGCGCTGTGTTTTTTCGCTGAAGGGCATGCCGTTAAAGTGATAAATACAGGCGGTGCCCAATATCGGTGGTTTATCATCGGGAATAGTAAGGCCGAACAGTTGGGGGTTGATGGTTTGCTCGGTTTCGGTATCCCTAACTTCAAAATGTAAATGTGGCCCCGCCACCGCGCCCGTATGGCCCGATATGGCTATCACCTGCCCCTTGGTTACCGGCATTTGCAGGGGCAGCAGGTTAAAATCAACAATATCGCATTTTACTTGTACCTGATAGTCATGTACCAATTTTGCGATTTCGGGACTAAAGTTTTGCAGGTGACCGTAAACCGTGGTAAAACCATTTGGGTGCGTAATGTATATGGCATTGCCAAAGCCGCCAAATTGCACCCGCAGGCGCGAAACAAAGCCATCGGCAGCGGCATGTACGGGGTAGCCGTCCTGCTGGTTGGTACGGAAATCAAGTCCGGAATGGAAATGGTTTGGCCGCAGTTCGCCAAATGAGCCAACGATTTTTGGCGGCAGATCAAGCGGGTAGCGGAAATAATCTTTTGGGTAAGCCCGGGTTTGCACAACATCCTGCGCCAAACAATTTAAAACAAGGCCCGAAAACAACAGTAACAGCGCAAGCAGTCTTTTTATCATGCTTACTTAACAAAAAAATCAAGTAATTTATTATCTCCGATGTAACCTTCCAGGTGGTCGCCCACATTTACTTTGCCAACCCCGGACGGGGTGCCTGTAAAAATAAGGTCGCCTTTTTTCAGGGTGATGTATTGCGAAACAAAAGCTATGATACTTTCGAACGAAAACAGCAGCATGTTTGTGTTGCCGCTTTGTTTGGTTTGGCCGTTTATATCAAGCCTGAAATCGATATTGTACAGGTCTTTAAAATCTGATTTAGGCAAAAATGTGCTTATTGGCGCTGAAGCGTCAAATGCTTTGGCCAGTTCCCAGGGCAAGCCCTTTTCCTTGTGGCGGCTTTGGATGTCGCGGGCAG
>Ga0206874_1235_pt1 | contig 12811 bp, 12 predicted proteins | sample Alteio_BWOrgCont_12_FD_152629 | JGI IMG/M metagenome (GOLD analysis project Ga0206874, IMG submission 152629) | Enriched cells from forest soil in Barre Woods Harvard Forest LTER site, Petersham, Massachusetts, United States -... | ecosystem: Environmental > Terrestrial > Soil > Temperate forest >...
TTTTATTATATAAATCGAAATAAATTGTTGATTTTTTGAATAAAAGCATTAAAAAACTATGCTTTAAAACATTTCATGAGCAAATCAGGAAACAATCCTAATAAAATTATTAAAAACGATATACTTATTGCAAAAATTAAGATGTTATAAGATTTTATTGCAGGGTTTATAGCTATTTCAGTCCTTTTCAGGAATAAATTGAGTGGTATTTTAATGTAATAGAACAGGGACACTACGGTAGTTAAAGCTCCGGTGGTCATCAAAATCAACAGCCAAAGATTGTGATCTTGCTGATAGATATTATAAACTGCCGAAAAAACGAACAGCTTCCCGGCAAAGCCTGCTGTAACCGGTAAGCCGGTTAATGATATAAGCACAATAACAAAACATACCGATGCAACAGGATATTTGTGACCCAAACCTTTGTATCCGTCTAAGTCTTCGGCTCCGGCTACATTGGTAAAATATGTTGCAAGCATTAGCGCTCCTATATTTGCAATGCTATAAACTGCAAGATAATATACAATGGCCGACACCCCGGTAACGGTAAAGGGTACAAGAGCCATCAGTGCAAAACCTGTATGCCCTATACTTGAATAAGCCAGCATCCGCTTAACATTACTTTGCAATACGGCCGCAAAATTACCGGCAATCATGGTGATAACGCCAATCAAAGATAAAAGCAGTCTGAAATCAATAATTGTGCGGTTGGTAAAAAAAACAAAAGGAGTTAAAAAATTAACCAGTAAGGCAAAGGCCGCAATTTTCGGCAAAGTTGATAACCAGGCCGTAACCGGCGTTGAGGCCCCCTGGTAAATATCGGGCACCCAAAAATGCAGGGGGACAAAAGACAACTTAAACCCTATCCCCACCAGCACCAAAATCAAGGCAAAAGAAGCCGGCAACGTATTTATCCGTAATAGGTTATACAAAAAGTTTCCGGAAAATAAATTAAGCTCACCGCTAAAGCCGTATAATAATGATATGCCGTACAGCATTATAGCCGACGAGGCGGCGCCAAATAGTACATATTTTAGCCCGGCTTCGGCACTAAAAGCATTTTCGGAACGGTAGGCTACCATCAGGTATGAAGCAATAGAAACTATTTCGACAGCTAAATAAATTGATAACAAGTTTATTGCCATCACCATTAAATGCAAACCAAAAACTGAACCGATGGCAATGGAGTACAGATCAGAAAGGCCCTTTGGATGTGCGTTCAACCTGTCGTCCCAACTGAAATACAGCAGCAGTATAAAGGCCAGCGCATCAATAATAAACTTAAAGTTGATGGTTATACGGCTGTAAAACAGCATCCCGCTGAATAAAAAATGCCCATTGGCCGCCTGCCCGTTTATTAACAATAATTGGACCTGACGATAATCCTGAACTAGCACCAGTAAAATACCGGCACAGGCTATTATTTTACATAACCTTTCAGAATTTTTACCGAATAACAGATCTGTTACCAAAACCAGGATAAATAATATGGCCAGGTAAATTTCGGGCATAAAATAAGGTATGCTGCCCAAAACATTGGATAAAGAGCCCGGTAAATTTGGTAACAGATCGTGCATTGGGTTAAGCTTTAAAATGTAAAAACTGTACCAAGGCAAGCACCGAATCATTGATCTTAACGAATACCAGCGATGGCATTAATCCTAAAACCAGCACCATTAGCGCCAGCGGTAGCAATGTTATTTTCTCGCGAAAATTTAAATCCGTTAGAGCTGTTTGCCATACCGAGCCGCCTTTTAAATTTACCTGCCCAAAAAACATCCGCTGCAGCGTCCATAAAAAATAAGCGGCGCCTAAGAGGATGCCTACAGATCCGCCAACTGCCATCCAATAGGGTAATAATCCATTCACTGCCGGCGATTTAAATGCGCCCATCAGCGAAAAGGCTTCACCAATGAATGCCGAAAAGCCAGGTAAGCCTAACGAGGCAAAGAAAGCGATCATTACAAAAACCGTATATTTTGGCATTAAAGTTCCCAGGCCACGGAAATGGGTGATCCCCCTGTCGTGTACCCGGTTATAAATAACCCCGGCCAAAAAGAACAGCATGGTCGATAAAAAGCCGTGACTCACCATTTGCATTACCGCTCCGCTTATTCCCTCCGCAGTTTGCGAGGCTATCCCCAGCAAAACAAAGCCCATATGCGATACTGACGAATAAGCGATCATTCTTTTCAGATCGTGTTGCGCCAAAGCATTTAATGCGCCGTATAAAATAGATATTACGCCCAAAACACCCAGCCAATATGCATCCGCGGAAGCGATATCCGGGAAAATGCCCAGGCAAACCCTGATAATCCCATACCCTCCTATCTTTAATAAGATACCGGCAAGGATAATAGACACCGGGGTCGGCGCTTCTACGTGTGCATCGGGCAGCCAGGTATGCAAAGGTACAACGGGTACTTTTATAGCAAATGCGATAAACAAAACCACAAAGCCCACCGCACGAGCCGGGAAGCCAAAAATGGTTTGATGGCTTAGTATTGAAAATGCCGATCCCGGGATATAGTTTTTAGGGTTCATCATTTGCACTATGTTAAAGGTATTGTTGCCGGTAACGGGATCCCTGACCGATAGGTAAAGGCCGATCATAACCAGCAGCATAAATACCGACCCGAATAAGGTATAGAGAAAGAACTTTATGGCTGCATACTCGCGCCTTGCACCGCCCCACATGCCAATTAAAAAGTAAAGCGGCAACAGCATCAGTTCGTAAAAAATATAAAACAGGAAAAAGTCAAGCGAACAGAACACGCCCATTACGGCCATATCCAGTATTAAAAACAATACAAAAAATCCTTTTAAATTGCTTTTTATCTCCCATGATGCCAGCGCAGCGATCACCAAAACAAAGGAGGTCATTACCAGCAGGGTAATAGATATGCCATCAATCCCTACAAAATAATCAACCTGCATTTTGCCCATTGTGCCCAGCTCAAGGTTTATCCAGGGCACTTTTTGCATAAACTGAAACTGGCTCTCGTGATTAATACCTGCAAAGGAGGCGCCTGTTTTAAAATTACAATACACCCAAATACTCATACCCAACTGTACCAGCGTAGCCAACAGGGTTATGTATTTAAAACTGTTGCGCCAGTTTGACGGCATTAATGCAATGATAAATCCAAACAGGACGGGCGTAAATATGAGGAGCGTGAGGATATTCATTGGTTAGAATCAAGAATCAAGATGTAAGATACAAGAGAGAATTTTAGTTTATCAAAGTCAGACATGTAGTGGCAGTCGATATTTATCTTTTTCCTTTCACCTTTCAGCTTTAACCCATTTAAATATTTCATATCTAAAATCTCGCATCTAAAATTAACAGAATAAATATCGCTAATATAATAGCCAGCATACTAAATAAATAGTACTGAACCTTTCCGCCCTGAAATTTGCGGGCAAAATTACCTATAGTCTCAACTATTGCAACCAGTAAATTTAAAAAGCCATCGATAATATACTGATCAATCCAGGCGGACAGCTTTGATAATACGAGGCCGGTTTTAACCAGGAGGTTAATAATACCGTCGATAATGGTACGATCGAACCAAAAAGCAGCGTTACTTAGTGCTAATATGGGTTTTACGATGGTTCTGTTATAAATCTCATCAAAATACCACCCATTAGCGGATAGCCGGAACAAAAACCCGCTTTGCGGAAAAACATTGGCTTTACGCTTTACATAAATGATATAAGCCGCATACATCACCAACAGGCTTAAAATATTTACACTTGCAGGGATCAGGGTATGATATATGTTTTCACGTTCTAATCCGTTAGTAATTGACAAACCTTTAAACAGCCAGGCGTCTTCGTACAACAGGGGATTAAATGAGAACAAAGCGAACAGACAACCAACGGCTAATAATACCAAAGGCAATTTGTATTGCCAGCCACCGTCGCTAATATGTAATTCTATACCTGGTTTAATTTGCAACACCCTCAGTTCGCCAAAAAAAACTTTTACAATTAAACGGGTTACATAAAATGCGGTGAGCCAGGTAGTGAGTAAGGCAATAATCGGTATCAGTTTAAGAATGCCGCTTTTACCATCCGACCATTCAAAAGATTGTATCAAAATGCTGTCCTTTGATAAATAACCCGATGTTAATGGCAAGCCAATTAACGCAAAGCCGCCAATTAATGCCAGTACAAAAGTAAAAGGCAGCTTTTTGCGCAAACCACCCATGTGCTGAATATTTTGCGGATCAATTTCCAGGCCGTTATCCGCTTTAATATGTGCCATTTGATGAATAACAATACCTGCTACCAGAAACAACAGCGCCTTGAAAAAAGCATGAGTCACTAAATGAAACAGGGATGATGCATAAGCGCCAATGCCCATGGCCATAACCATATAGCCCAATTGCGATATGGTGGAATAAGCCAGTATACGTTTTAAATCATTTTGCGTGAGCGCGATGGTTGCCGCCATAAAGGCTGTAAAGCAGCCAATACAGGCTAGTACAGTTAATTCGGCCCCGTTAAACAACGGATAAACCCTGCCCAATAAAAATACACCTGCCGCAACCATTGTTGCCGCATGGATAAGCGCAGATACCGAAGTTGGCCCCTCCATAGCGTCGGGCAGCCAGGTATGCAGAGGAAACTGTGCCGATTTTGCAGCAACACCTAAAAATATACCACCACAGGCTATATATTGCCATATAGCCGGCAATTGGCCCGATGGTGCCATCCATATTCCGTTTTTAATAACTGATTGCGTTATTAAGCCTTTATCGGCAAAAAGCTGAATAATATCAAACGTATGGTATTGAGCAAACAGGATAATGATGGCGGTTAACAGGCCTATATCCCCTATCCTGTTCATAATAAAAGCCTTTTTGTTGGCTTGTACTGCCTTATCGCGCGTAAACCAAAAACCGATAAGCAGGTAGGATGAAAAGCCAACCAGCTCCCAAAAGGCATAAAAAAGAACAAGACTATCAACCACCACCAAAGCCAGCATGCTGAAACAAAAAAAGCTGAGATAGGCGAAGTAACGATTAAAGTTTTCATCGTTCTTCATATAAGCGGTTGAGTAAATATGAACCGGCAATGCAATAACCGAAACCAGCAAAAGCATTAATACCGAAAGATTATTCAATAAAATACCGGCATAAATTTTAGTATCGCCAATGGTAAACCAAAGCTGCTGCTGGTGTACCTGGTGACTGTTCCATACTTTGGCAAATACAAAAGCTGATAAAACGCAGCTTATTAGTATGGCTATGGTTGAGGCCCAGCCGGCAACTTTGTTGTTTTTACCCGGATTACTAAAATTAATTATAAACGCAAGCAAAGGCAGCAACACCGCTGCGAGTGTAAAGTGAATGGTTAGTGTATCTATGGCGTTTAAAAATTCGTTCAATTTTTTTAATCTTCTTTTTTCGTAGAGACGCAATACTTTGCGTCTCCGTAATGTTTATCAAAGACGCAATACTTTGCGTCTCCGTAATGTTTATCAAAGACGCAAAGTATTGCGTCTCTACGTTCAATCTTTTAACTGGTCAATCTTCCCCGGATCAATCGTTTTATATTGCCTGTACACATTTAAAATAATTGCCAATGCTACCGCAGTTGTTGCGGCAGCAAGCACTATAGCAAACAGGGCAAATAGTTGTCCGCCATTATTCAGGCGGTCGTATTTACCAAAGGCTACCAGGTTCAATATAGCAGCATTCAGCATCAGTTCAATGCCTATCAGTATTTGTATGGCATTGTGTTTGGATACAATCATGTACAAGCCAATGCAAAACAATACCGCGCCAACTATCAAAAAATCGTTTAATGATATCATGCCCGCGTTTCCTTTCGTGATAAATGTGCAGCACCTATCAATGCTATCATCAATAAAATAGAAATAGCTTCAAATGGCAGCAAATATTTAGTCATCAGGTTAATGCCAATGTTCTGTGTCATTTCAGCATCAGGCAAAATCTCATTATTTGTCCGGATAGATTTTTTTATCCATAATAGGTTATCAGCGTCAACCTTAAACAGCACGTTTAGCAATACAATTAAAAACAAACCGGCTAATAATAGCGCAGGCAATTTACTGATGCTGATAAACTTACTGCGTTGCTGCGCCATAGCGTTCAAAGTTTCCTTGCCCGATAACATAAATGCAAAAAGTATCAGTACCAAAATGCCGCCCACGTAAATTACAATCTGGGTGATAGCTACAAAATCGGCCAGCGCTAAAACATATAATCCTGCCAGTGCAAACAGGGTGATGAAAAACATAAAGATGCAACGCACCAGGTTTTTAGTACCTGCCACAAACAATGCCGAAGCCAGCGCGATAAAGCCCATTACATAAAATAGTATCTGCGCTAAGCTCATGTACCGCCCTCCTTTTTTTGCATAGCAGCAAGCTTAGCTGCCTGTCTTTCGGCCTGCTGCTGATCAAACTCCCGTCTTTTTTCGGCGGCCATCTCTGGTGTCATATCCGAGAACTGATACGTTAGATCATTGATATCAACCACACTTTTATCATACTGATTGGTCATTACAATACACTCCGTAGGGCAAACAATAGTACAAAGGCCGCAGTACATACATTTGGCCATATCAATATCAAACTTGGCGGCATATAGCCTTTTTGTGGTGCCATCGGATGTCTGACCAATTGCTTCCGTTGCTTTAATAGCTTCAATATCGATACAATTAACAGGGCATACCTTGGCACAAAGGTCGCACACAATACAATCGTCCATTTCAACATCCAGCTGATACCGCCCTACTTCGGGGATAGGCAGGCTCTGATGCGGATATTGTATAGTATTGGTACCCTCCAGCTGTTTAAAGTAATTATTATCACTTGCAGGCAAAAGCTCCCGCTTTTTATGGGATGCAAACAAATGCCGCAGGGTGATAGATAATCCTTTAAATACAGAAGATATTGTTTTGTTCATTCCTTTAGTTCAATGGTTCATTAGTTCATTAGTTCATTAGTTTTTGGATGACAAACTTTTCACCAATGAACTAATGAACCAGTAAACAAATGAACCTACATAAGCCATAATCTCCACACGCCCGATGCCAGCATACATATAAATGCCAGCGGTGTTAACACTTTCCAGCACAGGTTCATTAATTGATCAACCCTGAATCGCGGCAATGTCCATCTTATCCACATCTGTACCCCTACCAGGGCCAGCGTTTTAATTATTATCCATAATATTCCCCAGGCTGCCCCTGTCGTCCAGTTTGCTAAGTGTACCGCGCCAATATTTGGCAGCGGGGTGTTCCAGGCTCCTAAAAACAGGATCACCCCAACCATCGATACCAGGAACATCATCGAATACTCTGCTAAAAATACCAGCGCAAATCTTAACCCGGTATATTCTGTGTGGAAACCTGCTACCAGCTCTGATTCCGCTTCGGGAATATCGAACGGAGCCCGGTTGCTTTCGGCTAATGAAGCTATAAAATAAATAACAAAAGCTACCAGCAAATGCGGTGCCCGTAAAATATTCCATGCAAAAATGCCTCCTATGGATGATACATCCCAAAAACCTGCAAATTTTATCTTTTCGGGTGATAGTATGCCCTGTTGCAAAGCAATATCCTGCAAGTTAAGTGTTTGTGCTATCATTACTACGGCAATCAATGCGAAACCGGCAGGGATCTCGTACGAAATGATCTGGGCGGCCGAGCGCATGGCGCCTAATATGGAATATTTATTGTTCGATCCCCACCCGGCCATTAATATACCCAGCGTTTCGATAGATATAATGGCAAAAATATAATACAGACCTAAATTTAATTTGGCCGGCACTAAACCTGGTGCCCAGGGCAATGCAGCAAAGCCCAGGTAAACCGCAATAAAAATAACCGCAGGGGCCAATATGAATAATAATTTATCGGCTGCAGCCGGAGTAATGAGTTCCTTTTGAAGCATTTTCAGGATATCTGCAAAGGTTTGCAGCGAACCGAATTTGCCGGTTTCTGTAGGGCCAAGCCTGTCTTGTATAAATGCGGATATTTTACGCTCGGCATATACGCCAAACAAAGCAAACAATGCCGAAAACCCAAAGAGGCCTATGGCGATAATGAAATATGTGATATAAAAATTCAACCTATTTGCTTAAACTGCAAACTTAGTAATTTTTGGTTGATTGAACCGGATGGAATAGTTGATAATGTTGGTAGGCTTAGTTGATTAATTAAACTATGTTGACACTACAGGGCTTTGGTGCGAAATCACACAAAACGGACTAAATTTATCTTTTATAAAATGAACCGGACAGATAAGGATAACCTAACAACGGCTTGGCTATTTAAAATAGCCTGTATATTTTGGCTTACCGTTAAACTAATAGGCTGGAGAATGTGGACCACTTACAGGCTATTTCCTACAGCGCCTGTTTTTGAGAATCTTGACCGCATACCCCCTGTAGTGCATACTGCATTGTTCATCTTATCGTTTTTGTTGGTATTGCTGCTTTTATTTACCAAAAACAAATTTGTGCTTGCCGGTACATTATTTGTTGAAATTTGTATGTGCCTGCTTGATCAAAACCGGTGGCAACCGTACGAATATCAATGCCTGTTTATCATTTTTATTTTCCTGGTAAACAATAATAAGCCAACATTTATCATTGCTTCTTTTACGGTGGTTTTAGTGTTCACAGATTTTTATAGTGGTTTAGGTAAATTAAACGGAAGCTTTTTGCGAACGTTCTGGAGTCCGGTTATACTTAAAACATTTTTGGGGGTCCCTTTAAATATTAGCCGGGAGCATTACTTATATTATAGTGGGTACTTTTTAGGCTTTTTTGAATTAATTACCGGCGCAATCTTAATGTTTTCAAAAACACAAAAAGTAGCTGCCAAGGCTTTAATTTTAATGCACTTGTTTATCCTTGTTTTATTAGGGCCATGGGGATTAAACTACAACACAGTAGTGTGGCCTTGGAACATAGCCATGATTATGTACTTGTACATAATTTTTTTAAAGAGGGATGCCGGCACCTTTATTTTAAAACCAGTTTTTAAAGGATGGAACAAACTGGTGATTATTGCCTGGGGTATTTTACCTGCACTTCATTTTATTGGCTATTGGGATGGCTTTTTATCAGCAAGCGTGTACTCAGGGAAATCACCTAAAATGATTATTTGTATCCAGGACGTTAGCAAATGCAAACAACTGCAAGTGTTTTGTAAAAATTATGGCAATAAATTTTGCGACGGAAAGAAAAACATCGAGCTTCAGGATTGGGCCATTAATGAAACAAATGTTATCCCAAATCCAGAAATAAGAGTTTATAAAATACTTCAAAAAAAGCTGGAGAAACAATATCCTTCTGCCGGGCTTCAGTTTCATATTTATTAATAGCCGGGTAATTCAACATTTCAGAACTTATAGGAATATTTCAACCCGGTTATGCGTATAATCTTACTCAATTAATCCCGCAATTGCACGGTTTTTACTCATAACCTATCTCCAAAGCCTCATCAAGGCTAATTTATAAGTTGGAGCATTAATTGCATAGGAAGTTATGGATTAATAAAAAAATCCAACTTAAATCTTTTCACTATGAAATTTAACTTTACCCAGGCCTTTTTATGTTTAACTGTTGTTGTATCTTCATTTACAGCATGTAAAAAAAGTGCACTTTCACCATTGTCAACTCCCGATGATCCTAAAATGGATTCGCTGGTAAGCCAGGTAGCCACAGGCTTTATAAGATCATTTAATGGGAAGTTAGGCGCAATCAATATTAATGATGGAATTAAGGCCCCTGCCAAAGTAGCTGCAATCCGCAGAGGACCGGTAGTTGCCAGCATCCAACCTATGTGCGGCTCCGTTATAGATACCAATTACATGAGTACTATTATTGCCGGCGACACTACCAAATTCGCTTCAGAAAAATTTAATTTTATTTATACCTGCAGTACCAATTACCTGGACGGCTATAAGGTTACAGACACTGTAGAAAACAGAAAAGTTGGAACAGGATTTTATAGCGACTCCACATTCAGTGAAAATTTAGTTGTACAAGCTACAGATAATACCTATAAACTTGCGTCTGTGAGTGGGAATTCAAGTGTATATAGTTACAAGGGAAAAACCGCTCCTGCAAATATTCCTACCGGATTCACACGGTCAACACAGAGTTATTCTTTTTTTGACACCCAGGTAGACCTTTCTACCGGTACTCCCTATTTTAGCGGGGAGGCACAGTTTATTATTAACGCAACGGATATTAATGGCAAATCCGTGAGATACTCAGGTATAATGTTTTTTGGCAAAACTACAATTGTTATGAATGTAGATATGCCTAATAGCGCCAATGCAACAAATGGCGAAAGTTATAACGTTGATTTGCTTACCGGAAAAGTTAAGTTTGCGAAATATTTTTAACAATGAAAAATAAATGATGCTCCAATAAAATGTTTTACACACTATTAAAACGTTGAATTAAACCGGGAAATTTAACAATTTCCCGGTTTAATTATTTCAGCATTTAACCTCTGCATACTTTGATTTTACCGGCCCATTAAAAAATATTTCGGCGTAATGATCAAAATCGCGTGTGTCGTCGCTGGTCGTAAAAAACTGTTGTGTGCTATTTTGGGTAAGCTTACTTTCCATTTCAGGGTGCCGCTGCAGGTAATTAACCAGGCTTTGGGCAACAATATCCCCCTGTGCCACAATGTTTATATGACCAGGCAAAAATGAACGGATCTTTTCCTGCAATAATGGGTAATGGGTACAGGCCAATAGCAGCGTATCTATATCAGGCGATTGTGCCAGTACCTGGTCCAGGTATTTTTGTACAAAATAGTCAGCTCCTGGTTTGTCATGCTCGCCATTTTCAATAATGGGTACCCAAAGCGGGCATGCCTGCTGATAAACTTTCAAATCAGGAAAAAAATTCCCGATCTCTATCAAATAAGAACCCGACTGTACAGTGCCTTTTGTACCCAGCACGCCAATCTCTTTGGTTTTGGTATAATCGCCAATTACTTCGGCCGTAGGCCTGATGACTCCCAGTACCCTTTTTGACGGGTCCTCGTGTTTCAGGTCCTGCTGCTGGATGGTACGAAGCGCTTTGGCTGATGCTGTGTTACAAGCCAGTATAATTAATGGGCAGCCCTGTTTAAAAAGCCACTGCACGCATTCCCAGGTATATTGATGAATAGATTGAAACGATCTGTTGCCATATGGCGCCCTGGCAGTATCGCCTAAATAAATATAATCATAGCCCGGAAGCTCCTTAATTATTGAACGAAAAACAGTGAGGCCGCCAAATCCCGAATCAAAAATCCCAATAGGTTTGTTATTTAACATTATAACAAAAATAAAAAAAGCGTTCCGTAAAATGAAGTGTATTTAAGTGACATATAATGATAAAAATTATATTAAAATCAAGGTAAGGCGCATACATCTTCCCGAAAAATAAAGCTCTAAAAATTTAAGCGCCAAAGGCAAGGGAACCTAAATCACTTATCATCTTAAATATTAATCCGAAACTCAATCAGAGAATTTAAACTAAGGTTTACGCCTGAAATTATGGCATCCTAAGCTTAAATTACTAAGCTATGTGATTCAGGGATTGGATAATCCTTAGGAAATAAATATATTTTTTCTATAAAAATTTTGCTTCGTCATCTTTTTTATTATAGATTTACTTTACTAAACCTAATTTGATATCCTTTTTAAAAATAATCCAATTCCAATACGGCAATTATTAACATTTTGAAAAGTTCAATTATAAATATTGAATCAAATAGTCCTAAATATCTAGGCGCATTCATGGTGTAGATATTAATTTTATACTAACGCCATGTTTAACGCTTATTGATATTAATTGTACTATCAATAAATTTAACACTATAAAGATTCTTTAATAAAGAGGGGAGCACTTACTCTTTAATATGTGCCGCTTGAAGCGTGATCACTAAAATAAGAATTATTATAAACTCAAAAATCAAAAGATGGAAAAGAAAAAACTAAACCTCGTTAACATCAAGAACGTGTTAAGTAAAGAAGAACTGAGAGAAATTAAAGCCGGTAGCGGACCTCTCGCATGCTCAGTATTAGGTATGATTAGTTGCACATGCAGTAGCGGAAATTCATTTTGTGTTAGTTCTGTTTCTACTTGTTTAATATTATGCGGATAGAACTCAATAGGACTTAAAATCCCTTAAGAAGTACAAATCTAAATTGTTGTTATCTGATAAAGTTAACGGGATGGCACTGACCTTCACGTTAACTTTAATACTTTTAAGTTACCATACCCAAAAAGATGCTTAAATGTAAAATACTTTCCGGAATCGGTATTATTCAATTAACGGTAATGATAAATGGGCAGACTTTACCGCGCTGGTAAAAGAACATAACGCAGACCGCTTTTACTTTAATCCCAATTTAGCTTTTACGGCTGCCGTGATATCATCCCCTTGAGGGGATACCAGCAATTGTATTTGTGAAGAATCTAAAACATAAGTATAACCCGCTTCCTTAGCAACAGCCGAAACTGCTAAACGTGCCTTATCTGTTAATGGTTTTAAAAGTTCGTTACTTTTTTCGTCAAATTTTTGTTGCGCTGTCGTATTATAATCTTGCAACCTTTTTTGAAGATCCTGCAATTCAGTTTGTTTGGCTGCACGCGCAGCGTCAGTCATATTCGGACTTGTTTTTTGAAACTCTTGTTCTTTGGTGTATAGTTCAGTATTCATTGATGCTAAAACATCAGTAAATTGTTTGGAATAAATATCAAGTTGAGATTTTACGGTTTTAATTTCAGGCATCTGACCAACCAGTGCATGGAAA
>Ga0206874_1236_pt1 | contig 12754 bp, 9 predicted proteins | sample Alteio_BWOrgCont_12_FD_152629 | JGI IMG/M metagenome (GOLD analysis project Ga0206874, IMG submission 152629) | Enriched cells from forest soil in Barre Woods Harvard Forest LTER site, Petersham, Massachusetts, United States -... | ecosystem: Environmental > Terrestrial > Soil > Temperate forest > O...
CGTTGACGATGGCAACGCCGCCGATGCGTTTGTGATCGAGCGCAAGCGTATGGCCGCCGAGCTGGGCGACTTCTTTGAGGACGGAGACGGCTTCGTTGGTGACTTCGGGGCCGATGCCGTCGCCGGCGGTGACCAAAATCTTCAGGTTCATGTGTCTTCTTCTCAATTCCTTGTTTCAATATTCGGCGGCAAAAACGTGGTTCTTGTCACTTCATCCAAGAGGGTTGGTTTTCGGGTTTTCTCGGCTCCGCCTTCAGCGGAATCAATCTTCTTGGTAGATCTGGAAACGAAAAAAATAGCCAAACGAAAAGCAAAAAATTGAGAACCAAATCGAATTTCAAAGCAAAAATCATGTCAATGAACAGCTTGCTCGAATGTGGATAAAATCCTTGCGAGAGCAGATACCGGTACAGATTCTCGCCTGGATAAAGAAGCATTCGAACTGGCCATCCAAACCCGACCCAACTAAGAAGTGCAGCGCATGAAAACTCCACAAAGAAAGCGACGATTGCAGAAAAAGCTGACACCAATATCAAGATGAGGGCCTTTCTGATTGTCATCGTGTTTCCCTCGGAGTGCTCGGCATCCATTTCGTGTCAATCCAACTCGGCGACGGGGACGTGGCGTTTCTCGCGGATCTGGTCGGGGAGCAGGCCGATCAGGTCCTGGTCGTAGATGTTTTTCTTGCGGTCGGCCAGGGCTACAAAGCTGTAGTAGATGTGTTGCAGCTCATCGCGCGTGAGGGCGAAGCCCAGGTGCTCCAATCTGTGGCGCAGGGCGGCGCGGCCGCTGTGCTTGCCGAGGACTAGATTGGTTTTGGCGACGCCGACCAGCGCAGGGGTCATGATCTCGTAGCAGAGCGGATTGGCCAACATGCCGTGCTGGTGAATGCCGGACTCGTGTGCAAATGCGTTGTCGCCGACGATGGCCTTGTTGGGCGATGGCTTGAAGGTGATGATCTGGCCCAGTACCTGACTGGTGGGGTAGAGATTTTCAAGCTTGATGCTGGTCGAGATGCCGTAGCGGTCGCCGCGAACGTAGAGGGCGGCGGCGATCTCTTCAAGAGCCGCGTTGCCAGCGCGCTCGCCGATGCCGTTGATGGTGCACTCCACCTGGCGTGCGCCGTTTTCGACGGCGGCCAGCGAGTTGGCGACGGCCAGGCCGAGATCGTCATGGCAGTGCGAAGAGAGAATGATTCCTTGCTCATCGATGGCTGGGATGCGGGCGCGGATTTCGGCGAACATCTGGCCGTATTCGTCGGGAGTGGAGTAGCCCACAGTGTCCGGCATGTTGATGGTGGTGGCGCCGGCCTCGACGGCTACGCGGACCATTTCCACTAAAAAGTCGCGGTTGGAGCGGGTCGCGTCTTCAGGCGAGAACTCGACATCGTTGACGAGCGAGCGGGCCAGGCGCACCGATTCCGCGGTCAGGTCGAGAGCTTCCTGGCGGCCGATTTTGAGTTTGTATTCGAGGTGCAGATCGCTTGCGGCGAGGAAGACGTGGATGCGCGGGCGGTCGGCAAACTGGACCGAGCGCGCGGCCATTTCAATGTCTTCCTTCTTGGCGCGGGCCAGGGACGCGATGCGCGGCTTGCGGATGGCCTGGGTGATGGTTGCGATGGCCGCAAAGTCGCCCTCGGAAGCCATGGCGAAGCCGGCCTCGATGATGTCCACGCCCAGGTCTTCGAGCGCGTGGGCCATGGTGAGCTTTTCCTGGGTGGTCATGCTGCAGCCGGGCGATTGCTCGCCGTCGCGCAGCGTGGTGTCAAAGAAATACAGGTGATTTGCATTCATCCGTGTACCTGCCAGGGAAGCATTTACTTGCCAACTCTTGAAGTATCTCAAAACGGGCGTGTATAACGCAAAGTTATTCTTTTTGGGTTGTTGATAAGTTATTCTTATGATGTCTTTAGAGGCTCGCGGTGAGGTAAGGGACTAACGTTTGTAGTTTCCCACCCATCGCAAAAAACGCGATGGATGGGGCACCCAAGGTGGGGCGGCTTCGGGCACTTCTGATCCCTGATCCCTGATCTCTGATTTCTGACCGCTGCTTTTTGGAGGTTCGATGGAGCTGAATCAATTGGAGACTTTTTTGGCGGTCGCTGAGGAGCGCAGCTTTTCGCGGGCGGCGGTGCGTCTGCATCGGACGCAGCCCGCGGTTAGCCAGGTGATCCGCAAACTGGAAGCGGCGGTGGGTGAGACACTGTTTGACCGCGCGGCGCGGGATGGGTCGCTCACGGCTTCAGGAGTGCTGCTGCGCGACTATGCGCTGCGGCTGATGGCGCTGCGACGTGAAGCGACCAGCGCGCTCGATGAATTGAAGAGTCTGGAACGCGGGCGGCTGCAACTGGCGGCAAACGAGTACACGTGCATGTATCTGCTGCCGGCCATCGATCGCTTCCGCAAGGAATTTCCCCACGTGAGCGTGGCAGTGAACCGGATGCTGGCGTCGCGCATTCCGGAAGAGCTGAACCTGCGCACGTTTGAGCTGGGGATGATTTCGTTCCGGCCCGATCCGGCGCAGTTTCGCACCATTGCGGTGTATGCGGACAGCCTGGCGTTCATTGTGAGCCCGCGGCATCCGCTGGCCGGGGCGGCACGCGTTTCCATTGCCGACTTGGGCGAGGAGCTTTTTGTGGCGCACAACGTGACCTCGCCGCTGCGGCAAAGGGTGATTGAGGCTTTTCAGCGCTACCGCACGCCGCTGAATATGGCCATTGAGCTGCCGACCATCGAGGCTATCAAGCGGTTTGTCGCGATGGGGAATGGAGTGGCGCTGGTGCCGCATCTTACCGTGGCACGGGAGCTGGAGAACGGCGACCTGGTGCAGGTGCCGGTGGATGAGCTGGAGATGAAGCGCGTACTGAGGCTGGTGCATCGGCGGCAGGCCACGCTGTCATATGCTGCGAAAGCGTTTTTGCGCACGGTGCGGGCGCTGGCGCAGGAGCGGGGAGCGCCGTTCTATTACCAGGTGGAGCGGGTGGGGTGAGACGAGGGACGAGGGAATAGGGACTAGGGTACTCCATCGCTTCGAGTCTTCCTGTTAAGCTGAATGTTCGCGTCAAGCCGAATTTTGCGGCGCCCATTCGCCGGCGACGGTAATGCTTCACTACGAATGACTGCCGATTTCTCCAGTCCCTATTCCTTATTCCCTATTCCCTGCCTTTCGGAACATACCGGAATTGATTCCGCTGCGTCTAAAGGCAAAGATCGTCGCATAAAGGTGAGCTGGGGAAGGGGTTGGTGTCGCCGACCCGTCCCGGCCAGTTACAATGCAAAGAGCGGGGCCCGGATCCAACCGGCGCGCCGGAGTTCGACAAAGCTCGTTGCCAGCCGGACGGCGCAAGCAGTCGTGAGGTTCAGGACCGAATGAAGAAGATCGCCATCATTGCATTCCTGTTGGCTGGATGCGTGGCCGCAGGCCGCGCCCAGGAAAGCCGCCAGGATGTCAGCATCAGCGGAACGGGCATCATTGAGCCGTTCATTGGCTCACAAACCGATGTTCAGGTCCATTCCACCTATGGATTGGGCGCTGTAGCCAGCTACAGATTCATGCTTACCCCGCAAAGCGCCCTGCAAGCCAGCTACGGGATCGACTACCAGAACAAGATCCATTATTATCTGCCGGCTTTTGAGCAAAACGGAGTCCAGGTGCTGGCACGCACGCAGGACATTTCAGTGTCCTATGTGCGCAGCTTCAACTACAAGAAGTTCAATCCGTTTGCCGAGGCTGGTCCGGGCGCATTTATTTTTCTTCCCGTTCGCAACACGGGCACGCAAACTCTTGACGCCAAGCGGCAGACCGGGATCGGGGCCGTTTATGGCGCCGGCATTGCTTATGAAATCAGCCCCAGCTTTGACATTCGCGCCGAGTACCGGGGCTTTGTGACCAAGGTGCCCACGTTTGGCGATACGATTTTTACCACCAACAAGTGGTACAACATCTTTGTTCCTTCGGTCGGCGTAGCTTACCACTTCTAGAGCAGTGCGGTTCCGGACTGCATGCAAAAATCGGCAAAAAGGGATGGGCTAATGCTCATCCCTTTTTGCTGCGCGGGCTATTTCCCGGATTTCGTGTTCCCGGATTGCTCAGGGCGTTCGGCTTCGCGGTAGCGGCCCAGTTCCTTCGCCATGGAGCAATGGGGGCGCAGCGCATCGAGCGCCCGGGTGCCTTCATCGGGCGTGTGAATCTGGCAATCGACGTAGAAGATGTACTCCCAGGGCTTGCCGTGAACGGGCCGGGACTCGATCTTGGTCAGGTTGGTGCCGAGCGTTGAGAGTTCCAGCAGCGCGGAAACGAGCGAACCAGGGCGATTCTCGACTGAAAAAGCGATGCTGATCTTGTTCGATTGGGGATCGACTTGCGCTTCCCCTTTGCGGCGGACGAGGAAGAAGCGGGTGTAATTCTCCTGGTTGTCTTCAATGCCCGTCGCGAGAATCTGCGCGCCGTAGTAGTGAGCGGCGGCCTCGCTGGCAATGGCGGCGGCATGGCGGTCGCGCAGCTCGACCAGTTGCTTGACGCTGCCGGCGGTATCGTAAAAAGCATAGGCTTCCATGCGCGGATGCTCGGCCAAAAAGCGTCGGCATTGCGCCAGCGCCACGGGATGCGAGAAGACGCGGTCGATGTCGCCGATTGCGGTTCCGGAGATGGCGATGAGATTGTGGCGGATGCGCAGCAGCGTCTCCTGCTCGATCACGACATCGTGGGTGAGCAGCAGGTCGAAGTGCTCAGCCACCGAGCCCGCCAGCGAGTTTTCAATGGGAATCGCGGCGGCATCCACCGATCCGTCGGCTACCCCGGCGAAAACACCGACCTCAAGGCCCAGGGCAATCTTTCGCTCAAGGACCAGCAGCACCTCGATTTTGCCGCCAATGGCTCCATCAACCTCAAGCTCGCCGAGACCCTCGATTCCGATCTGACCGCGGCCGGCACCACCACCTTCCAGGTGGAAGCCCATGGAACGCTGAAAAATCCCGGTCTGCAAGGGAAGGTCGAATTCCAGAACGCGTCTTTGTCGCTGGAAGACGTGCCCAACGGCCTGAGCCAGCTTCACGGCACACTCGAGTTCGACCAGGACCGGCTGAATGTAAAGTCCCTCACCGCCATGAGCGGCGGCGGCCTGCTCAGCGTGGGTGGTTATCTGGCTTACCAGCACGGCATCTACGCCGACCTCTCGGTCACCGGCACGGGCGTCCGCATACGCTACCCCGAAGGCGTCAGCTCGCTGGCCGACACCACGCTGCACCTTCAGGGCACGCAGAATAATCTGCTGCTCTCAGGCTCCGTGCTCATAACGCGCTTCTCAGTCAGCCCCGATCTTGACATCGCCGCTCTGGCCGCACAGGCCAACGCGGTGCAGAGCATCGCGCCCCCTGAAGCGCCCTCCAACCACATTCGGCTTGAGGTCAACGTGACGTCCTCGCCGCAGTTGAACTTCCAGAACGCGTACGCCAAGCTGGCCGGCAACGTGGACTTGCATTTGCGCGGCACGGTCGCCTCGCCGTCGCTGCTGGGCCGCGTGTCCATCACCGAGGGAAGCGCCATGATTGCCGGTACCCGCTACGACCTGCAGCGTGGCGATGTTTTCTTCACCAATCCAGTTCGCATTGAGCCCTCCATCGACCTGAATGCGACAGCACGCGTGGAAGACTACGACATCACCCTCGGCCTGCACGGCACTCCGGAAAAGCTGGGTGTGACTTACCGCAGCGATCCGCCCCTGCCCGAAGCCGACGTGGTAGCCCTGCTCGCCCTTGGACGCACTGAGAACCAGCAGCGCCTCTACACCCAGCAGCAGGAGCAGTCCGTCGCCAACCCCACCACCGATGCACTGCTCGGCGGCGCCCTGAACGCGACCGTCAGCAGCCGCGTGCAAAAACTCTTCGGAGCCGGCTCGGTAAAAGTCGACCCCAATTACATTGGCACGCTGGGCAACTCCACATCGCGCATTACAGTTGAGGAGCAGTTGGGCCGGTACATCACCCTCACCTACGCCACCAATGTCGACACCACCGGCCAGCAGTTGCTGCAAGCAGAAATCGCCATCAACCGCCACGTCTCGCTGCTGGTGGCGCGCGATGAGTCCGGCGTGTTTTCAATGGTTGTAAAAGCAACTCGCCGCTACCGCTGAAGCTGCCCGAGTTAGCCTGCTTGACTTACTAACTTATCTATTTTTTGCAGTAACTGCTTTAGTGCCCAGCTTTGAAAGGGCACGACTTCAGTCGTGCCGAAAAGGGACAAGAACGACCGTGGGCTTTAGCACCTGAGGTACGCGCCTCTCCATCGAGAGACCTGATCGTAATGATATTTGACCTGAAGCGCCGGGAGATCAATAGATTCGGATGGTCCGATAATGCCATGCACTTATCGAATGCGCCTGTCGGGACGGCAAAACCGTGCCGAATAGTTAGACGAAATCCAACCCAATTGGATTACTTCTTCTTACTAATTTTCGACGATCCCCACTTACCCGCGATCCGCCCTCAAATTGCGTAACTTTCCCCCACAACCGGGGTCTATACGAAGGCATGCTGGAGGCGGGTATGCAACTTCCCAAAACCTCCTGCATCTGATTCTGTGTGACCGACGTATTAGCAAAGAGGAGGAGTAAGCAATGACAAGCACGAAAACTACAAAACGCATTTCCCTGCTGGCTGCCGCGCTCGCCGTCGCCCTCCTGAGCCTTCCCCATATTTCCATGGCGGCGGCCTCAGGAACAGGCGCGAAAGCATTCGCGGCCGACGACAGCGGCGCAGTAAGCGATGTGCGGGCCAAGCTGAACAAGTCGCAGTTCAAGAACGTCAAAGTAGATGTGCAAAACGGCATAGCCACGCTTACCGGCACCGTTGACCTTTACGAGTACAAGGTCGATGCCGACAAGCGCGTCCACAAGGTGAAGGGAGTTAACGCGGTCCGTAACGACATTGAAGTCGCCGGCCCCAACGTCCCCGACCAGGAACTGAAAGCAAAACTGGTCGAAAAGCTGACCTACGACCGCGTTGGCTACGGCAACGTATGGGACGCCATCAGCCTCGACGTTCAGAACGGTGTTGTAACTCTCGGCGGCCATGCCCGCAACGACGTGGACAAGGACTCAGCCATCGCGCTGGTCAGCACCTATCCCGGCGTGAAGGAAGTGGAGAACGAGATCCAGGTCGACCCCGTCTCCATCATGGACGACCAGACCAGGGTGGCAATCTACCGCTCCATCTACAACTTCCCGGCCCTGAACAAGTACGCCATCGATCCCGCCAAGACCATCCGCATCTCGGTGCAGAATGGCCATGTGGAACTCTACGGCGTGGTTGATTCGCAAGCCGACTCGAATATGGCTTTCCAGCGCGCCAATGGCGTGCCTGGAGTCTTCAGCGTGAAGAACTTCCTGCAAGTGGCCAACCAGCCCTCTGAAAAACAGAAGCAGGCATCCGTTCAATAACTGAATCTGCTCGGAAGCACATCAACCGGCAGCGGGAGACAACTCCCGCGAGGCCGCTTTTTCTTTGCAGCAACTCCGGGTGCCCCACCCAACTTTGAGTGCCCCATCCATGGTGCGGCTTCATCGCACCATGGGTGGGTTGACTCGAAGGGTGGGATACCCCGAACCTCGACCGTCCGGCACCCGGGTTCCAATATCGGAGAAGCGGTCCCAACACCTGCCTGCCGCCCTCCCACACATTCACACATTTGTAACAATTCCCAGCCTTGTCATTCCTTAAACTTATCCCATCATGGCCATCGACGCTCCGCTCGTCATCGAACGCAAAGAGGGCAAAGCCCCAGGCACCGCCATCGTTTCTCTCAACGGTCCGGTTACCCTGCGCAATCTCTTCGATCTCCAGAGCCATTTGCGCGCCGGCGACATGCCCCGCACCTCTATACTCGACCTCAGCGGAGTCCCCTACATGGATTCTGCCGGCATGGGCGCCATCATCAACTACTACACTCACTGCCAGAACAAGGGCGTCAAGCTGATCATCGCCGCCGTCAGCGACCGCGTGATGGAGCTGTTCAAGATGACCCGCGTCGACAAGATAATTTCCTTCGCCCCCACCGTCGAAGCAGCCGAAGCCACCCTCTGATCGAACAGCTCACTCCTCAATATCGTCATCGTCCGGCTCAGGAGCTTTTGCCCCCGTATTTGGCCCCGACGGCTTCGGAGTCGCAGCTTCCGTTTCCGTCTTGGCCGCGGGGGCAGCTTCAGCCGGGAACGCCGGATGATCGAACGCATACAGCTCGTTGAATAAATATTTGTAAGTCGCGTGCGATTGTCCACGGAACTGCGGCTTGAACCCAAACAGCACAATGCGTCCCTTTCCATAGACCAGCTCAGCGGCAGCGATCTTGCCCTCGATAGCCTCCGGATGCAGCAGCAGCCCGCTCTCCAACGGATTAGTCTGCTTGGGATAGCGAGCCAGCACCACACCTTTGAATCCAGGCAGCGTAGCGAACGCCGGCCCCGCCTGGAACATCACCACCGGCGATTCAGAAACGCCAAAATTGACCGGCTGCTCCGCATGCTCCGTCTCCACGCGCAACAGCGCGCCGGAGCAGAAGAACCTGTCGCTGCGCGCGCCCTGAATCACGTTCTCAACCGGCAACGACATCAGCGGAATCAGGTTTGACGCCGTGCGATTGAGCGCAATCAGCGTTCCCCCTTCCCGCACAAACTCCCGCAGATGATCGATCCCGTCTTCGCCCACGCCACCCACATACTGTCCCGGCACAATGCCCACGCCAAACCCAGCCATCATGCCGCGCGTCGACATGTCGGGCAGCACGATCACGTCGTAGCGGCTCTTCAGATTCGCCGAGCGAATGTCCGCGTTGTAAAGACTCTTAGGTTCGAAGCCGTAATTCTCCAGCACCCAGCGCGTCCAGCCCTCGTCGATCGACGCATCCCACGGCCGGTACAAACCTACACGCGCCTTCTTAAGTGAAATAGTGTGCGCAGGTGCGGTTACAGCAACTGCGGAAACAGAGTATTTCTTGGTCAGCCCATCCACAGCCGCGCGGCTCAGCCCGCCAATCAAAAATGCACCCGTCTCAGGTCCCTCCGCAGTCTTCACCGCGTCCTGCGCCAGCGAGACTGTCCCTCCCTGCGCCAGCGCCGCATTCACCAGTTGGAACGCAGCGTTAACCCTGTGGCTCACGGCGAACGTCGCACCCGCGCCCTCCACCGTCGCATCCGGCAGTTGCACCGCATCGACTTTGCTCAGCAGCGCGCGCTGATCAGCTTCAAGCGGATCAGTCACCGCATCTACATCCACGCCCATCTGCAGCGAGAGTGTCCAGCCCGTCACGTCGTACGGCAAATCAATCGCTTTTGAAGTCCCATTCTCCAGCGCATCCGGATAATGCTGACGCTCAAACAATTCCTTGGCCATGGCGGAGTAAGGCTGATCCATCGGAATCACCCACGAACCAGCCGGATAGCTCACGCCGTTAGCCTTGAATCCCGCCTTGGTCGCGTATACATCAAGCCCGTTGTCGATCATCTTCTGCGCCAACTGGCCCGCCTCCGGCGTATCCGCCTGCTTGTCGCTGATCACGTAAGCAAACGGAGGCTCTTTGCGATAGTGCTGCATATTGTCGCGCGCCGCCTGATAGCGGTTGTAGAGCAGCGTCTCGCGATTCTTCGCCGCCAGGTCCAGGACTGACATAGACGCGGCAACCATGTAGTCCACCGCATCCTTCAAGTGCCACCACCCGCCCTCCCAGGGCGTCGTGTACATGGTCAGAGCGCGCAGGTCCTGGTCATTCTTGGGAAACTCGTCCGCGGTGTAGAAGCGCGGTGTCGCATAGCGGTAAAGCGCCGTCTCGGTAAAAAACGAAATCTCATTGCGAAACACGCCCGCCCAATCCGTAAACCCCGCATACCAGTTATCGAAGCGCGACTCCGAGATCGAACCCGGCAGATGATGCGCGTCAAGATACGCCGACATATTTGTGCCCACCACGTTGAGCCAGCCGCGCACGTACGGGCTGATGTTGCTCGATATCGGATCGGAGAACGGCGGAATCCAGATGCGCGCCGGGAACGGAGCCGTCTGATGCTGGCAGTAGAAGATCACCGGGCTGTATTCAATCTCCGCCTTCGTCACCACCTGCTCTTCCTTCATGTTCATCATGTAGCCATCGCGATTGTTGTCGTGGCCCACGTAATCCTGGTAAAGCCACGGCAGCGGGCTGACCTCGTATTTCGTCCCCAGGTTCTGCCGGTACCAGTGCACCACCATGTCCTGCCCATCAGGATTGAGCGTTGGCCACAGCACCAGAATCACGTTGTCGAGAATCGCGTCAATCTGCGGATCGTTCTTCGCGCTGACCAGGTTATAAGCCAGAATCATGGTGTGCTGCGTCCCGGCCACTTCGTCCGAGTGCAGCCCGCCATCGATGTGGACAATCGCCTTCGAGCTTCGAGCCAGTTCTTTAGCCTGGTCATCGTTCAAGTCCTCAGCGCGCGCCAGCCGCCCCGCAACCTTCTTGTAATCATCCAGCTTCGCCAGGTTCGCCGGCGACGAGATCACCGCCACTTCAATGTCCACGCCCCGCGTGCTCTTGCCCACAGTAAACATCTTCATCCGGTCAGAAGATGCCGCCAGCGCATGAAAGTATTTAATGGTGTCGCCGTAGTCCGCCAGATAAAAATCCTCACCCGGCGTATGGCCCAGCACAGAAGCCGGAGTTGGCGCCTGAGCGGAGGCAACAAAAGACGCAACAATCAGTAAGCTGAAAAGACAGAAGCACCGGATCGGTTTGGAAGAAAGCATCGATTCTCCTGGATGTGTTTCAAAGACGTCTTTTTGATTTGTTTCATAGAAGGGTTTTGTGTCAGGGCACGACTTCAGTCGTGCCGAAAGAAACTCAAAAAACGCTGGGCTTTAGCCACTGAGGGATCGCGCCCAATTGTCCCTCAAGCTTACCGCGCAGCACCGCCGATGCAAAGAGCAAATCGTGCCCACCTACGTCGGAAAGTTTCTTCCCAAGCCTTCGCTTTTCTTGGACACCTACCACAGCTGCACCAACCCAAAAACATCCCAGATTCCGTGAGCGAGAATAATCGGCGTTGCCCTGCGCGTTCTCGCGTAATAAATCGAGAACACGAGAAATACAAACAAAAGGGATAACGCCTCTTCCCAGCCATAGTAGAGGTGATACGACGTCTGAACAGCAACGCTCAGTGCGGCTGCCAACGTCCACGACCCAGTTAGTTCCCTGACCTCCGTCATCAGATACGCCCGAACAACAAGCTCCTCGAAAAATGGATTCATCAAAATATACGGAATCGCCACGATCGGCGGATGGCCGAATGCCTGGCGCGCGGTCAACCCTCCCGTCACAGAGGAGAACCAGACTTGATGAACCAAGTCGATAAAGAAATGGAACACGGAATAAGTCAAATAGGCTGTAACGACAAGTACCAGACCGATCCCCAGGTCTCGAAATGACCATCGCAAGCCAATATCTCTGAACCGCAGCCTGCGGCGTGACAGAACAAACCAGATGAGAAGAAGCCCCACTAGTTCCTGAACAATTGCGAATATCCATCTCCCGCTGTTGGCATCGGGCACAGTGGCCTTTTGAACGTGCAACCCGATGATGCTACCCCAGATGAAGAGCCCGAATGAGACGATTAGCACCAGAAAGAGATAAAGCCAACGGCGAAGTTTCGAGTACCTTTCAGCCTTGGGCGTGACCTCGATGGGCAAAGCCTCGGTGGCAATTGTCAGATCATCGGACATTGTCCATACGATATACCGGAATTGGCGCCGGCACGTGGGGAAACTGACTTTCACCCGATCCCCATTATCTGCGCCGCGGCACCACCAAATTCCCCGCGCTGCTCAATTACACTCTTAGTTAGCGCGCCCATGCCCGGCATCTGGTCCAAAACCCGCATCACACTCGAGATGATCAAGTGGGAGCACTCCATCTTCGCGCTCCCCTTTGCTCTCACTGCCGTCCTGCTCGCCGCGCACGGCCTGCCCGCCGGTCGCATCCTGCTGTGGATTCTCATCGCCATGATCGCCGCCCGCTCCTGCGCCATGGCCTTTAACCGCTGGGCTGACGCGGAGATCGACGCCGCCAATCCCCGCACGCAGACCCGCGCCATCCCCGCCGGCCTGCTCTCCCGCCAGTTCGTCTTCGGATTCACCCTGATCGCCGCGCTCATCTTCGTGCTGGCTGCCGAGCAGCTTAATCCGCTCACGCTTTTTCTTTCGCCAGTAGTGCTGGTCGTCCTGCTCGGCTACAGCTACATGAAGCGCTTCACCCGCTGGTCGCACCTGGGCCTCGGTTTGGCTCTCGGCCTGGCGCCCTCGGCGGCATGGATCGCGGTGCGTGGCTCGCTCGACCCGCGCATCCTGGTGCTCACCGCCGCCGTCACCCTGTGGGCGGGCGGCTTTGACGTTCTCTACTCGTGTCAGGACTTCGACCACGACCGCTCTGCCGGACTGCACAGCCTGCCCCAGGCGGTCGGCATCCCCACCGCATTTTTCGCCGCCCGCGCCATGCATGTCGCCATGCTCGGGCTCTTGGTCTGGTTTGGTTTCCTGTTCAAATTCGGCATCGTCGGCTGGCTCGGCATCGTAGCCGTGGCCCTGCTGCTGGCCTACGAGCACTCCCTGGTTTCTCCGCGCGATCTGCGCCGCCTCAACGCCGCCTTCTTCACCATGAACGGCGTCATCGCCACTGTTTTTCTGGCCTTTGTAGCCGCCGATTTATGGCTGCGGCTCTGATTTCTTATGACTGATGA